>Ga0210096_1000133_pt1 | contig 31511 bp, 32 predicted proteins | sample China_Galinas_PW_4_FD_184864 | JGI IMG/M metagenome (GOLD analysis project Ga0210096, IMG submission 184864) | Wetland microbial communities from San Francisco Bay, California, USA, that impact long-term carbon sequestration - China_Galinas_PWA_D2... | ecosystem: Environmental > Aquatic > Marine...
AAAGGTCATCGCAAGCTTCCCCCCTGCCTGGGTCTTAATCCCCTTCATTTCGGGTCTCTGATTTCTACTACGCGTCTATCAGCAGCAGTGGATCCGGTCAGCTCGTCTTAATCCCCTTCATTTCGGGTCTCTGATTTCTACTGCTCGGTGCCAATAAAGCCATGCAATCAAGGAGTTGGGAAAGCCCTTGGCGGCATGTGCCGTGCTCAGAAATCTGACAGCTTTGTTGATCGCGTGACATTGATAGGTACTGCCTATGGTATCGGCTCGCCCCGTGAGTTTGTGCACATGACACGAGCCGGCCCTTTTCAGTTTAGCAGGCATGCTCGTGCCCGAATTGTGCGGTTCACGGTCATCGTCAAGCCGCGGAGTTGAGTAGCTCCGTGGGAAAGCTACCGTCAAGGAAGCTTACCCCTTCGGGCAGCGGCTGGCGACCGAGCTGGACGAACTCCAGCCGGGTGGGCAGGGGATACGCGCGCACGTCGTCCTCGCGGCAATCCATAATCTGCTCGATTTCGGCGAGGAGGGTCGTCAACTCCTTCTTGTTGACGTGAGCGAGGAAGACCGAGTACTGGAGAGGCACGGCCGCCTTGACCAGACACCGGTGCACCCTGACAAGGCGTTTTGGGTCGGCGATGTCGTAGCAGACGATATGTAGCCGGGGAGTCCGGTCGGCCATTGCACGCCCTCAGTCGAGGTCCACCAGCCAACGGTGGAGTTTGTTCGTGAGCTCGCGCCCGAAGCTCGCGAGCTTTGAGGAGTGACGCTGATACAACAGCACCAGGTCGCGGCGGGTAACAGGCTTTGGCGTCAATGCGTTTCGCCTTGCCCAGTCGGCACGCCGCCGCAGCCAACCGACTCTGATCGGCTCTCCGTACCAGCGAAGCACGCCCGCAAGATCCGCCACCAGGTCGGGGCGGCCATCTTGCCCGAGCTCGGACTGGGCGCCCAGGCCGAGCGTCTGGAGATGATTGACCATCCAGGCAAACAACTGCTCTTCCATCCAGCACTGGCTGCGAACAGCGTCGCTGGAGTCGGCAAGGCGTCCTGCCTCCTTGTCTATCCAGCGGGCCGTGCCACGGGGACTAGCCGATCCGAGGCGAATCCCGAGGCGCCGTTGCACACGCAGCACCGCATGATGCTCCTGGGCGTACCGCCAGTTGCCGTACAGTTCCCTCCAGTCCGGCCGGTCCAGCAGGTCGACCAGCCGCTGGCGCAGTTCCTGGCGCTCTCCAGGAGCCCCGAGCAATCTTCCCCGAACCAGGCCGTCAGGGTCGACAAACACGATGCTGATGCCGTGGTCGGCGCACCGCAGCAGCGCAGCCGTGCTGAACTGGGTTTTCTCGTTGACGAGGATGCGGGAGACCCTGCGCAACGGCATCAATCTTTCCGCCTGGCCCTCCACCCGGATGCTCAGCGCCGGACCGTCGAGACCCACGCTCGTGGGCGACTTCGGGTCCAGGTAAAGCGGCCGGCGGTCAGCAACCGCCAGGCGCAACAGAAGCTCCTCGCGTGACTCGGCGGGGCTCATCGGGACGACCTCTCTCGATAGGGCACCAGAACGTCAGGAAGCGCCCGGGCAACCTTGACGGTGAACCGCCGGAGCGCGCGACGTACGGGCTGCACTGACTGCTCGTAAGCGGGGTAGAAGACCGCCCTGCCCGCCTTGTCCAGCAGACAGGCATCTTCCTGGGTCGAGAAGTGCTCCGCCCTCAACGCCTTGGTCCGAAACAACGTCCAGGCCAGCTGGTCGATATAGGGCCGAAAGGGCTCGACGAAGTCGGCCGCCAGAGACTCGCGCCCGTACTCCGGTTCGTGCAGGAAGCCGAGAAGCGGGTCCAGCCCCGCCACGTAGCAGGCTTGAACCGCCTCGGCATGTAGCAGCGTGTAGCCCAGGGAGAGCACCGCATTCACCGGGTCTCGCGGCGGTCGACGGTTGCGGCCGGTAAAGCCGACCGTTGGCGGGAACAAGGAGGTGAGCGCACCAAAGTAGGCCGCGGCACCTGCACCTTCCAGGCCGCGAACACCGTCAAGCGTGTGGTGCCGCGCCGCGCCTGGGCCTAGCTGCTGCCGCAAGCGCGCCAAGCTCTCGAGTCCGCGGGTCAGCGCGTAGCGGGCGTCAGGGCGCTCCCGAAGCCCCCGGCTCAGCTGACGTGCCTGGGCGGCCAGCTTGTGCCGCACCAAGCGCCGCGACCAGGCGAGGCGCCACGAGGCGTCGGCAAACAGCCGGTACTGAGCGACCCGTCTCGTCACGTCGTTGTGCGGACGGCCCACCAGCACGGCCAGCTGCTGGCGGTTCCTGCCACTGAACACCAGAACGGCGACGCCCTGGTCGGCGAGGTACCCCAGGAGACCTGAGTCCAGCGCCACCGTGCCGAGCAGGACCAGCCGGTCCAGGTGGGAAACCGGCACCGTGGAGCGGCGCTGACCGTCCTGGTATACCGCCAGCGCCTTGCCGTCGCGCCTCAGCTCGATGCCGCTGCGGTCTAGGTAGAGCGTACCCATGCAGAAGCCCTCAGCCGACGTAGTAAAAGGACGGATCCGCCGGCTTCACGGCGATGCCGACGGTGCGGACTTTGCTTCGGGGATCGAGCCGGACCAGAAAGAACCGGTCCTCGGTCAGGTCGAGCACGTCGGCAATCTCGACCAGCAGGGACCGCTTCTCGACGGCGGACAGAAAGCACTCGAACACCGACTTCTGACCGCCGGTGGCGTAGTCCCGCAACACGTGCAGCGCCTGGCGCAAGCGGCGCCGGTCGGAGACGTCGTAGGCGGCGAGGTAGAGCTGGCGCTGGCTCATTGCGATCATCCCGTCAGCTGGCCAGGAGCTGGCGCTCCCCGTCCAGCGGCTGAGGCAGCTCACCCAGCGCGTTGCGCAAGACCGGCGCAAGGTTTTCGTTGATGTGAGCAAAGACCGGAACGAAACCACCGTGCGCCTGAAGCACGACAACGGCGGTCTCCAGCCCCGCCAGAGTGCCGTAAACCACGCCGAGCTCGTACTCGCCGTCGATCATCCCCTGAAGGGTACTAACGGCGCACTGGAGCATGTGCTGCACGCGCTCGGCTTCCGGGGCATCAGTCCGGCCCTCTGTGTCGTCGGGGAGTACCTTGGTGCTCATCACTGACCCTCTCGTGTCGCCTGAGGGCAGTGTCGCGCAAAGGATCAGCTAGGGGTGATTCAGCAAGCTTGCCGGCGGGAAGCCCCGCGCGGTATCCCATCGGGTCGAGCCGTGTCGCCCAGGGCAAACCAGAAACCAACTCGGCACAATTGAGACGACACGTTCCGTATCGATCAGTACGAAGTCCCACCGTGTGATTAGGGCGGGAAACTCGGGAGCTGAGGCAGATCCTCGGGGCTCAGGCTCATAAAGTCCAGGCATATGCTCAGCATCTTCTCGTAATCCTGCTCCTTGATCGGGTTCCACCCATGAACCATCAAAGAACTGTTGCGAGCCTTCATTACTTTTTCAAGATCCGCCGCGCGGGTCGAAAACCGCTCTCCCAGTGGATCGCCCAGCTCGGCTAGTAAACCGTAAGATGGACCTAGGCCGAACTGCATCCGCCCGCTCCCGGGGTTCAGATACTTGCCTTGGAACTCTGCACGAAGTGCCTCCGGAATCTGCTCGGGTAATGCCTTGCTGTTGTCAATGCCGTGCAGCCCCAAGCCCACTTTGGCCAACTTTTCAAGGGCGCTGTAGAGTCTGGCAATGCCATCGTCCGGTCGCTTGCCCAACCGGGTCACCCGCTCGGCATTGACCACCAAATCCAAAACCAACGCACGGCCGTCCTCGTCGGACGGCGCCTCTCCCCGCGCACTGGCCCCGAAAGCACGTTTGATCCCCTCTAGCCGAATCAAATCGATCTTTACCTGTTCGAGAAATTCGACCAGAGCCAGGTCCCTCAAAGCCGCGCCGAGGGGCTCGAGCCCGGCAAGGCCACGGCGAAAAGTCGCCATGGCCTTGCCGTAGTCAAAACGCTGCCACTGGTCGTACCCAGTACAAAGATGTACGAACCCTTGATACAGGCAGCGCCACCGCTCTCCAACCTGCTCAACAGCCTCCGTGGCGGTCTGCGCAGCCTCCCAGAAGTGGCCCCCATTGAACTGGCGGGCAATCCGGCGCCGCAGATCCAGAGCCAGCACATCCCATGGATTCGGGCTGAACACGGCAGCTTCGGAGCCGTCCAGAACAGTGCCCAGTCCCTCTTTGGTGCGCACCATGCCACCAATATAGCTGTACGCGACCGGACGGTTGATGGTCGCGAGCACCACCGCTGCAGACATGGTCTTGGTGCCACCGGTGTAGTCCACCAAAAGATCCTTCCAATCCACGCCCAGCAAGCTCAGTCTCGAGGGCAGTTCTCCAGTCAGCACCTCAATGCATTTGGTCAGGTCCTGGTGGTCAGGGGACGTGAGGATTTCTTGGTCCTGCCAACAATGACGGGTCAAAGGCCTGACTTTGGTTTCTACCTCGCCCCGACTGGTCTGGGAGGCGAAGAACACTATCTTTTCGGGCCGGTGCAAATCGATGCTATAGGCGACGGGCGCGGGGGTTCCCCCGACGTTTATTAGAAGCGCCTTTCTAGCCATCACGATTCTCCACTGACAAGCGGCCCGACTCACCAGACGCATCGTCCAAACCCATCGACGGACCAAGCGGTGCAGGGCAAATCAGGGCCGCATCCATCCCCGAACAATCTCGCGCAGCCGGGGCAGATCCATCGGACCGATAATGCGGATGCGCCCCTGGCCGGCACGCTCGACCAAGACTTCGGTCGGCTCCCGAGCGGACAGCAGCCAAGTCTCGCCGAACAGGCCACGGGCATCCCGTCCCAGACTGTCGACCTTGTACGCAATCTCATTGTCGTTGCCGTCCCGATAGCGCAAGGTCTTGCACTCGATGAACAGCAGTTGATTCAAGTGACAGGCCAGTACGTCGAACTCGTTGCTGGCCTCCTGGGTGTTCTCCCAGACACCGCGCACACCCATCCGCACGTCGTGCACGTGCCCGTCCTTGACGATGTGCCAGGCGTACTCCTCCAGCCAACCGCCGCGGAGGAACAGGGCCGCCTCTGCATCGACGAAAGTCACCTGATCCTCACCGTCGCGCCAATCGACCAGCCCCGCCCGGGCCAGCTCCGCCAGAGCCTTCGCCCAGTCGCCCCATGGCGAGTTGCGCAAGGGCTGGCGCGGCTCGGCGAGGCGCTCCTCATCCGTTCCCGGAACCCGCTCCAGCGCCTGGTCGGCCAGGGCATTGATGACGCCGACGAACTCTTGGATATGGGGGTTGGCCAGGCTGCGCCCAAGATACTTGCTCGCCGACTTGCGCCCGGCGGAGCGCTCACGCCATCCAATGTCATCCGAGACCGCACTTTGGTATCGAAAGCCTTGGGCAGCGAGATACCCAGGCACGTCCAGCACGTCGGTCATCGGCAACGGATCAGTCACTTCACCCTGGGAATTCGGTAGCAGCTCGATACGACGGTGCGCCGTGTCTGTATAAAGGATGGCGGAGGCGAGCCCCCGGAAGACCTCAACAAAACCGAGGGACATCAACTTGGTCCCGCCGGTCGCGTTCAGGACGATCTCTGCGCCCGGGTGGTCGTTGTCCAACTCCGCGGCAAGCTGCAGTGCGAACTCCTGGATCTGCCTGATTCCCACATCCGGCGCACCGCTCTTGACCTCTGCGGCAATGGCCTCGCGCTTGAGCTGAGTCTGCAGGCGCCTGTCCAATCCTCGGGACGCCATTTCATGCGTGCAGACAGCCACCACCCTGTCCGGACGGTCCATGAGGGCCGGGATGAGATTGGCGAGCACCTGATCTGAAACCAGGACGACATGGATGCGCGTGGCAATCCCGCTCACTGCGCCTGCAGCTCAACGTGATGATCCCGGGCAAACGGATCCGGGAGCCCAATCATTTTCCTTGCAGCCATTCTTTCACCAACAGCGTGTTCTGAAAGGGTTTATCCTTCTTGGAGTTCTTCTTCTGACTGATCTCCCGCCACTGATCTGGGGCGGACTTGGTTGCTTGCATCTCCTTTTCGAGCCAAGAGGCCACCGCGATCTTGTCTTCGCCTTTCCAATACCCCTGCTTGACCGCACCTATGACCGCCGATATTTCGGATTGGCCCTTATCAGCCCTATTTTCCAGGAACTGATCGATAGCCCGCTCAATTGGACTCATCTGCGCCCGGGTCGCCGCCTTCTTCCTTTCCGCGCGCTCGGCCTCTTCTTGCTTTGCTCTTCGGTCCTGCTCCTCCTGCTCGGCGCGAAAATCGCGCACCATGGCCCCGTATCCCACGGCAGTCTTGGCACCGAAGCCGAGCCAATCGAACGCGTGCTCGAAAGCCTTGTCGAGCAAAGTCCGCCAGTCGGGTCCGGCGGTCAGGCGAAGCGGATCACATTGCACATAGAAGTCGAAGCGGCTGTCCGGCGGCAACGTCAGGAAATAGATCGGAATGGGCGTGCCAGCGTCGTGCGGCGACTCTATGCCCTGGTAGTATTTGCTGTAGTGCGGGTTCATGATCTCGACGTGCAGGCCGTGGCACTCGGGCAGCACGTCCCAGCAACTGAGCGCTCCGCGCTCGGCATCCTCATCACCTTGCTGCGGCTCCCGGCCGAACAGAATATCCACAACCTGCTCGTCCGAGGGCACAGCCAACTCCTGGGCAGCGCGGCGCAGTACGCCTTTGATCGATGCTCCGGGGAGATAAGGCAGACCATAGGGACTCAGGAAAGCCATACCATTCTCCATAGGGTGCTCCAGGCCGGTCCCCGTGACGAAGGGCGCGGTAGAGCGCGCGATGACACTATGGACTGCTGCCCCGAGTCCACGGGCCGACTCGCGCTGGCGCTCGGCAAGCCGCGCGCGCAGATCCAGCATTTCCGCGGGCATCGTCTGGAACGCCGGCCTCAGATGCTTGTCGGGCTCAATGTTCTTGACCCGGTTCCAGCCTTGCCCCCGCTCCCAGAAGGCGCCGTAAAGGGTGAATCTATGCCCGGGCGGGCATTGGATGAAATCGGTGCCGAGGTACTGGGGCACTGCCGCGTCGGCCATGGATACGGTCCTCTTTAGTCGATCGAATCCCAAACAAGCCCGGGAGACCTGCGGTCATCCGGGGTCCCCGCTCACCGCGGGCGCAAGCTGGCGGACCCACTTCAGGAGTTCCAGGGCCTCCTGGGTGGCTCGGCGATAATCCCCCGAGTTGGCCGCGAACAGGTCGCCCATGGCAATCGCGAAAGCGCCGTCGGTGACCAACTTCTGGTTGTGAAGCCAGCCCAGGATGTGGCAATTGAGCGCCCGATGATGGTCCTTGCCCTTGTATTCATAGAAGGCCAGCGCCTGCATCAGGCCGTTGCCCATGATCAGGGCAGGTGCCCCCTTGGCGAGCTTGGTGTATTTGTCGTCGCAGCCTTGCACATGTTGCCAGGCATAGGCAGCGCGTTGTTGCTCGAGTGTCGTCACCATGGTCTCATCCTCCCTCAGACCACCGTTACCAGTATCTGGCCGCGCCCGGTGGAGGCGTCGCCGCCTACCTGCAGCAGTTCGCCGTTAAGGCCGCGCCTTCCGTCCACCCCCCCCAGCAGGCTGGCCAGCACCTCGTCGGCCGACATGGCCCGGGCCTCACCTCGTTTCTTGGCGCCGCTGCGCTCCTTGGAGGCCATCAATGGGGCCAGGAGCAGGGACTCCGGGGGCAGATTCTCGGTGTAGAACAGGCCGCCGCCATCGGCGGTGCCGGTCTCATCGTCGATGCGCACATGGGGCTCGACCAGAGTGGCGTTCTTGACGAAGTGACCGAAGTCCTCTTCCGGCAGCAGCACCAGATCGCTCCGGAGCCTGGCACGAAAGAAGTCATGGGCCGGGCTCTGCGGCAGTGCGTGCTCGGCGAGCCAGTCGGCTATGGCCTTCAGCTCCGGCGCACCTATCGCCGTATTCTCGAACACCTCGAGATGGAGCGGTTGACCCTCCTCGGCGGGCCCCGAGCCAGGGACCACCCGACAGAAGCCCTCCTGCACCTCGGGGACCTTCCAGTCGGGTGTTTGGCCCAGCTGAGTGAGCTGGCGCTTGGCACGGGCCAGGGCAGTGGGAGACGTGGCGTAGACATAGGCCCGCCGAGTACAGCGTACCGGGAAGGCGACCAGCTGGGCGTCCCCGAAGCTGACCGCTCCGGCGAAATCCGAGGCGTTGGTCTCTGGGCCGAACAGCCGCTCGACCAGCCCTTTGCCCTCTTCTCCCCAGGTCGCTGCACAATGATGGCGCACGGCGCCCTTGAGCCCCGAGCCGGCGAACAGCGGATAGTCGGTGTGCCGCTCGCGCTGGATAGGATTGTCGATCAGCCCGATGGCGGTGCCCGCCCCCATGTGCACTGGGCTCACGCAGTAGAGAAACAGTGCATTGTGTGCCTGAAACATTGCATTCCCCTCGTCGACTCAATCCTGCGCCCAGGCCGCGACCTGGACATTGTTGAACCCTTCGGCGCGACGCCCGGCGTCGATCTGATTCTGCGCCATACAGGCCCAGAGGCCTTGGGTGGCAAGCTTGCGCAGGCCGCTCGTGCCGCCCTGCAACTGATCGAGCCAGTAGACGGTACCGGCTGGCGCGACACGCCGGGCGGCCTTGGGGTGCCAGAGCGCCAGGTCCCAGCCGCTGACCACGCCCATCCGCGGTACCGCAGCACTCACCAGCCGCGCCCGCACCCCTTCGGGCCCGTGCCAGAGACCTTCGGCATCCACGCCGGGCAGCCGCCAGCCGTCCGCGAAGATCCCGGGCGTGGTTAGCAGCAGGCGAAAGCGCCTCTCGGTCTCGATTCGGGACCACACTGCGTCAGGCGGCTCGGGCCACTGGACGCTCGGGGCCTGCACCGCCGCTCCCCGCCCGTCGCCACCCAAGCGGACTAGGCCCGAGTCGGGCAACAGGCCGTCCGCACCATCCACCTTGGCCGCAAAGCTGACGCCTTCGTGAAAGGCGAGCGTCTCGGCGGTATACAGCTGCCCCTCGCCGGCGGTGCGCCGGCCAGGATCCAGAGCAATGCCGAGGCGTGGATCGGTCTGCCAGAGTGCACTGCTGCGCATGACATGTTTGGCCGTGATCGGCGCGCCCTCCAGCCAGGCGAGCCAGCCTGACGCCCGTAGCCAGAGGCCCTTGACCGCTCTTGCCATCTGCGATGCCGCCAGCACGGGAGCCATGGGCAGGCCGGCGCTCGTCGCGACTGCCAGTGTGCGGGGCTGCAAATAGCTGGCGTCACCGAGCCCCTTATCGTCGGCGATCACCAGGTCGGCGGGACAGGCCAGGGTGGGCTCAAAGACTCTGCCATCCCCCTCGTTGGACCGAGAAGCTAGGCACGCCAGGGTGAAAGCCGAGATGCGGAAAGCACCCGGCTCGGCGGGGGTGCCGAGAGCGGCATGGAGATGCGGATCGTCAATTCCGGCCCCGCTTGCGAAGGCCTCCAGATCGATACCGTCGTCCGCCAGCATCCGCGAGCGGATAGCGCCCGCCACCACCGAAGGCCACGGCGGCATCAGCGCTTCCCCGTGGGCCCCCGCGCCCTCGAACAGACGGTTTCCGCGCAGGTAGAGCACATCCAGGGGATGCAGACACAGCGTTGTCGTCATTGCGATTCTCCCCCTTCCGCCGCGCGGTGCATGCGCTTTACGGCCTCGGCCAGCCCGGGCAGATCCTGCGCTACCACGCTCCAGAGGACTTCCGGGTCAAGACCAAGATAGGCGTGGGTCAGCAGGTTCCTGAAGCCGGCAATGTCGTGCCAGGGTACTGCGGGCTCAGTCGCCTTGATCTCATCGCTCAGCCGCTGGGTGGACTCGGCTAGCGTTTGGAGGTTGCGGGCCACGGCATCCTGGATCAGCTGTGACCCGAAGAAGGTGTCGCGCTCACCGCCCGTATAGTCGCTGACACGCTCGATGCACTCGCGGATGTGCGCCAGCAACAGTTGGTCGGACAGAGCACCCTTTTTCATAACGGCTGGGCCTCCTCGAGGATGCGCTCCCGCAAGCTTGGGTGCAGCCCTGCCTCGGTCACCAAATCCACCCGCCGATGCAAGAGCGCTTCGACGTCCAAGAGCAGTCCGCCGAGGGCGAGGCCGCTCTTGCCCGGAGGCAGGACAACGAGCAGGTCGACGTCGCTGTCGTCCTGTGCATCGCCTCTGGCCATGGAGCCAAACACCCGCACGTGCGAAATGCCCCTGCTCTCGGCCAGGGCCCGTATCCGGGCACGGTGAGCTTCGATCAAAGGATGCATCTGTCTCCTCCCTTAGACCGCATTCCTGACGCGCCCTTCGCGTCCCAGAAACTCGGCCACACCCAGAAATGCCTCGACAAACGAGCGCACACGCGCCGGCCGCTCGCGAGTGGCGGACGAGAAATCCTCGCCCGGCCCTGGCGCGGGATAAACGGCCAGGGCCAGTTCGGCAACCGCCCGGCCGATGGATTCAGCCACTTTCTTGTCCGCGTCGCTGCCCTGGGTCTGGCGGCGCAGCTGATAGCCCAGCATGGCGCTCAAAGCGGGGCTGCCCACCGGTATATCGGCCAGCCATCCCTGGGTGATGTAGGCCGCCCGACGGGAGAGACCCGGCCCTCCGAAGCGCTCGCGTAGCCGGATGAGCTGACCCATGGGGGTCTCCTCCAGGCTGCCTTCCAAGGCCGCTGGCCAGTCCGGCTCCTCGTCCGGTGCGCGGGCGAGCCAGGGGCAAGTCAGGTGCACCGCCCCACCCGAGCGCTTGAGCAGCGAGACGGCGAAGGCATCTCGCCCGCCTTCACGCTTGGCACTCTGCTCGGCCTCACGCAGCTTGCGCAGCACCTGGCCCAGGGGCGCCTGGTGGTGGGCCACCACCGCGCCCATGGAAGCGGTGGCCCGATGACCCATAACCCGGAGCAGCTGTCCGTCCAGGCGCACGTGGCCTCGGCGCAGGTCGAAGCGGCGCGCGTCTATCCCCAGAAGGTCCCGCGCCCTTTCGGCAAATGGGCCATCGGGGAATATGCCCGAATAGGTCAGCCGCAACAGGTACATGACCGGTAGCAGGTCGTCCACCGAGACCATGGCGAGCACATCGTCCCCTCCGGCATAGATCAGCTTGCCCTTGCCGATCTCTTCCACCACGTGACGGGCCAGGTGCAGGGCGAAGCCATTGAGGGCCGAGGAGATGGCCATGTGGCGGGCAGGAGAGACGGGACGTCTCTGGTGCAGATAGTCAGCCAGATCGCCCGCCGGATGGCGCGCTCTCAAGGTGTTGCGCAGCTGCGGATGCCAGGTGGTCTCGAACGGGAGGCGATAGGCCTCCCCCTGCTCGCCCTGCCCGGAGAGCCATGCACCCATGCGATCGCCGTCCATGAGGATCAGGCCATAGTAGGCCTCCGGACGGTGGCCGAAGATATCTTTCTCCAGCTCCTTGGACAGGTCTTCGGCGAGCCGACTGGCCTGCTCTCGGTCGGCCTCCTCGGGACTCTCTAACTCTTCCTTTCGCTTCTCCAGAAACAGCGGCAGTCCACGCAGCATGGCGCGGGTCTCTCGATCGGCACCCGAGGTCAGGTGCCTGGCGAGGCGCCTCGGCAGGGCCACCGTGGCTTGATCAGAAAGACCTTCCAGGTGGCTCAACCAGCGCGCGGGCAAGGCTGGTCGAGGCGTCTTCTCCAGCCAACGCTCCAGGCTGGTGGCCAACGCCATGGTATGGGTGGAGACCACGTAGCGGCCCACCTGCCCTGTCCGGCGGAGGGCTTCACCCGCTTCCGCGGCGAACAGGCTCGGCCAGACCCGCTTCAGGGTGCAGGGGGCGCACAGGTGCTCGCCCTTGCGGGCCAGGCCGCGGCCCTGCACGCTGGCCCAGAAGGTCTCCTGCTGTTGCCGGGGCGAGTATTGCAGGAGGACACGGTCGTGCGTCAGCCACTCCCGCTCCCCGCACAGGGAGCAGCGATAGCCTTCCTGGGGAAGCTGCTGGAAAGATCTCACCGACTTGGCGGCGGCCTGGGCGCGCTCCAGGAGGTCGTACAGCGCCGGGTACAGGGTTCCCGGATTGGGCAGATACAGGCGCTGGCCTTCCACCGTCAGCTCTCGCGAGAGCAGGTGCCAGGCTTTGGAGTCGAGAAAACCCTGCTTCGCTTCTTTGGGATAGAAGACCCCAAGGGCCTCGCGCAGGCCACTTGTATCGGGTGCCTGCCCTTCACGCTCGTGGATGAATGATCCCCACGGGACCACCGCCCAGTGCACCTCCGGGAAGCCGTCGAGCTGGGCGCGGATCTGCTCCCGGGCCTCGCCGGCCTGCCCCGCATGGGCGCGCTGTAGCAGCAGATCCAGGGCCTGGTCGGCCTTGGCGATCACCCATTCGCGCACCTCCCGGGTAATTGTCTTCGCGAGCTCCTCGGCGGCCGCGGCCGGCACCAGGGCCACGAATCGGTTGGGCAGGGCCGCGGTGAACAGGGGATTGGCATCGGTCGCACCCTTTGCCCAGGGCTCGTCCAGGAACAACTCGGCGGGCAGGCCGACTTCATCTGGATCTCGCAGCCAAAGATCAACCTGGGGCACCCCTCGCAGTTGCGGGAAGAGCACTGTGTCCGGCCCATAGGCGTCGCAGACCACCCTCATGGCTTCCCAGGCAATGCGCGCGAGCAGATGGGAGCCGGCCCAGAGATCCGACGTGGTGCGGGCCTGAGCGATGAAGTCCTGCACCGGCCCGACGCTCACGCTCAGCAGCGCGGGATTGTCCTCCGGATCGGCGTAAAAGGCCGTGGCGAATGCAGCGGTCAGGTCCAGATGCTGCCAGATGCTGTGATCCGGCACCCGGGTATCCGCCGGCAGCAGGCCCCACAGATGACCCAGATCGGGCACGGCGGCGCGATCGGGCCCGAACCGCCAGAACGCCAGGGCCGATCGTTTTGCGTCACCGTCCTTGTCGAGCAGCCGGTTGAAGTGATCGAAGCTGACAGCCTTGATGGCGTCCACGCCGATGTCGGGGAGTCTGCGCAGGTGGAGATCCTCGCCCGAGAGCGGATGCTTCAGCACCGGCTGCTCGGTAAAACGTACCTGGGCCCAAGAGGCGTAGCGTCCGTCACGCTCGTCGCGCGGCCACTGGGGACGGTCAGCGGCCGACGCCCAGTGGTCGGCCTTGCGGACAATTGGCTCGAGGTTCGCCGGAATGGAGGGCTGGCCGAAGATGGCTTGGCGTAACGCCGCCACCGTGCCCCTTTCATGGCCGGTCGGGTCGCGGAGCAAGACCAGGGCTTTCTCCGCCGGGTCATGGGTCCACGCGGCGAGCTTGGCGTGCCAGTGATCAGTGCTCATTGCACGGCTCCAAGCGGGGCAAGACGGCTGCCTTGGTTCAGTGCTTTGTGGATCTGTTCCCAGACCAGCCGCTCATTCGTCAGCAACCAGCGCTGCTGAGTCGGGCCGAGGCGGTTCGAAAGAACGGATGGAAAGCGGTGAGGCATGTGGAAGGCCATTCCCACGAGACCCTTTGGGGTGCCAAGAACCTTGAAGCGCAGCTGAGTCGCGAGACGGCCCTCTTGGTAATTACGGTCTGGCCGCCCTTTCTTCAACTGCCCGAGTTCCCACTTACCACCGGCCGGATATCCCAACAAATGGATGCCACCGATCCCCTCGGGGCCGACGAAAGACTTGGCCACGCGTCTCACCTCCACTCGTACATTGGCGAGACATCCCATCACCTTTCGCCAATCGGGATAAGGCTCACTCAACCAAACGAGTGGCGCGTGCCCCGCAAGGCCCAAAGCGTGGGGCCAGTCCAGTTGCAGGCAGTCCGTCCATTGCCTACCTATTCGGGAGAGCAACCTGTCGGTCTTACCCGGGACAGTGCTCAACTGTGGCGTTCCGATTTCAGGGGTCAGGTGTAATGCCCCCCAGCCATTTCGAGCGCGGCTTCCGAGTGTTCCGAACCAGGCCATGAGTTGGACAGCATCAAGCAAATTGCTGATATCGTCTTCGGCGGGCCTGAGCTTCTCCAAACGCTCTGGCAGAAAGCTCAACAAGGCCTCTTGGTCTGTTCCGATAGCATTGCGTATTGTGATCGGTCGATGCTCACGCCTGTTTTCTGGCAATACCGGGCCGAACCCCAGGTAGACATCGCTGCGAACACCTTTGCCGCTCTGGGTCGTGCTGACGCTCTCCATTTCACCGCCCGGCCAGAGCTGCGATGTGACTTTCCCGGCCTGCCAACAATTAAGCCGAATAGCTACGCGGCTTTTCCGGTGAAGCGGCTTACCGTCGGCGCCAGAAAGCCAAGCGTTGCCCAGCAGATCTCCCTCAAGTCGCCGCAGGGAGGCATGGTCGTATCCGCAATCCTTCGCCTTGATTACACGCCACCATTGCCGCAACAGCGCCTTGAAAGGCGGCGTACGCCACTGCCCAGATTGCTCGGCGTTACCGAGAAAGGCGGGGGTTGTAAAACTGACCTTGTACTCGAGTTTTTTCATCATCGCTCGGTCTCCTGACGGCGATTGTCGTTCTTCGGCTTTTTCGCTGCACGGATCCGCAAGCTTGCCATCCCGGCATCCTCAACCATCTCTCTGATCATCCAGCAACCCTCCATCCAGCGCCAACGCCGGGATCTCGGGCATGGATGAGCCGATCAGCCCACGCATCTCACCATACATGCCCACGGTGTTGTTCACCACTCGCGCGATCTGTTTCTCGCGCTCGCGCCAGAGCCGCTCCATGGCCCTGCGCTCGCGGGCGAGCTGGTCCTGCATGCCCGTGAAGGCCTCGACGATGCCTTGTACGCGGCTACGGAACTGGTCGCCGGCAAGATAATGATAGAGGAGCTCCATCTTCTCGCTCTTGCCCTCAGAGGCGGCGTGAGCGAACGCTACCTGGATAAGCTGCTGACGTAGGGCGACGCCGAGCGATGGCCAGTTCCTCAGATTGCAGACCCAGATACCGCCGACATTACCGAAACCTTCGATTTCGTCCGGAACGGCGACCGAGACCAGCACCGCCAGCGCGGCCCCGATTGCCCGTTGGTCCTGCTTGAGCTTGTCCAGCCAGGCCGGCTGCCAATGCTTGGTGTTCTTCGTCTCCCACACGATGCTACCGCAATCCCGCCCAGTGGCGTCGATCACGTGCTGGATGATATCCGCGCCGCGGATTCCCTTGGGCACCGGCTCGATGCGATCGTGCGGGAATTGCCGCTCCAGGGCCGTCTGGATGTCGAGCTCCAATACCTCGCCCTGCAGCTCCTGGGAGCCCAGCTCACTGCGCCGCTTTGCGTCCTCGAGGGCCCGGCGAAGATCTTCGATCTGCTTTTCCTTTTCCTTGAGCTTGAGGCCCTGCTCCTCGGCGACGGTCTTGCGGATGCCGGTCTCCAGCTCAGCCTTGGCGGCATCGAGCCGGCGCGCGACTTCCAGGTCCAGCTCTCGGGCGCGCTCTTCCAGCGCGGTCTTTTCCTTGCGCAGGGTCAATTCCGCCTCCTGGGCCTGCTGGGCCTTCGCGCGCTGGGCGGCAAGATCGTCCTGAAGCTGCTTGAGCTCAAGTTGGCTCTGTTCCCGGGCGCGAGCCTCGGCGACCGCGGTCGCCTGGGCCACCCGCTCGGACTCTCCTTTGCGAAAAGCCGCTTCAACCTCGGCGCGAATTTGGTCTGCCTGAACGCGGGCCTGCTCCTCGAGCGCCCTCGTCTGCTTGCGCAGCCCCAGCTCGCGTTCTTCGGCAAGACGCATTTTCTCATTGTGCTCAAAGAGCTGGGCTTGAAGATCCCTGAGCTCCAAGGCCTGTTGCTCCCGAGCACGCTCGGCAGCGTCCTTCCCGGCACGTGCGATCCTGGCTTCGTACTCTTCACTCAAGTCCGACCGGATCTGCTCCCGCAACTGGGCCGTCAGTGCCTCGGAAACCGGGATCCCGGTCCCGCAGCTCGGACATCTGATCACTGCCTCAGCCACGACGGCGGGCCCCACCGCGAAGGCTTCGAGCTTGGTGCTCATCCGAAATCCCGTCGAAGGTAATGGCCTCGGCCGGAGCGGCCAACCCAAAATGCTTGGGCCGGCCGCCGCGCCCCAATACTTCGTAAGACGCGGCGCCCGGGCCGAGCAGTCTCCTGAGCTTTCGATTGAGCTTCGATTTGGTCTCCTGGAAGAACTCTTTCGTCATGCCCCCCTGCAGCCGCGCGACTGTGCGGTCGTCGTCACCCATCTCGCCGATGATGCGGCGGTACTCCGCAAGATACGCCTCGGCGTAAGACGGCTCAGGTGCGCCATCGGCGGGACAGCCGAGGCCCGGACCCCCTTCCCGTCGCCGCCGAGCGAACCAGGAGAGGAAGGCCAGCTCGAACGGAGCCAACGCCAAGACTTCCCCTCCGGCCCGGACTGACTTCGAGGCTTGATCGATGACGAGCTCAGGAGGGCCCAGAGCCCGGCGGGCGGCCGCGACGGTGCTACCGAATGTTGCGCTGCCCTCCAAGAGTGCCTCCGGCAGCCCGTGACGAAGGCTCACGAACGGGATTTCCGCGAGCGAAACGCGCGCCTCGGCCGTGTTGGCCAGCTTTTTCTCGCCGGTCTCGATCACACGGTCATAGGGCGTCGGATAGAAAAAGTCCCAGTTGCCCTCGAACGGCTCGGACACGAGCACGTGGGACAGGCGATCCTGGGGCCGTCCGAACAGCGAGAGCGCATAGCCCAGGTAGAACCCCATTGTCTTGCGCCCGCCGGCAATGGAAACGTGCAGGGCGCACTCCGGGTCGGAGGTGAGTTCCCGCACCCGCTCGGTGATCAGGTCTGCCGCACGTTCATTGTCTTGCGGCGACCGGATATCCGGCAGGGGTCGGTCGTCCTCGTCCCTCAGCACTTCGACATAGTCCTCACCAAAGGCAATCGGAGCCAGCCGGTAGTCGGCGAGAAACCGGCGGAACCAGCCTGGCTCTTCCGAAAACAGCGACAAGCGGGCGCGCTCGGCGCCCTCGGCCGTGGTAATCAGGCGGATCTCCGTCGGAAGGAATCTATGCTTCGCCGCCTGAGTCAAGGCGTAGAGGCTCTCCGTGACCACCTGCGGGGACAGCCCGGTCACGGCGAGCAACACGCGACGGGGGAAGTCGTTGGGAATGGGGTGATTGTCCATTGTTCTTGTTCGGCCCTGGCTTGAAGAGTAGTTGAGGCCGGCACCTCCGTGTGCTCTCCCTGGGCACAGTCTGTGTGCCCTCGCCTCGACCATCAGTGTCTCCCAACCCCGCGCCGGCGTCGGGCCTGGCAAGCTTGCCGATCACCCCAGGCGGTATTGCCCGAGCCCCAGGCTGGTGCCCTTGCCGAGGTGGAGCCACTGCCCGAGAAAGAGCAGCGGCCATACGCTCCCAAGCCCGCTCCCGCCAAGCGTGACACGACCCATCAAGCCACCCATCTCCATGCTGGCATGCTGGCGAGACGAGTAGCGTGTCCAATCGGTCCAGCGGAGCTGCTTGGAAACCAGGTCGGTATTGGCGGCCGCCTCCGCGACCCAGCCGGGATTCGACGGCTCGCACGGTCGCCCGTAATACTTCGACAGCGACTCGAAGCGGCGCGCAAGCGCGGTCAGGAGCTGCCGCGCGTCGAGCTCGGCCGGTCCGACAAGCCTTCCTTGTCTCTTCAGACGAAGCGGCGTCACCAGCTCAATGTCGGCTTCCATGGGTGGCGACGGCACCGGTGGTATACCGGCGTCGCTTTGGACGAGGCGGCCGCCGGACGCCGTGTATATGACCTGAGAGCCAGCGGACCCTGGCTGCTCCTGCCTGAGGGCCTCCACCGCGAACCTTCCACGACCTCGGCCGATACCGCGCGACCCTGCCACATCCATGGCGTGGACGACGTACGGGAGCAGACTGTTGGCTCGCCCGAACAGAGTGATTCCTACCTCGAAGCGCTCGCCTTCCGCCAACTGGCGAGGCCCATCCCAGCTTGCGCGCAGAACGAACGGATGGGGAGCCGTGGCGAACCGTGGGCTGGTTTCCCCGACCGCAACGCCGGGCGTTTCGAACAGCAGCGGATACGGGCATGTGGCCTCGAGCAGGCAACCTTCGCAGCGTGGGAGCCGCGTCACACAGACCGTGCGCTTGAGCCCGTGGCCCAGCAACCCTCGAAACGCCGACCCCGGGTAAGCCGCCAGCTGAAGCTCCTGCAACGCGGTGAGCTCGAAGCGGTAAACACCGAACGCAGGTGTGGCATCAGATAGCATTCGCGCGGCGCTTCGAGCCTCGGACTCGGAGGAGGAGCGTCGCAGCTCCTGGCCTTCCTCAACCCCGGAGGCCGTTCTCGTCTGCCCCCCTGCGCTGGAACCGTCACCCCCGTCAATCGACGCCGTCATGCTCGGTCTCCGAAATGATCTCCAAGACCTGCTCAGGGTACACCCTGCCGGTCGTCACAGCGTCCGGGATGCAGGCCTTGGACCGGCGATGACTGGGGAGCGGGCCCTGCGCTGTCGGTTGGGGCCTCACCCCCGGACAGATGGCCTGGCGCTGGGCCTAGGAGATCGAAAAAACGTGTCGCTTCCGAAACAATGTGACCGTTTGCTAATAGCTGACAGCTGATCGGTGCTAAAGAGACTCGTTCCCGAGCTACCCCGTGGGAGTGCATGCCGGAAGCGGCTCTCTCGCCCAGGCCCTGGCAGCTCTGGAGCCCCAACCCATCGTATCTGGCGTCGGGCCGGCTGCGACCGCACTATGCGTTCCCACGGAGGACCGTGGGAACGAGTGAAAATTCCAGGATTTTGCTTCCCCCCGCTGCCCGCCAATACAATAATTCGTGCGCGTTGGGCAATCTGCTGCGCTGCTGCTCAACCGATCTGATCAGATTCCCAAGGTGACCACCAGCTCCCGGTCTTTTACGACGACATCCTTGAGCACCAGGCGCACCGCAGCCTGTCGGGCGTCGGTCGCCCTCAGGGTGTAGATGGGGTGGACCGCGAAGTAGTCGGCGATGGCCTTGGCGATCACTGAGTTTGCCCGCTCGACATAGTGGGTGGGAATACCCTCGACGGCGAAGTGCTCGATCACCGGGTCGGTCAGATAGAGAGAGCCCGTGTCCGACGCGTATCTGAGGCCGGAAGAGACGTCCACTGAGCCGCCCAAGGGCCCGGCCTGGTCTCCAAGATGGATGTTGAGCCTGATATCGAGGCCGGCCCGCACCCGGTCCTCGCCTTCCACGAGGTTCACCCGGGGGTTGTCCAGAGTGACCTCGAAGATCAGGAAGTAGCGGCGGGTCAGCGGCAAACGCTCGTCGAGGCGTGCCTGGAGTTCGCTCTCCGGGAACCGGTAGACATACTCCTCGCCCCGGAAGAAGTAGAGGGTCCCGGCGGCCACCACCAGAAGAACCAGTAGAGCCAGTCCGATTCGCTTCAAATCTGCTCTCGTCCCTTGTCGTCCACCCGTGCGCTCTTACAGGCAGCTGAATCGAAAAGCATCGTCCAGCTCCAGAGGCAGCACCAGGGTGCTGAGCTGCCTATTCAACGACTCGGCGCACAGGGCGTTGCGGGCCGCCTCGTTGTTGACGTAGCGCGACCGATACTCGGCATTGAGCACGGCCTTGCCCTGATCGATGAAAGGCTCCAGCAGGTCGCACTCCGAGTACTGGAAGCACTGCTCGTTCACGGCGAAATCGAAGTACTCGACCATACCGCCCAGCTGCTCCAGATCGTTCTTCAAGGCGACCGACAGGCCCCTCAGATGGGACTGGTTGGCAATGGTGCGATTGTAGGTCAGCTGGTCTTCCGAAGTCAGCGGGAAGCCGGAGCCGTTGGCGTAGCCGTCCATGTTGTCCGGCTCCACCCCATCGCAGCCCTTCTGCACCGCGAGATCGAGGCGGGCCTGCATGATCGTGAGCACTGCCCCGGAGCGGATATCCAGCCAGCGCTCGCCCGGCCATCCGTCCAGGGGGTTGCCCAGAGCCTGGGCCGGAAACTGGCCCGCGTCGGGGCGCCATTGCTCGTAAGAGCCGGCCGAGAAATAGCAGATCACCTTGCGTCCGACCGCCTGGACCTGCTGGATCAGCTCTGTGGAGGAGTCGAACAGGTCGATGTCGTAGATCTCGGCCGAGTAGCTGGTATTCACCGTGCCCTGCAGCTGCCACTGCCAGGTCACCGAAGGTGCCGGGCGATACCACTCTCCCTCGGTCACTGGCGGCAGGTCGGGGTCGATCGGGGGGATATCTTCCGGGGGCGTAGGATCACAGCCTGGCAGTACCGAGGCCAGCGCCGACGCGGCAGTCAGTAAGCCAACAAAGGGTGCACGTCGATTCATGCGCTCGGTTCCTCCAGAACCTCCATCGGGAGAACAGACGATTCACGAGAGAAGCTCGTCCAAGCCCTCTTCGTCCAGAATAGCCACTCCGAGCGCCTCCGCCTTGGTGTACTTGGAGCCCGGGTCGGCACCGGCGACCAGATAATCGGTCTTCTTGGAGACGCTTCCGGCGACCTTGGCCCCCAGCGCCTCCAACTGCTCCTTGATTTCCTGGCGGGGGCGGCTGAGGGTGCCTGTGAGCACGAACGTCTTGCCGGCCAGGGGCAGGTCTTCAGCGGCGGCCCGGGTCTCGCCCTCCACCCAGTGCACGCCGGCCTGTATGAGCTTGCCGATGACCTCCCGGTTGTGGGAGCGGTCGGGGTCGGACCACGCTTCTGCATTGTTTTTACAACGATTTAGCCCCAAAGATACGCGTTTTCAAGGCTTAAAGCGTCCATTTCGCCCCCAATATGGACGCTGTAAGCGACCTTCGGCTCCCGCAGCTCGTAGTGGTCCCCGGCAGTTCTTACCTGCCGACCCGGTGCCTGGCGCTTCAGCTTATCCAGTACGCTGCTCACGAATGCTTCGCTCCCTACTGCAACGCTCTCGGTCCACTCGGGCCGTCGCGACTGATCACCTTCCTTGATAGCGGCCTCGACCCACTCTCGATGGGTGGTGCGAAGCTCGTCTTCGCCTCCGAAGCCGCAACACTCGACGAGCTTCGAAAGATTGATCAAGCCGTATCGCAACGGAGGATTCTGGATCTCTCGATAACCGCCGTGTGCCCATTGCGCGGGATGCTTGACCATTGCACCCACCGTCGCCGGTCTTTGGCAAACTTCAGAAGAAGCTCGCGCTTATGACAGCGGTGGGTGATATGCCAGACCTGTCCTGGGATGTGGTGGCGGTTGGCTCGTGCCATGCGATCCGTCTCTCCTTAAATGCACGTTTTTGGCCCAAAAATGGGCATTCTAAGCCGGATTTTGAGCGTATTTTAAGGCTCTTTTTCCGCTTAATCAATGGGATAGCGTGGTCCGACCCCATTGGTCTTGCCTGCCTTCCATTTCAAAACAAGCTAGCTTCTTCCATGACCTGATGCTGGGCCAGCTCCTGAGCAAGATCGATCTGAGCCGGACCACCGTGGTGATGTGCTCCGACCACGGCTTCCATCCCGACCACCTGCGCCCGCGCGCCATCCCCAAGGAGCCGGCCGGCCCGGCGGTAGAGCACCGCGAGCACGGCATGTTCCTGATCGCCGGCCCGGGCATCCGGCGCGATCACCTGATCCACGGCGCAACCCTGCTGGATGTCACGCCCACCGTGCTCGCCGTATTCGGCCTGCAGATCGGCGAGGACACGGACGGCGAGCCGCTCACCGACTGCTTCGAGGCCGAGCCCGAGCTGCAATGGGTCGAGTCCTGGGACAGCATCGATGGCGAGCACGGGCGCCACCCCGAGGGCAAGACCCTCGGCGGCAGCGACCACGCCGAGACCATGCAGCAGCTGGTGGACCCGGGCGACATCGACAAGCCGCAAAATGAAATGCTGGAAAGGCCACAGCACTATGTGCGACGGCGCACGGTGCGCTGCAGAGGAAAGGTGGACGATGAATTGCGGCGTCAAGGGCGTTCTCGCCCTTTTGGCCGTCCAACCGATGCCAAACGAACCCTACAACGCACCGCCACTAAGCAGCACGGGCGCCGATGCCCTGAGCCAGATCCTGAAGCGTAGCACTCACGCCGAGGCTCTGATGCGGGTGTGCGCGGAGGAGCTGTCGTCGGTGAATGACGCCATCAGTCAGGCGCTGGCGTCGCGCGACGCACTGGCCGGGGTTAAAGGCGCCCTCGGCAAGAATCTGGCGCTCGCCGCCAGAGCGCTGGCGGCGTCTGCGGAGCTGACGTCGGTGAACTGGGCGCTGCAGGCCGCGATCAGAGACCGGGACATGGTCGATCATCAATTCGCCGCGTCAGAGGAGCAGAAACGGGCGAGCCACCGTGCCGCCTTCCACGATACCCTCACCGGACTGCCGAACCGCGCGCTGTTCAATGACCGGCTGGAACATGGATGCGAGCAAGCCCAGCGCCATGGCGGGTCCCTGGCCGTGTTGTTCGTGGACCTGGATAGCTTCAAGATCATCAACGATACCCACGGGCACGCGGCGGGCGACAGCGTCCTGCAGGCCATCGCGCAGCGGCTCAGGGAAAATTCCCGTGGCGAAGACACGGTCAGCCGCCTTGGCGGCGATGAATTCCTGTACCTGCTGGCGGAGATCCGGGATGAGACCATAATCGGCATGATCGCGGACAAGATCATCCGGGTGATTCAGGAGCCCTGCACGTTCACCCTGCGCGACGCGGAGATCCAACTAAGCGTCGGCGCCAGCATCGGCATCTCGATCTTCCCGAAAAACGGCACCACGGTGGAGACGCTGATCAAGAGCGCGGACGCGGCGATGTACAGGGCCAAGCACGCCGGATCGGGGTATGCCTTTGCGCACTAAAGGGGCTGATGTGTTTGGTAACGCACAGTCGCCCGCGCAACGATGAAGGACACTAGCATCATTATGCTACACAAATTCCTGGCGTCGAACCACAAAGACCTGATCGAGCGTTGCAGGGGCAAGGCGAAGCTGCGGTTCGAGCCCAGCCTCGACCGCGAAACCATAGATCATGGCGTACCGATGTTCCTGAAGCAGCTGGAGGACATCCTGCGCTTCGAGCAAACGACTGACGAGCGCCGCGAGTTCGAGTCCGAGCCGGAACCCACGCCGTCGGGTACCGACATCGGTCGCGCCGCGGCCCTGCACGGAACTGAGTTGCTGCGCCTCGGATTCACCGTCGACCAGGTCGTCCACGGCTATGGCGACGTGTGCCAGACCGTCACCGGGTTGGCCGTCGAAAGGCACGTGAACATTACCGCCGACGAGTTTCGCACCCTCAACCGTTGCCTGGACAACGCCATCGCCGACGCGGTCACCGCGTACGCGCGCAACGGCGAGCATGCGGACGGGTCGCGTAAGGGGGGATCCCTGACCGGGCACCTGGATGACTTCTCTAACGAGCATCGGCGGCTGGTTGATATCGCCGCCAACGCGTACTCCGCCATAAAGACCGGCAATGTAGGCATGGCCGGAGCGACCGGCGCATTGCTCGCTCATGCCCTGGAGGAACTGCGTTTGCTCCCCCAACGGATCCTGCCGGAAATTCGCGCGGCCATCCAAGAGGAAGCGGTAGCGTCCGAACAGGGCAGCAGATCTGCCGGATCTGCCGCCCGAAACGATAAGGCGCGCCGTGCAGCCGGCTAGCGTTCGCTGTTGGCGGCGGCGCGGTGCCACGGCGCGCGCCGCCAGCGGCGTGAGGCACAGGCTCTGCGCGAATCCCGAACTGAAAGCGCCGAGCAGATCGGGCTTGTGTCAGACGTAGCGCACACCCTGCAGAAGACCGGCGATGACCTTGGCGGCCGCGGGTCGATGAAGCGCGAGGGATCGCCGACGATGACCCCGTAGATCGACCTCGCCGCCTCGACCGACACGTCGCCGTTGTCCACGTCCGCTGCCACCTTCGGCGGGTCCCGCTCCAGCGGACCCCGAATCCCCCGGCCGCCGACCACAGCATGGCATACGCATCCATTTACCATAAGGCCGTCTTGCATTCCGGCCTTCCAGGCGCGAACTTGAACTATTATGCCCAGTAGCGCCGCTCGGCGAAGCGAAACGCGCCGGCACCGCCCGCATTTCGGGGCGCGGGCGCGAAGGAATTTCCCATCCTTCGCCTGGATCGATGCGGCCCGTGCGCCGAAGAGAGGCTTCGTGCAAGAGAGGAACGAACAGAACAACTTCCTGATCGGGCGAATTCAGCGTAAAGAATTGGACAGCCATGTTTTGCGAGCCCCCGAAAGCGGGAGGCCCAGCGCTCCCGCTTATGCCCCTATCTGGGACCAAGAGCGACTTCAACGTGGAGAAATGGCCGCCAAAGCGGGCCCATCGGCGAAATTGACAGGGTCTGACCGGAAACCGGCCACGGGCTTCCCCCCGATGCTCTATCGGGTGCGGTTACGGGAGTTCAGGGAGAGCTGAGAGGGGTCAGCTGGGAAATAGTCGCCGGCAGGCGCGGATGCCGCGCGCCCAGCGTTGACGATTTCGCTCGCAAGCCCGCTCGACATGCTCGGCTTGACCGATCCAGGTGCAGAAGGTGGTCTCAAAGTCCTTGGCCAGCTGCAGCCAGGCCTCTCGGGTGATGCCGATCCGCTCCAAGATCGGCGGCAGATCATCGGCGATGGCCCCACGCTTGTCGTCGCGCACCGCCCGGCCGGTCCAGTTGACCAGGTCCAGGTAGTCGGCGAGATAAAACGGTAGTCCGTCGGGCATGTCTTCGCGGACACCGCCCACGAAGGGAAACAGCTCGGGGGGCTGCGTGGGAGCCGCTGCGATGTCCGGCTCGGCGTTCTCGCCATCAGGCGAAGGCTCGGACGCGGCTTGTAGCGTGCGGATGCGCCGCTGGATGGAGGTGTAGTCGGAGGCCTCGGGGGTCTCGGCGATCGCGGCGCGCACAGGGTTGAGGTCCACGTAGGCGAGGCACGCCAGCACCGCGCTGTCGTCGAGCAGGGCCTGGGACTTGAAGCGGCCCTCCCAGAAGTGCCCAGTGCACTGATCCTCCTCGTTGGCCTTGCGGGCGATCTGCTCGTTCAGGCACCGCATGAACCAACTCACCGAGGTGAGCCGCTCGCGCCAGGTCTCGACCAGATCGTCCAGCTGTTGCTGCTCGACCTCGAGCAGCGCCTCTTCCCGCAGATAGCGCCCCGATAGAACTGTCCCGCCGAACAGCTGATGCCAACGCTCGACCACCTCCTGCGTCGACCAGGATTCGGCCAAGGGCCGGTCGACATGCAGCACGCTACGCGTATGATTCTGGAGTACCGCATAGGAACAGACTTCGATCGCGAACACCTGCCCAAGCTCCAGCAGGCGCTCCTCGATCCAGCCGCGCCGATGCTCGAAGGAGCGGCCCGTGAGTGCGTCCTCGCCGCACAGGAAGGCGCGGCGCACGCAGCGCGAGATACAGTGGTAGTAGGAAGTAGCTTCCAGACTGATCAGCGATTTCCGTGGCTTGGGCATGAGAGGCCATCCTCTTTCAGGATAGGTTTTGCTTCCGTTCTTTTACTGTAGCCATTCCGAAAGCGGTGTCAAGTGCTGGGTGTCCGTAAACGCGTTGGTAAACGCGTTGTCGAGCCCGAGGGGCTTGGATGCCCAGCAGCAGCGGGTGTGCGGCCACCTGCTGAGCTGTCGCACCGTGGCGCTGGGCGGCCTGGAGGGGCGCTGTGACCGTTCGCATCGCCATCAGCAATGCGCGCCGCCTGGGCCTGGACGGTGACAAGGTCCATCTGCGTTACCGCGACGACCGCGACGGCGAGCACAAGACCCTGGTGCTGCAGGCCGCCGAGCTGCTGCGACGCTTCCTGCTGCACGTGCTGCCCAAGGGGCTGATGCGGGTGCGCCACTACGGGCTGCTGGCCAATCGCTGTCGGGTGCAGCGCCTAGCCCATATCCGCAAGCTCCTGGCGGCCCCACCGCCGGAGCCGGAGCCCGAGGCCGAGGCAGAGCAAGGCCACGAGCCCGAGCAGGGCTGGCCCTGTCCGGTGTGTGGGCGTGGGCGCATGCGCCCGGTGCGCAGGATTCCGCCGCGTCCGGCGGCTCTGGGCTGCGCACCCTATCGCTGACGCTCCGCCGACGGCGGGGACGCTGAGTCTGCCGACTGAGTGAGCCCGGACGCAACCTTTGCCCCACAGCGCCCACACGGCGCTGGGCCCCAGCTCGTGCAAACGCCGGATTTTTCGCTACAATCGGTCTAAACCGGCACCGAAATGGAGGCCAGAAGGAAGCAGATGACGCCGCAGACAGCCAGCAGGCCCCCTTCACAGGCCGTTTCGGCCCATGCCAAGCCGTCCCGACGACGGGGCCCGCGATACTTTTCCCTTTAAATAGGGTGTCGGGCACCGGAGTGTTGAAGCGGCTTAGCTCAACAGACATTTATACGCCACTTTGGGCTTCGGGGCTTCTCCTGTGAGATCAGGGTGCGAGGCGTATAAATGCTTATCTGTTAGCGCAAACACATCGATGATCAACGGTATACAGTGATGACAAAAGTCTGGGTTAAAGATCCTCACGCCGGTGGAGTGAAGATTCCTGAAATAACAAAAGAAACGGTTAAGAACCGTATAGTAGGCTATGCCGAAACGCACTACGCGGGAAAATATTCTCGGATTGACGTCCGCTTCAAGGGCCACTTTTGCTATATAGATGCCTATACAGAACCATTCGTACCGGAAGATTATGACTCACTTCAATTCGGTGAGACAAGAGAAGAACGCATTGAAAGGCTAAGAAATACGCCGATACATCTCTGTAGATTGCGATACAAAGGCAACGAAGACGAATGGACGCTGGCTTTTTACACATACAGCCACAACAAATATGAGCCAAGCGTATTTGATCACGGCGGATTTTGGGGAACACCGGAAGAAGCATTTCAAACATCAGCTGTATACTTGGATGAATGAGATGCTTATGCAGCTATTTCGCGGAAATGTATAGTGCGCTAACAAGCGCCTCCAGCCGACCCTGCGGGTCGTCGTCGCCAGCTGGCGTACTGGGTTCATTTGCAGAGCTGTTGCCGTTTCCCGCAGGTCGGCTGAGGCTTGTCGTTCGACAAGCATAAAATAAGAAAACATATGATTGAGCGATCACCAATACCCGAAGAACGCCCAATTCTGGAAGAGATTCGGAAGATTGCCCCCACAGGCGAACAATATCTATTAAAGGATGAATCAATGGGGTCAGACTCGATTGGTGTGGCGTCAAGCAGCGAGTTTCGATCGAGTCTGACCCCGTTGATTCATTGATTCCAGGAAGGGGTACAGCTCGGAAAGCTGGGTCGGTAGCGTGGCGCCCGCCTCCTCGATGCCCTCCGCTGCTTCGATGCTGGGCTCAGAGGCGGCCTGAGGCGCGCGGTCAGTTTTCGTATTATAGCATGCTACAAAATGGGAACTGAACGCCAGGGGTGCAGAAGTGAGAATTGAACAATGGGGGGGGCCACGGTTTCCGTGTTTGCGCGTAAAGGGGCGCACCGCTTTTCACATAGATTTTGAGGACGGATATAGAAGTCTTGGATAGTCGCAGATGAGCAATGATGACCTGGACAACCTCCCCGATGTTCGGGACGGCCTAACGCGAAAGGAGCGCATTGTGCTCTATTGCATCGATCAGATACAAAAAGAACGGGACGGGCGTAACGTCCCCACTGTAATGCTCTACGGCCGGGTGGTGGAACACATCAATATCAGCGAGGATGAACTGCAACTCATCGTGCAAAGGCTCACGTCCTATAATCAAAACCCGCCGGCGCAGTGATCGAGCGGGCGCTGTCGCTCTGGCGCTCTCTGGCGCCTGGGGCCGGGGGCCAGGCGCCTGGCGCTAGGGTCAAATTTTGTTTCTTGCCTACGGTGATTTCCCGCGCCACAAAAAGAAAAGGACAGGCACCTTTTGAGAGGCGCCTCAACAGAGCGCCCGCTCAAGCCCAAGCTCGTGTCTGGAAGACGTGATTGGCGCTTACGAGCCGTCGAAACGGCCTTTCGGGCGGGCCGAACAGCGCAGTTTGGGGGATTTAGGGAGCTTCAGCCCAAGGGTTGGCTTCAGCGAAGTGGTTTTCGCTGGGGATAGAGCAATCTTGAGCTGGGTGACCGGGCGTCAGCTTGGAAATAGCCGCCGACAGGCGTGGATGCCGTGGGCCCAGCGCTGACCGCCTCGCTCGCAGGCTTGCTCGACATGGTCGGCTTGGCCGATCCGGTGACTGAAGTGAGTCTCGAAGTTCTTGGCCAACTGCAGCCAAGCCTGTCGGGTGATGCCGATCCGCTCCAAGATCGGCGGCAGATCATCGGCGATAGCCCCTCTCTTATAAAGAGAATAGGACAGGCACCTCTTAAGTGGCGTTCATCGGTATCCTCAGCTCGCTCATGGCGATGCAGCTGGAGCGCGCGCAAGAGCATGCCCTGCTCCGGGCCACGGGGATGACCCGCGCCGAGACCTTCGCCCTGGTCGGTCTACAGGCCGGGCTCATGGTGCTGATCGCCGGGCTACTCCATCACCCGTTTACGCACGACCGGAGCGATCAGGATAGACGGGGAAGACCACCCGGTCTCCGGCCTCTCCTGGCTGGACCGGGAATGGGCCACCAGCGCCCTCGGGCCCCCCTGGCAGGCTGGGACTGGCTGTCGCTCCAGCTGAACAACGGCGCCGACTTCATGTTCTACCGCCTGCGCGAGCACGACGGCAGCACGGCGCCCCAGAGCGCAGGCATGCTCCTGTCCAAAAGACGGTACTCGACAGGCGCTGGGCGTCGACGACGTCACCCTGAATCCGGTCCGATTCTGGACGGCCCCTGACGGGACCCTTTACCCGGTCGCCTGGTCGATTCGCGTGCAGCCCTGATCGAGCTCGCGGCTTCCGGACGCGCCGATCTGATGCACCTGCTGGTGGAGGCCAGCGCCGAGGTGAGTCGTGAAACCCCGGGTGGCGAGTCAGCCCTCTTCCGGGCGGTCCGCTTCGGATTCATGGACGACCGCTACCAGAGACCCAAGCGCCTCAAACAGGACAAGATGGCGAAGGCCATCGGTTATCTGCTGGAGCAGGACGCCAATCCCATGTGAGCCGGCAAATCCCTGCTCGGAGATGCCAACGCGCTGCGCTGTCCCCAGGTGGTCAAGCTCCTGAGGGCTGCCGAAGCCGAGAGTGACATTGGTGACGACGTCTTCAGCTGCTTGCAGCAAGACTTCAAACAAATGTCCCACCCGTATTTTGTTAGTCGAACAATTTCCTTCATTGACAGTTTCAGCCAATCGGCTATAGGTGTGTGAGAGAGGCGTTACATGCTATGTCCCCGTCTTGCCAGCCTGCCCGGTAAGACGCAAGCCATCGGAGGATTCTCATGAAGAAATTTATCAATTCATTCTGGGGTCTTACGTCCGCATCGCTGCTGATGTGCCATCGCTGCTGATGTGCTTTACCTCTACGGCCGTTCTGGCGGGAACCCCGCCGCAACAAGCATGTTGGGGCCAGACCACGAAGGTCTTTGCTCAGATGGGCCTAATGGGTGAACATGCAGCCAGCAACCCACCCCCCGGCTCGGATTGCGCAAGCTCGCGCGGGAATTGTTCGACGCTGGAATTCTGGAAGACGATTCAATACCAACTCTCGGGCAGTTTGTCGCTGCAGAGCTCGGTCTTAGTATCGATGCCTGTATGAGTTTTTTGTCAGCGTATTGACGCTGGAGCACGGCCAATGACGGTGACTTGGACGTGCCGTCCCATTTTCGCGCGACTTTCGGGGTTTTATCCAGTCTCGGAGTACAAGGCTGAGCAGAGGGTGATCGTGTCTCGGTTCAAGCTTCACGCCACTCGAACAAGGCGCTTACAGATCATGCCCCTCACCAAGTGGGCGAAGGCGGTACGACATTTGCCGCCGTGCCGATGTCCGGTCGAGGTCGAACTCAGACATCGGGCGGGTTCGCTCGAGGCTCGAAAGCGATGGCGGCAGAAGCCGCGCCGATTCTCGCGCGCTCCCCGGCGAATTGCAGCACCTTGGCGAAGAGACTTGACCACCAGGTCAGATGCCCAGAGCGCCCCAGAGGTTGCCTCAGGACTCTGGAACCTTCATCTCGGCAAAGGTGACCTGGGGTTGGTGTGTCACCAGTACTGCAACAGCGCTCCGAGGTGGCTTACCGTGGCCCGGTCAAGGCGCACACTTCTGATACAGAGTATCGCCACGAAAACCAACGGGCCCCGCCTTGTTGGCCTTCTCTCGCTCCTGACTGTGCGGTTCTGACGGCACTGTGCCGGGTCGCAGCGGTCACTCCACCTGAGGACTTGGCTTGGAACCTTCAAAGAGGCGCTGTAATGATCCTCGGAGAGCACCATCTGCCACGGTCGCGATGAGCCCTGCCGCTTCAGGGCTGACAGCCTGGATTGGATCCCGCTCCGACATTCAGGCTTCCCTTTGACTCGCGGCGCTTATGCACACGGCGCCGGATGACGAGTCGCTCGTCGCATCCAGGCCACATTGGCTCCCCGGTTTGGTCTATAAGTGACTGATTTTACGGGGCTCGCCCCGGGCTGTGCAAGAATTGGTCTTTGTGACGCAGATCGTACTGTTAGGCGGGCTAGAGGCTGATCCCCCAACGTTTTCCCCATAGTTGTCCACAGGAACTGTGGAAAAGGGTTTATAAGGATTACAGGAATTTTTGATCTACGAAAAACGAGACACCCACTCTGTGGACACCGCCCAAGTCAGGCGGCGCGGAGCGCCCGGAGGCGCGTAGTGTCTGTGAGTTTTAGGTGAATCTGGCCGGAAAGGCGCCGAATTTGGCCTCAAAGCTCCTCGGGCCCACCCGATTCAGGCTCTCAGACCGCCGTCAGGCCAAGGGCTTCCGCCGCACTCTGTTCTCGGGTGCGTCTGGAGCGCTCAGGGAGGATAAGTGACATCCATCTACTGATCGCATCTATCTGCGAGGCAATCGACGCGCTTAGGGTCCTCGATCGCTAGAACCTGCAACCGGAGCGATGGCCGCGTCGGCCACCCCCTTGTCGTCTTTACACTGGCAGGATCGCAGTAGGGCGCAGAAGCAGGACCCGGTGCTGGAGCAGCCCCCCTGCACCATCGCCCTGGTCTCCGGCCTGCCGCGCTCGGGCACCAGCATGATGATGCAGATGCTCGAGGCCGGCGGCCTGCCCCGCTGACCGACGGTGAGCGCACCGCCGACGGCGACAACCCCAGGGGCTACTACGAATTCGAGCCCGCCAAGCGCCTGATGACCGACCGCACCTGGCTGCCCCAGCGGAATGTGTCAATGAAAATGAGACACCGGGGTGTCGAATTTAGTGTTGCTCGGGGGGCTCCTTGGGGTCGGTGGAGTCTGTGGAGGGGGGGTTGATCCAGACCGCGGAGGGAAGGAAAGAATTGGACAGCCATGTTTTGGGAGCCCCCGAAAGCGGGAGGCCCAGCGCTCCCGCTTGTGCCCCTATCTGGGACCAAGAGCGATAGAGGGGTCACCATTTAGCCGACGCGTGTCAACAGGCAAGTAGCCCCTATGATCGTTGAAATCGAAGATTTCAACGAACGCTCTTTAGCAACCGATCGTCCGCGTAAAGCGGCCTATACACGCACCCTGTTTCTCAATCGGGCGGTTTTGACCCGTAGACCGAGTCGCACCAGTCACCCTTCTGGATCAAGGCACGGAGTCTGCCCCTATTGGGGAAGGGTCTCCAGCCCCTGGCCA
>Ga0210096_1000136_pt1 | contig 30563 bp, 24 predicted proteins | sample China_Galinas_PW_4_FD_184864 | JGI IMG/M metagenome (GOLD analysis project Ga0210096, IMG submission 184864) | Wetland microbial communities from San Francisco Bay, California, USA, that impact long-term carbon sequestration - China_Galinas_PWA_D2... | ecosystem: Environmental > Aquatic > Marine...
GGGCCGGCCCGGCGACAGTCATGCAATCGTCCCCGCCGTCGGCGAGGGCACTCCCCGCGACCCGCTCCCCATTGCGCTCGACGCTCGCGGTCACCGAGATCCCGATGGGGTAATCGGTGATGCGGGCGATGCGTAGCCGGATGCGCTCGCCAGGCAGGTAGACGTCGCGGTCGGTGCGAAGCATCACCAGCTTGTTGTGGGAGGAGATGTCCGTATGGACCTTGGAGGACGTCTCGTCCCAGAAGCGTGCCGGGCCGGTGTCCAGGTGCAGGGATTCGCCGTGGTAGTAGCCGACCCCGCAGCAGGACAAGGCCTGGATGTCTTCGAACACCCGAGGCGCCAGCCTCTTCCCCAACACTATGTCGGAGGCCATGCCTTCCATGTGCAGGCTCGCCTTGGCCGCGAGCCGACCCTTGGCCCTCAGCTGGCCGTTGTACTCGGGACTGCGGAAGCCGGAGTTGATCCGGATCGGCAGCCGGTAACGGTCTTCGACATAGTCCAAGAGGGAGACCAGGCGCAGGGAGATATGGTCCTCGGCGCCATCGGGGATGCCGAAGAGTCGGTCGATTCGAAGCTGGGCGGCTTGCGGATAGGAGCCCTGGGCATCCCGGTAGCGGATGCTCGCCCTATCGCCGGTCTTGATATTCTCCAGACGGAGCTGGCCGTCGCCGCTGAGGAAGAACCGGTCGCCATGGGAGAGATCGGAGCACAGCAGCCGGGCCGGAGAGAGGACGACAAGCGAGACGATTGCAGCCAGCCAAGAGAGAGATTTCATCTAAGATATCTACAGAAAAAGTGAAAGAACCTGATTCACCCAACGGGTGATGGCCGTTTCCAGCCCCGCCCCGCCCGATGGCCGCCCGATGGGGTCGGACCACGCGACCGATGGGGTCGGACCACGCTATCCTATTGATTAAAGCACGAAAAGGTCCGAAAATAGGCCGGAAATTCTGCTCAGACTGCCCATTTCGGGGCCAAAAACGTGCACTTAAGGAGAGAGGGACCGCATGGCACGAGCCAACCGCCATCACATCCCGCGACAGGTGTCGCATATCACCTCCCGGTGCCATAAACGCGAGTTTCTTTAGAAGTTTGCCAGAGACCGCAGACGCTGGCTGCAATGGCTGTTCGAGGCAAAGAAGCGATATCGACTGGACATCCTCTACTGTAGACTCCGATCCTGAAGGGTCAAACGATGGGTGTCCAGGTAGACGAGGATGGCATTGGGGGGTCTCCGAGTTAGGAAACGCACCAAACCGCATGCACTATCATGGCAGCCTTGCCAGCGGCCGCCGACAAGCGGGCGCACTGGGGCGAGTAGCTACACCTCCAAAAGCGTTACCGCAATATCCTCACCCGCGGGTGAGGCAAGCGTTGGCGAAGCACCGCTTTGCGCGCCGCCGAGCGCCGCGACGGCTGTGCTGTCGCGGCCGGGAATCCGCCAGGATTGGCTCGGACCATCCCTGGTCCCCGCCCTTCGGGCGGCGCGGTGCGCCGTCCAAACCGGCTGTCCTGCCGGTTTGTCGAACCGGGAGGTTCTCCTCAACCCTCAAGCGCGCCATAACCCCAAAGGGGCCCACCAAAAACGGTGGGCCCCTTTGGGGTTATGGCGCGCCCGAGAGGATTCGAACCTCCGACCTCTGCCTCCGGAGGGCAGCGCTCTATCCAGCTGAGCTACGGGCACGTGACGTTATCTTGCGAGGGCGCCAAGGATACTGAGTCTTGATGCGGCCGTCCAGGTCGCGGTGTGGGGTGAACGGTGGAGGGTTTGGTCCCGTGATCGAGGATTGGTGCCACGGAGAGGGTGGGGCGATCGTCTACGGTGGGGCCGGGTCAGGCGGGTGCTTGGCGGCGCGCCGCACGGGCGGCGGCAATGGCCCCCAGCCCGCCCCAGGCGTGGACCAACACACCCTCTCCGTCGTTGCGCACATCGCCCCGCAGGCCTAGATCTCGCGCCATGCGCCAGACGGCGGGTCGGAAGCCCACGCCTTGGACCAGGCCCCGGATGGGGATCTGCTCCCCCGTCAGCTGGCTATCCGGGCCACTCGCGTCCTGGATGGTTACCCGGAAGGGGCTTCCGACTCGGGACACGGGTCGCGGGGGCGGATCTGTAGGGGTACCAGCTGCTCCATGGGCTCGGGCTGCAGGGTGCTGTGAACGATGTCGAAGCGCTCCTGCAGAAGCTCGTTGGTGAGTATCAGCACCTCGGGCCAGCTGCCCATGTTCCGTACCAGCAGGTGGGCGGACAGGGCGGTGCGCTCGGCGGAGAGGGACCAGATGTGGAGGTCGTGCACGCCCTTGACGCCCTCGATTTGGGCCAGCGCATGGCCGATCTCGTCCAGGTCCAGGTGGGTGGGCACCCCTTCCATGAGGGCGTGCAGCGCGTCGCGCAGAATGCCGAAGCTGGAGAAGAGGATCAGCAAGGCGATGACCAGCGAGAGTATGGGGTCCACGGTGGTCCAGCCGGTCCAGACGATGACGATGCCCGAGATCAGCGCGGCCACCGAACCGAGGAGGTCCCCCATCACGTGCAGCAGGGCCGCCCGTACATTGAGGTTCTGCTTGCCGGAAGAGAGCAGCCAGGCTGCCACCAGATTGATGGCGAGGCCGGCCATCGCGACCCCGGCCACCGCCTCGCCCAGGACTGGGTGCGGGGAGAGTATGCGGTCCACCGCCTCGGCCGAGATGGCGGCCACCAGGGCGATCATGAGCAGGGCATTGACCAGGGCGGCCAGGGTTTCCAGGCGTCCGTAGCCGTAGGAGTGGCGAAGCGACGGGGGACGCGACGCCATCAGGACCGCACCAGCGGCAAGCCCTAGGGCCAGGGAGTCGGTGAGCATGTGGGCGGCGTCGCCCAGCAGGGCCAGGGAGCCCGACCACCAGCCCGCCAGGGCCTCGACTCCCGAATAGCCCAGAGTCAGGGCGAGCGCCAGCAGCAGGGCGCGGCGGGAGCCGCCCTCGCCATGATGGTGGTGGCCGTGGTTGTGGTCGTGATGTGGGTGGTGGCCGTTCATCTCAGTTGGATTTTAATCCGGTCGCACTGGGATTTTTTAGTTGCGACGCACTCCTTTCACATTCGAAAGCGGCGTTGCGACGCCTTCCAGCGCCTTTTAACGCAGCCAGACGCCGTGCGGTGCGTACCCTGGCGGTCGTAGCGGCCCTCTTCCAGAGGGGCAGTCTCCTATTTCCCCAAATCCATCGGCAATCCCATGACTTACCAAGTGCACGAAGCGGTCAACTGCCGTTTGTAGGTTGAAGGGCGTACGCTTGACGGAGGGCCAAGCGTCGAAGATTGTTGATCCCGACCCCGGTCGGGTGTGAGGACTCCATGTATCAGGACCCGCTCGTCTACAACGTCTTCCTGATCTTCGCTGGGGCGGCCGTGGCGGCCACCCTCGCGCTCTACGCGAGGCAGGCCCTGCCCGTGGCCTATATCTTGCTTGGAATCCTGTTCGGGCCCTCGGCGTCGGGACTGGTTTCCGATCCAGAGGTGATCGCCGAGGTGGCCCACATCGGCATCATGTTCCTGCTGTTTCTGATGGGCCTGGACCTGGACCCCAAGGAGCTGCTGCAGGCCTTTCGCCGAACCACCGTGGTGACTCTGGCCAGCTCCGCCGTCTTTGCGGTGCTCGGCGGCGCGGTCGCCTGGGCCTGGGGCTTTCAGCCCGTGGAGTGTCTGGTCGCCGGCGCGGCGGTCTCCTTCTCCAGCACGATCATCGGATTGAAGCTCCTGCCCACCACGGTGCTGCACCACCAGCGTATGGGCCAGGTGATGATCAGCGTGCTGCTGCTCCAGGACTTGATGGCCATAGGGATGCTGTTGCTGGTGCAGGGAGGGGGCCACATGGACGACCCCCTGCACGAGATGCTCACTCTGGTGCTGGCCCCGCCGTTGCTGATCGGTTTGGCGGCGCTTCTGGCCAGGTTCGTGATCCTGAGGCTGATCCGCCGTTTCGACCGGATCAACGAGTATGTCTTTCTGGTTCCTATCGGCTGGTGCCTGGGTCTGGCCATTGCGGCGGAGCGACTGGGCCTGTCCCACGAGATCGGCGCCTTCGTTGCGGGCATCACCCTGGCCCAGAGCCCCATGGCGCTCTACATCGCGGACCGCCTCAAGCCTTTGCGGGATTTCTTCCTGGTAATGTTCTTCGTCGCCCTCGGCGCAGGATTCGATCTGGCGGCCCTGGGGCGCATCGGTCTTGTCGGCGTGGTACTTGCCGCGCTCATGTTGGTGGCCAAGCCGCTGGTATTTCGCTGGCTGTTCGTTCTATCGGGGGAGAAGGCGGAGCGGGCGGGAGAGATGGGATTTCGGCTCGGGCAGCTCAGCGAGTTCTCGCTGCTGATTGCCGTGCTGGCGGTTGACACGGGGGTGATCGGGGAGGCCGCCGGGTTTCTCATCCAGCTGGCTACTTTGCTGACCTTTGTGGTCTCTCCCTATCTGGTGGTGCTGAGGTTTCCGACGCCCGTGGCGGTGTCGGATCGTCTGCGTCGGGATTGAGGCTACAGGTTAATATGGTCCTGATATTGGCAGAAAAAGGCCCGACGATGCCCCAGCTGCTCAGCGTTTCCCGTGCCGCCCGGCTTGCCGGGGTGTCTCGCGGTGAGCTTCAGCAGAAGATTCGCGCCGATGGCCTGGAGACCTTCGAAGGCCAGGTCCGGATCGATGATCTGCTGCGGGCCTATCCCCACATCAATCTGGACAGGGATCCCGTGTTCGAGCGGGTCGAGCGGCTCAAGACCCATGCCCGGCCAAAACACCACTACAGCGACGGCTGGCTGCCCGATCCCGAGGTGCTCATGTCCCGGCTGCACCAGTTCCGGGACGTGCTGGTGCGCACCAAGAGTCAGCTCAATGCCGCCGAAGACCTGCTAAGCGACACCGCGAGGATGCTGACGGGCCTGCGTCAGGCCCCGGAGCCGGCGATGCGTCGGGCGCTGGCGGACCTGGAGCAGCGCCTGTGCGAGGGGACGGCGGCCAGGACCAATCCCACGGACCTGCGTGCCCAGCTGTTCGCCAAGGACGCCCTGCTGAAGCTCATAGCGGCCAGCGTGCGCATTCGCCCGAGCGGGCACGAGTTCTTCGTCGAGGGCAGCGACTCGATTCTGGAGTCCGCCCTCAGGGCCGGCCTGCATCTAGACTACGGCTGCTCCAGCGGCAACTGCGGCAGCTGCAAGGCCCGGCTGGTCTCCGGTCGGGTGCGAAAGATCCGCGAGCACGATTTCGTGCTCAGTGCTCGGGAGCAGCAGGAGGGCTACATGCTGTGCTGCTCCAATACTGCGGTTACTGACGTGGTGCTGGAGGCCTCCGAGGCACTGGTCCCGTCGGATCTGCCCATGCAGCAGCTCAGGGCGCAGATCAAGAAGGTGCAGCCGATCGAGCCCGGCCTGATCCTGCTGAGCGTGCAGACTCCGAGGACCCAGACCCTCAGGTTCATGGCCGGGCAGCGCGCGAGGCTGACTGCGGAGGACGGCTCCCAGGCCCGGCTGCCGATCGCCAGCTGTCCCTGTGACGGGCGGAACCTGCAGTTCCTGCTGCGACAAGATGAGACCGACGGCTTCGTGCAGTCGCTGTTCTCGCCTGAAGCCTGCGACCAAAGCCTAGAGCTGACGGGGCCGGAGGGCAGCTATACCCTGAAGGAGGAGTCTACTGCCCCCGCGGTGCTGATCGGCGTACGCGACGGCTTCGGGGCCATCAAGAGCCTGGCCGAGCACGCCATCGCCATCGACCATGTCGCCAGCCTGCACCTGTACCGTCTCGATGTCGGACGAAACGGCAATCTGTTGGACAACCTGTGCCGCTCCTGGAACGATTCCCTGGAGAATTGCCATTATGTCCGGTTGGCGGCCGAGACCACCCCCGGGGAGCTGGTCGAGAGGCTGCTCGCCGATTTGCCGGACCTGGGCGCCTGCGACCTGTATTTCTGTGGCCCCGCAGATTGGTGCGAGGGGCTGATCGGGGAGGCCAGGGAACGGGCATTGGATACCGCGCACTGGCTTGCCGATACACTCGACTGAGCGGGCTAGCCGCGGCGGCGCAGCGCGATTCGCAGATTGGGTGCCCCCGTGGATACCAGCCCCATGGCGAGCAGCGTGCGCTCGCCTGCCATCCCCGCCTCCGGCCGGTAGACGACACATCCCCGATGACACTATTCTGCGCAACCGTCGGAAGCGTCCCTCTCGATTCCCTGCTCTGCCCCTGAGGCGTACACGGCGGGGACCGAAATCCCTGCTAGCCCTTGCGAGGTAACCATGAGTGTATGTCCCTGCGGCTCCGGCATGGAGCTCGATCATTGCTGTGGCCCCTTGATCCAGGGCGAGTGCTCGGCCGAGACCGCCGAGGCCGTGATGCGCTCACGCTATACCGCCTACGTGCAATGCGACATCGGTTACCTGACCCGGAGCCTGCATCCCGACCACCGTCACGACCATGACCCGGCCGCCGCCCGACGCTGGGCCGAGCGAGCTGTATGGGAGGGTCTGGAGGTCGTCTCCGTGGCGGGCGGTACGGCTGACACCGAGGAGGGAAAGGTGGAGTTTGTCGCTGCCTATCGGGAGGGAGGCATCCACAAGCGCCATCACGAGATCGGACACTTCGTCCGGCGGGACGGCACCTGGTACTATGTAGACGGTGAGCTGGTCGCCAACAAGACGGCCCGCCAGGCGGGTCCCAAGGCGGGGAGAAACGACCCCTGTCCCTGCGGGAGCGGCAAGAAATACAAGAAGTGCTGCGGGCGCTAGCGGAGCTGCTCCGACAAGGACCACGGTCGGCCGTGCGCTCGGGCGCGCTCTTCGACTCCGCTCCGGGCCGCCGAGTCGGGTACCCGGGCCTTTAACCTAGAAACCGCAGTTGGACGGCCGCCAGGGTGCGTGCGGCGTGGTGTCTGGCAAGGCACAACGAGGCGGAATAGTGAACCTATTGCAACGAGTTGTAACGCAGCCAGGCGCCGCGCCGTGCGTGCCCTGGTGGTCGTAGCGGCCCTCACCCGGCAGGTGAGTCTCGAGTTTCTTCAAATTTATCCGCAAACCAATCACTGGCTAGCCACACGAAGCGGTCAACTGCGGTTTCTAGGTTTAACTGTCTCTTCCTCTCTAGCCGCTTCGCAGTCTTGCAGTCCCGGGCGGGCCGCCGAAGCCGGCATCTCCCTGGGTCGCAGACCTGACACCTGCGTTACGCAAATGTGCTGCATGTTGCTCATGCGACGGATCCCGCCAGGCTGTTTTGCGCAAAGACCATTATCCTAGAATCCTCAGTTGACCGCTCCAATCTGAAAGTATGTTGCTGATATGAAAGCAATATGTATCTCCCAGCACTTTCACCTCATGGATGAATCACGCTACGGGGTGAATTGCACGCTTGCGGCGGCACATGGCTGCGTTACAACTCCTTGGAAAAAAACGCCGGGAGCGTTTTTTCGCGCCAGCCTCCAGGACGGAGGCGAATCGCAGGAGGCGATGAGCAATAGAATCACTATTACTCCGGGCATCCTGCCCTTCGCCCTGCGGGCCAGCTATCGCTGTTCAAATCGCTCCCGGCGATTTAGTCCGCGTCGCTGTGCCTTGCCCTGCACCCCCGCAAACGCACACTACACCCCGTCCGACTGAGGATTCTAGGATTATCAAGCGATCGGTTGAACCTGGGATCATGAATACCAATCGACTGATGGGATTGGTGGCCATTGGGCTGCTGGCGTTGTCGCTGCAGGCCGGGGCCGACGAGCTGAAGGTAGCGGTGGCCGCCAATTTCGTCGACGCCAGCCGCGATCTCATCCCTCTGTTCGAGAAGGCGACCGGCCACAGGGTCAAGGCGAGCTTCGGCTCCACGGGCAAGCTGTTTGCGCAGATCGAGAACGGAGCGCCCTTCCAGGTTTTCCTGGCGGCGGATGCCAGGCGCCCGCAAAAGGCTGAGGACGAGGGGCTGGCCGTCCCCGGCAGCCGCTTCACCTACGCCTGGGGCAGGCTGGTGATGTGGAGCGCCCGGCCGGGTCTGTTCGAGGACGGCCGGGCCTATCTCGAGGCCGCCGATTTCTCCCATGCCGCCATCGCTAATCCCAGGACGGCACCCTACGGGCTGGCCGCCCAGCAGGTGATGGAGCACCTGGGCGTCTGGCCGAAGGTGTCCGACAAGCTGGTGCAGGGCGACTCCATCGCGCAGGCCTTCCAGTTCACCGCTACCGGAAATGCCCAGATCGGCTTCGTCGCACTGTCCCAGGTCAAGGCGTGGCAGGGGGATTCGGGGACCCTGTGGGAGATTCCCGTGGGCTACTACGCCCCCATTGCGCAACAGGCGATCTTGTTGAAGACGGGCGAGTCGAGCGCCGCAGCCGAGGCCTTCATGGAGCTCCTCAGGGGGAGCGAGGCGCGGGCCGTGATCTCGGGCTACGGCTATGGGGTGGAAACGACTCCGACCAGGTGATACTTGCACCCGTCATGAATAATCGTCCCGAAAGTTCTCGCATGGGGGTCAAAGCGACCGTCGGCAACTTTCGCAACTATTGATATCACCTGGATGGGGTATTGGCCATGCACGTCGACTGGCAACCAGTCATCCTGACCTTGAAGCTGGCCAGTGTCACCACCTTGACGCTGATGCTGATCGGAACGCCGGTCGCCTGGTGGCTGGCGCGCACGCGCCATTGGCTCAAGCAGCCGCTGGCCTCGGTGGTCGCCTTGCCCCTGGTGCTCCCGCCCACGGTGCTGGGCTTCTATCTGCTGGTCCTGCTGGGTCCCAACGGCCCGGTGGGACGGCTCACCGAATCCCTCGGGCTCGGCACCCTTCCGTTCACCTTCGGGGGGCTGGTGACGGCCTCGGTGATCTACTCCCTGCCGTTCGCGGTGCAGCCGCTTCAGAATGCCTTCGAGGCCCTGGGCGACCGTCCTCTGGAGGTGGCGGCGACGCTTCGCGCCTCGCCCTGGGACAGGTTCATCAGTGTCGCGGTGCCCCTCGCCCGACCGGGCTTTCTCACCGCCGCGGTGCTCTCCTTCGCCCATACAGTGGGCGAGTTCGGCGTGGTGCTGATGATCGGGGGCAATATTCCGGGCGAGACCAAGGTCCTGTCCATCGCCATCTACGATCATGTCGAGACCCTGGAGTACGGGCAGGCCCACATCCTTTCCGCGGGGATGATCGGCTTTGCCTTTCTGGTGCTGCTCGCACTCTATCTCGCCAACGGGCGTGTCGGCCGGGCGGACCGCTGATGGCCGGTATCGAGGCGAGGTTCAACCTGGCGCAGGGGGATTTCTCGCTGGACGTGAGCCTCGGGCTTCCCGGTCGCGGCGTCACCGTCTTTTTTGGGCAGTCCGGGTCGGGCAAGACCACGCTCCTGCGCTGCTTCGCGGGTTTGGAGCGGGCCGACGGCCACCTTGTCGTCGACGGCGAGTCCTGGCAGGACGGTGCCCGGTTCCTGCCCGTGCACCGCCGACCCATCGCCTACGTGTTCCAGGAGCCCAGTCTGTTTCCCCATCTGTCGGTGAGGGGCAACCTCGAATATGGCTTCAAGCGACTGGCCGCGAAGGAGCGTAAGGTCGGACTCGACGAGGCCGTTCAGTGGCTGGGTATAGGGCCGCTGCTCGGGCGTGGTCCGGACAGGCTCTCCGGCGGCGAGCGCCAGCGTGTCGCGATCGCCCGGGCCCTGCTCACCAGTCCGCGGTTGCTGCTTATGGATGAGCCCTTGTCGGCGCTGGATCACCGCAGCAAGGCTGAGATATTGCCGTATCTCGAGAAGCTTCACGACAGTCTCGCCATCCCCCTGCTCTATGTCACCCATTCCCCCGACGAGGTCGCCCACCTGGCCGATCACCTGGTGGTGATGGCGGCAGGCCGTGCTCTGGCCAGCGGGCCGCTCACCGAGACCCTGGCCCGCCTCGACCTGCCCATCCCGATGGGCGAGGACACCGGGGTGGTTCTGGAGGCCAGGGTCGCCGAGCGAGACCGCAAGTGGCATTTAGCCCGCGCCGAATTTCCCGGGGGCAGCTTGTGGGTGAGGGACATAGGGATCGCCGTCGGCGGGGCGATTCGGGTCCGGGTACTTGCCCGAGACGTCAGCCTTTCCCTGGAGCACCACGAAGGCACCAGCATTCTCAACCTGCTCCAGGCCCGGGTGGAGGCCATGGCCGACGAAGGACACCCCGCGGCTCGTCTGGTCCGTGTGCGCATTGGCGAGACACCGTTGGTCGCGCGCCTGACGGCCCGCTCCGCCCACAACCTCGCCTTGGAGCCTGGCAAGCCCATCTGGGTGCAGATCAAATCGGTCGCGGTGATCGAGTAGGTCTCGGTGTGCCAATGCTGATCCGAGCCGTTTGGAAAGGCCCCGTAGACGGAATCGCGCAGCTTTGGGGAAGCCTATGAGAGTCGAAGGCGATACGCTCGTGTTCTGGATATTGGTCCCGACGTTCGTCGCATTCGCTGTCTACCTGCTCTGGTACTCGCCCCGGCGACGAAAAATGCTGGAAGCCTTTGCGAGAAAGCATCGGCTTCCGATCCGGCCGGAGAAGGCCGAAAGGCTGCAACAGACGCTCGGCGGCACCTTCTCGCTCGAGCGCGAGGGGCTCGTAAGGAGCTTCAGCGCGGCCTGTTTATCCTAGAAACCGCAGTTGGACGGCCGCCAGGCGCCGCGCCGGGCGTGCCCTGGTGGTCGTAGCGCCCCTCACCTCGCGAGTGAGTCTCAGATTGCTCAATACCCATCAGCAATACAATCACTTGCTAGCCACTCGAAGCGGTCAACTGCGGTTTCTAGGTTTATACATATCGTGTCACCGTCGTGCCTCGCCGGATGGCGACAGGGACCGGCGCGATGCCGCCGCAATCAGACGACGGGGATGCGCGATGCGTCCCAAGCAGGTGCTCGTCCGCGGGGCGTGCGCGGCCACTCCGTCCGGGTTAGAGTAACGACCCGGTTCGTCGTCCGCCGTAGATATCAGCATGTACGAAGCCCACTTCGGCCTCGCGGAAAGGCCCTTCTCCATCGCTCCCGATCCGCGCTACGTGTACCTGAGCCAGGCGCACGAGGATGCGCTTGCCCATCTGCGCTACGGGGTGGGCGAGGGGGGCGGCTTCGTGCAGCTGACGGGCGAGGTGGGCACGGGCAAGACCACACTGATCCGCAGTCTGGTGGACCAGCTGCCCGGGAAAGTTACCCTGGCACTCATCTTCAATCCCAAGCTCTCGCCTAAGGAGTTGGTCGCTACGGTCTGCGACGAGCTGCATATCGCCTGTCCGGTGGAGGAGTCGAGCCTCAAGGATCTGATTGATCGGCTGAACGCCCGCCTCCTGGAGGGCTATGCCGACGGGCGGCGCACGGTGCTGATCATCGACGAGGCCCAGGCTCTGAGCACCGAGGTGCTGGAGCAGATCAGGCTGCTGACCAATCTGGAGACCACTCGGGAGAAGCTGCTGCAGGTGGTGCTGGTGGGCCAGCCCGAGCTTCGCGCCACCCTCGAGCGGCCGGATCTGCGCCAGCTGGCTCAGAGGATCACGGCCCGCTATCACCTGGAGCCCTTGTCACTGGACGACACGCGCAACTATCTGATCCATCGACTGACGGTGGCGGGGGCCAACCGCCCGCTGTTCAGCGACGCAGCCATCCGGCAACTGCACGCCAGCTCTGGCGGTATTCCGCGTCTCATCAACGTGATTGGCGATCGCTCCCTGCTGGGCGCCTACGCCCAGGGGAGCGAGCGGATCGAGGCGCCCATGGTGAAGCGGGCCGCCGAGCAGGTGAGCGGCGGTGTCCGCCTGCCACGGGTCCCCCGTGAGTGGCTGGCAGGTGTGGCTGCGGTTCTGGTCCTGGCTCTCGGTCTTGGGATCGGATGGTGGTTGAGGGGGTCGGGTGAGACTGCCCCGCCCTCGGCGTTCGCCCAGTCGCTGCCGGCTCGGCCAGCGCCCGAACCTGCGCCCGCCCTGCCTGCCGCTTCGGAATCCCAGTCCGTAGCCACGACCGGCGCCGAGGCGGCGCCACAGCCCGCTCCTGTCGAAACGGCCGCTCTTCCGCCGGCGGCTCCGTCGAGCTTTTCCGACTGGTTGGCCGCCAGCGGCTCTCTCACGGATTCGACGGCGGCCCTGTCGGGGCTGTTCCATGCCTGGGGCCTGCAATACCGGCCGAACGGCGGTCCGGCCTGCATCCAGGCCCGGGCGCAGGGGCTGCGATGCCTGCTCGCCAAGGGCAATTGGGCGGTCGTGGAGCGTCTGGATCGGCCGGCGGTGATCGAGCTGGTCGACGATCAGGAGGCCAGGCATCAGCTTACACTGGTCGAAATGGGTCCCGATCAGGTCGGTTTCGCGGTGGACGGTCAGACACGGGTGTTTCCTCGCCGGCAGCTCGACCCCGGCTGGCTAGGCGATTACCTGGTCCTCTGGAGGTCGCCCAAGTCTCTGGGAAAGGGGATGCTGCGACCGGGAGACCAGGGGCCGGGGGTGCTCTGGCTAAGGGATCGATTGGCGGAGGCGAGTGGAGGCGCGGTGGAGCCGCAAGGCGATCCGACGGTCTACGATCCTGGCCTGGTCGCCGAGGTGCGTCGCTTCCAGTTTCGGCAGGGACTGGCCCAGGACGGCATAGTGGGCCCGCGTACCCTGATGCAGATCAACACCCTGGCACCTTCGGTGCAGGGTCCACATCTGCGCAGCGCAGGGGGCTGACGTGTCTCTGATCCTCGAGGCCTTGCGCAGATCCGAGCGCGAGCGGGCCGCACGCTCGGGCGACTCCGGCGGCGTGGTCATGACGCCGCGGGGCCCGGTTGCTGGGCATCGCGGGGGTGGCGGCGGTCGTCCCTGGCTGCTGGGGGTGGCACTCGGGGCCGTAGTTGCCGCGGTGGCGGTCGGGGCCTGGCTGCTGGGCGGCGGGTCGGCACCCCCGGCCGAGCCACCGACCGAGGCGGTGGCCTGGGAGTTTTCGTCGACTGTGATCCCGGTTCCACCTGAGCCAGCCGTCTCTCCGCCGCCCCTTGTACCTTCCCCGAAAGTGTTGGCGGCGCCAATCCCTGCCGCCGAAAAGGCGCCACCCGCAGAGTCCCCGCCGACGGTGGAGCCGAAGCCGCAGCGAATCGAGACCACCGAGGTGGTGTCTCTCGCCGCCCAGCTCGAGCCGGTCGAGCCCGAGCTGGCAAACTTGCAGGCCCAGCTGGTCACACGGCCTTCGACCCCTGCCCCGACCCGCAAAGCCGAGACACCCGCGGTGCCGGCAAAGAAGGAATGGATGAGGTTCGACGAGCTGCCGTTCGATTTCCAGGATTCTGTGCCCGCCCTGGATCTCCAGGTCCATTTCTATGCCAGAAATCCGGAGCGTCGCTTCGTCCTGGTCAACGGTCGGCGCTTCCGGGCAGGCGAAGAGCTGATGAACGGGCTGCTCCTGGTCTCGATCGAGAAGGACGGCTTGGTGCTGCGGTGGCGCGGCCGACGCTTCCTGATGCCGGCTACGCGCGAGTGAGGCTGTAGCCAGCTGGCAGCTGCCAGCTACCAGCTACCAGCTCACGCATTCCCCTTCGGCCGGCCGATGCCTCGCTCGCGGGCGAAATCCAGCATGCGCCGGATGGGTAGCACCGCGCGCTTCCGGATTTCCGGGTCTATGTGGATCTCGTTGGCGCCGGTCTCCAGCAGCTGGGCGAGGTTCTGTAGGGCGTTCATGGCCATCCAGGGGCAGCGAGCGCAGGACTCGCAGGTGGCCCCTTCCCCAGCGGTGGGGGCGGCGATCAGGTGCTTGCCGGGCGAGAGCTGGTGCATCTTCCAGAAGATGCCTTCGTCGGTGGCGACGATGAACTCCGTATTGGGCATGTCGTGCACGGCCTGGATCAGCCGACTGGTGGAGCCCACCACGTCGGCTTGGTCGATCACTTCGTCCGGGGACTCGGGGTGTACCAGCACGGCGGCTCCCGGATGCAGGCGGCGCAGCCGCTCTAGCGCAAAGGACTTGAACTCCTCGTGCACCACGCAGGCACCCGGCCAGAGCAACATCTCAGCCCCGGTCATGCGCTCCACATAGTGGCCCAGGTGCTTGTCCGGGGCCCAGAGGATCTTCTCCCCTTGACCATGAAGGTGCTCGACGATCGGGAGCGCGATGCTCGAGGTGACCACCCAGTCGGAACGGGCCTTTACGGCGGCGCTGGTGTTGGCATAGACGACGACCTTGTGGTCCGGGTGGTTGTCGCAGAATGCGCCGAACTGGTCCGCCGGGCAGCCTTCGTCCAGGGAGCAGGTGGCTCCCAGGTCGGGCATGAGCACTCGCTTTTCCGGATTCAGGATCTTGGCGGTCTCGCCCATGAAACGGACCCCGCAGACCACCAGGGTCGATGTGTCGGTCTGGGTGCCGAAGCGGGCCATCTCCAGGGAGTCCGCCACGTGGCCGCCGGCCTCTTCGGCCAGTGCCTGAAGGTCGCCGTCCACATAGTAGTGGGCGACCAGGGTCGCGTCCTGCTCCTTCAGCAGCCGCTTGATCCTCTCCACGATATCGCGTCTCTCATCTTCTCGCATGGGCGGAAGCTCGGGATGTTTCGGTACCCGGACCACCGGGATGGGGATCTGCACGGTGTGAATGGCGGATGTGTTGGTCATGGCGATGATCTCGCGATGGACTACCGGATGATGTCCACCCGGTCGGGATGCTTGAGTCGATAGGTGCGGGCGGGCCGATGGTTACCGTCGCGCCTCAAACCGCCGGTCTCCTCGATCCGGCCGAGCCCGAGGATCCATTTGCGGAAATTGCGTTTGTCCACCGCCTCGTTGAGCAGTATCTGGTAGACGTCCTGGACCTCTCCGAGGGTGAAGCTGTCGGCCAGAAACTGGAAGGCGATGGTCGAGTAGTCGAGCTTGGCCTTGAGGCGGCGATGGGCCAGGGCGACGATGCGCTCATGGTCGAAGGCCAGCGGCGGCAGGCCGTCGACCGGGAGCCAGTCGGCTGCGGCCGCATCGCTGTCTGCATGCAGCTGAAGCCGGTCGGTGGGGACGAGCGCATAGTAGGCAATGCTGATCACCCGCTCGCGGGGGTCTCGGTCGGGCTCTCCGAAGGTGTAGAGCTGCTCGAGATAGACGCCCGTGACGCCCGTCTCTTCTTCCAGCTCCCGCTGGGCACAGGCCTCCAGGTCCTCTTCGATGCCCACGAAGCCTCCCGGCAGTGCCCACATGCCGGCGAAAGGCACGCCCTTGCGCCGGATCAGGAGGATCTTCAGGCGGCGCTCCCGGATGGTGAAGACCACCACGTCCGTCGTGACGGCCGGGTGGGGATAGGCGTATTGGAACTGGCTGCTCATGAGCGTTGATCGGCTCGGGGTTGCGCCCCGCAGTCCGTCGAGCGTGCCGACAGCTGTCTTGGAACAAGCTTAGTGTACCGACTACACTTTGTCAATCGGCAGGCTGTGGGGTTGGCGCCGGAGGGACCTGGGCGTCTTTGCCCATCAGGCGCTGCCAGGCGTAGAAGAGCCAGCCGCCGTACTCCGCCATCACCCAGCGGATCTGTCGGCCTTGATGCCACCAGCCCTTGGGATCGAAGGGGTCCTCTCGGGCGGCCACCGGGGTAACGCGCAGCTGGTCGCCATGCAGATCCTGCCAGATGGTGCCCGCGCGACGGGTGTGGAAGCGACTGGTGACCAGTAGGATGTGGTGAATGCCGAGCGGTGGGAGTTCGGCGGCCACCGCTCTGGACTCGCTGACGGTGTCGTAGGCGTCCTCGGCGCTGATGGTAACGACCCGCTCACGCGGCACTCCGAGTAACTCCAGCACCCGCAGGTGGTTCTCGTACCAGGGTGCGACCGGCTTGAATCCCTTGGCCTCTAGACGTCGTAGCGCCGGGATCTTGCGGTTGCCGTCGATGATGATCCGGGAGGCGTAACCCTCGGTCACCAGCCGGGCGGCCTCGATCAGCCGGGGGTAGTACTCGAGACCGGTGGCCAGTACGACCACCGCATCGGCGTGCGTTGGTGGGCGGTCATCGACCAGAAAGCGGCCCATGGCCGGCAGCAGCCAACGGGTCGAGGTCCAGACGATCAGCCCAAAGGCGATCCCCAGGATCGCCAGGCGTCGGATCCATCGGCCCACCGCTCAGCGCCCGAGTCAGCGTTCGCCCGCGGCCTCTTCCTCCGGTTGGATCTCCGCGGGGGGCGTCTCGATGGGGGCCGGGTGTATGGGAGGGGTAAGATGCACCGAGGCCAACTCGTCGCCGGAGGGATTGGTGAACTTGTCGTTCAGCACCTGCACATAGGTATCGGCGTCTTCGAGGACCTTGCGCAGGCGCTTGCGCGACAGGCGTCCCCAGCCCGCGGGAGCCGACGAGAAGATGCTGCGCCAGGGTCGGGTGTTGCGGTGAAACGCGAGAGCCAGGTCGCCCCGCGCCTCCACTGCGCGCCCCAGGCGTGTCACCAGCCCCTTTAGGCTGCGGGCCGCCGCCGAGCGCACCAGATAGTGCAGCCCGATCAGCACCACCAGGGCCCCACACGCGGAGGCATAGGCCGCCAGCGAGCTGGAGGCCAGGGTCTCTAGCCAGGGCGGAGAGAAGCTCAATCCCTCCCACCAGCCCAACTTGACGCTCACGGTCGCCAGAGCGGCGAGCAGCAGGCCCAGCACGACGGCATCGCCCATAAGCACCCGGTGGCGCCACTGGTCGATGCATTGTATAAGGGCGGGGACCTGCCGCTCCTCGATGTCCCGCGCGGTCTTCTCCAAGGCGCCGACGATCCGGTAGGCACGCTCGATCTCGACTTGGCGCATGCGCCCGTGGATCTCCGCCAGATCGGCGTCCCGCTTGGACTCGAAGCGCTGGCGTCGCGCGTCGTCGTCGATGGGCACTCCCGCATCCGGGTTGTAGATGGTGTAGAAGCGACCGGCGGTGAGCCCTCGCTCGCCCAGCGCGCGCTGCCAGGCGGCGACCACTTCCTCGGGGTTGTCTTCCCGGGCAGTGGTGTCGATCTGGTTCAATATGTAGAGAAACTTGCCGGCATCGGCCCGTTTGATGGTGTTGGTGACCAGGTGCTCCAGGGTATCCTGCATGGCCCCCGGCTCCGGGTGGCGGGCGTCGAAGAAGATCAGCACCAGGTCGGCGAGGTCCATGATGTGATCGGTGATGCGCAGGGTGGAGGTGCGCTGGGCATCGGCGTCGAAGCCGGGGGAGTCGATCAGGATCTTGCCGCGCAGCTGCTCGCTGGGGCATGCCTTGAGCTGTAGGTAGGAGTCAATCCGCTCGCCTTCGCCCTGGGCGACCTTCTCGATCTCGTTGCTGATGCGGTAGAAGGGGAAGCGAGGATCGGAATCCAAGGCGACGCCGGGCAGGGCGTGGGCCTCCTCCTCCTTGCTGTAGCAGACCACGGTGAACTTATCGTCCACCGCCTGGTTACCGGTGCGCTGGAGCTTGAAACCTAGGTAGTGGTTGATGAAGGTGGACTTGCCTGACGAGAAGGTGCCGAGCAACGAGATCAGGGGCCACCAGGCGATCTGCTGGGCGAAGGAGTGTTGGCGCTCCATGAGCCCCATGCGATAGGCCACCTTGTCCAGAGCGCGGAAACTCCGCACCGCACTCAGAAGCACGGGGTTCTCCTGCTCGAGATGGCTTTCCAGGCGCTTGAGGCGCGTTTCGATGATGCTGCCTGCCGAGTTCATGGCCGACTCCTGAAGTTTGCCCGATGGGCGAAGGCTGGTGGTGCGACTGGATGCGCAGGTTTTCGCGGGCGCACCCAGACAAGCCGGACGCGAGGACCCCGACAGCCGCCCGATCCTGCCCGCGGGGCCAATACTACCTCGGTGCCAGCTCTTTGCCCACCCGCAAACCTTTTCCGCCGAGAGCTCCGGCGGACGTCTCCAACCGAGGCGGTAGCGGTACCCTCGGGCTCCCCGCCGCTTGCATAAATTTCGAATTACACCAAATGCTTATTAACAGATCGGGATTGGCCATTGTGCCGGCTTGTTGTATTGCAATAGACCCCCTCATGGTGGATACTCTTTGGCTTGTAAGCCCCAGGTCTCGGGTTGCCCATGCGCCGAGAGGTGATTTCAATAATTCTCAAATTATATAAACGGAGGGCGAGATGGCCGATTTGTTTTCCGACGAGTGGATGAAGAGCTTCATGGATCAGTGGAATGCCGAGCCGGGGCTCGCTGACGCGCTGGCGCAGATCAGCTTCAACAGCGTGATCGGCTACGGGTTCCAGGGCGAGGACCAGCCGCGTGGTGTGCTGACTGTAGAGACCGGCAAGGCCACGGCGGCGGGTGCCTACAATGGCGAGACGCTGAACTGGGATATCCGTTGCAGTCCCGACCACTGGAACAAGTGGCTGGCCAAGCCCCCGGGCATGATGGGTCTGGGTACGGCATTCGCGACCGGAAAGATGAAGTTCAAGGTCGGTGACTACAGCGCGATGATCAAGGATCCGCGCATGGCAGGGCCCTTTATCAAGAGCTTTCTCGTGATGTCGCGCGCCTGAGGTGCGCACCCGATGCGCTCGGTCCGTCCAACGGCAGTCGGCGGGGCGGTCGCATTTGCGTAGGAATTAAGAGTCTTGCGCAATCCACGAGACAATCGCTGGGTGATCAACACGATGGGAAACAAGCTCCAAGGTGCGGTCTTGGCGGCAGCCACCGTCTTGGCCGGGGTTTCGCCGCTGCAGGGACAGGCGGCGGCCATTGCGGCGGGCGATTGGTACACGGTGCAGCAGGCGCGCGGTGCCCCCACCGTCTCGCTGGGTGGCACGGTAGTTCCATACAAGCAGGTCACTCTGGCGGCACAGCTGCCCGGTCGGGTCAAGTTTTTAGCGGGTAAAGAAGGCGAGACCTTCAAGAAGGGCGATTTGCTGGTGGCGCTCGACGACACGGAACTCAGGGCCAACCGGGCCTCTGCCGTCGCCCAACTCGCCAATGCGGACGCCCAGCTGCGCAACGCCGGCGTCCAGCATAGCCGCGAACTCTGGTCTCCCCGCTCCAATAACGCGCCCGGCGGCATGGGTCTGCCCAATCTGTTCGACCAGATGTTCACCGAGCCGATGGAGAGCTTTTCGGGCGACCGGAATCGCGGTGCCGAGCGTTACGCGGATATCTATTCGTCCCAGGTGAATATCCAGAAGGCCCAGAACGCGATCATGCAGGCCCGATCGCAGATCGAGGCGATTGACGCCAAGCTCCGGGATGCCCAGAGCGTAGCGCCCTTCGACGGTGTGATCATGTCGAAGTTCATCGAGGTCGGCGACACGATGCAGCCGGGCCAGCCTTTGCTCGAGTATGCCGATGTCGAATACCTGCAGGTGTTGGTCGATGTGCCGGCCCGACTCCGTCCCGGGCTGAGCGAGGGCATGATGCTGCAGGCGGAGCTGGACGTGGGTGATACCATCGTACCGGTGCGCGTGGCCCAGATCTTCCCCATGGCCGACGCCCAGCGCCACACCGTCAAGGTCAAGTTCGATCTCCCCCAAGGGGTGTCAGCCCCGGGTATGTATGCGCAGGTGATGGTGCCGGATTTCGGGGCCCCGGCCCGTGAGCATCCGGTAATACCCGTTTCTGCGATCCGTTACAACGGCAGCCTTCCGGGCGTCTACGTGCGCGGCGCCGACGGCGAGCCCCAGCTGCGCCTGATTCGGGTGGGTGCGAGTCTAGGCGGGGGCTTTACCTCGGTACTGTCCGGTCTTAGGCCCAACGAGCAGATTCTGCGTGACCCTCCGGCGCGGGTGACCACCGGCTGGGGCTCCGGCAAGCTCAAATGAAACAGCCGGCCGTCCGCGGGGGCGGCCCTTTTCCCGGTGACGGCAGGATCTCCATCAATGGCGCGGGCAACGCCTTAAATCTGGTGCGCGAGCTACCATGAGCGAGAAAGATCTTAATAAAGACCGCTTGCAAGCGGATTCCCCGGAGCTCGACGAAGCGCATCTGGGGCTGGCCGGGCGCACTGCCCGGTTTTTCATCGAATCGCCGCTCTCCCCGCTCTTCTTCATCACCATGATGTTGCTGGGGCTCCTGGGCCTGGTGCTGACGCCACGGCAGGAAGACCCCCAGATCTCCGTGCCTATGGTGGACATCTTCGTCCAATACAGCGGGGCATCGGCGAAGCAGGTCGACACCCTGGCGATCCAGCCCCTAGAGCGGATCATGAGCGAGATCCCGGGGGTCAAGCACGTCTACTCGGCCACCGAGCGTGGGCGCGGGATCGTGACCGTCGAATTCGATGTCGGCCAGGAGATGGGGCCGTCGCTGGTTAAGGTCAACGACAAGCTCGACTCCAACATGGACAAGATCCCTCCAGGGGTGTCGCCGCCACTGGTGAAGGCCAAGGGAATCGACGACGTGCCCGTGGTCAACCTGACCCTCTGGTCCAAGGATCTGGACGATAACGGCGTTCCGGATGTAGATGACAGCCAGCTTCGCATGCTGGCCAATTCCGTACTTCAGTCGCTCAAGGAGATCCCCGATACGGGCGCGGGCTTTATCGTCGGCGGGCGTCGCTCCGAGGTCAAGGTGGAGGTCTTTCCCGAGCGCCTGTCCGGCTACGGGATCAGCCTGGATCAGGTGGCCCAGACCATCCAGCATGCCAACGCCGAAACCCAGGCAGGAAGCACGGAGACGGGTGGCTCCCATTTCACGGTCATGACCGGCTCCTTCCTGAGATCGGCCGGCGACATCAGCCGTCTGGTGGTGGGCACGCACCACGACGTCCCTGTCTATGTGCACGACGTCGCACGCGTGGTCCAGGAGCCCGAAGACGCCTCCCACTTGGTCAACTACTACACGGGGCCTGCCTATCCAGGTGAGTACAAGGCCGATGGTGTCGGTGCAGTCACCATCGCCATCGCCAAGAAGGAGCGGACCAACGGTGTGGAGGTGGCCAACGCCATTCTTGATCGGGTGAACGAAATCAAGGGAAGTATGATCCCTGCGAACGTCGAGGTGGCCGTCACCCGCGACTACGGCAAGACCGCCAACGACAAGGTCAACGAGCTGATCTTCAAGCTGTTCGTGGCTACCGGTTTCGTCTTCTTCCTGGTCCTCGGCTCCTTCCGGGCCTTCCGCCCGGCCCTGGTCGTGGTGCTGGTCATCCCCGTGGTGCTCCTGTTCACGGTGTTCTGTGCGTTGATCATGGGCTTTACGATCGACCGTGTCAGTCTGTTCGCCCTGATCTTCTCCATCGGTATCCTGGTGGACGACGCCATAGTCGTGATCGAGAACATCTATCGGCGTTGGCTCGAAGAGGGGCGGACCGACAAGAATACCGCCGTGGATGCGGTGCGCGAGGTCGGGAATCCGACCATACTGGCGACTTTCACCGTCATAGGTGCGCTGCTACCCATGGGCTTCGTGCGCGGCATGATGGGTCCCTACATGATGCCCATTCCCGCCCTGGGCTCTGTGGCCATGTTCATATCCCTGTTTGCGGCCTTCGTGTTCACGCCCTGGCTGGCGCGCTCGCGCCTGTTCCGGCCCAGCATGAGCTATCTGGAGAAGGCCGAGAAGCGCGAGCACGAGGGCGCCGAGAAGCTGGAGGGCCTCTATCGGCGTATCCTCACGCCCATGATAGAGGACAGACGCAAGGCCCGGCTGTTCAGGCTGGCGCTGTGGGGCGCATTACTCGTCTCCTTCTCTCTCTTCTACTTCAAGTGGGTGGCGGTCAAGATGCTGCCGCTCGACAACAAGCCCGAGTTCTCGGTGGTACTGAACATGCCCGAAGGCACGGCGCTTCCGGTCACCGCGAATGTCGCGCACGAGATAGCGGAGGTCGTCAAGTCCATGCCGGAGGTCACGGCCGTCCAGACCTACGCCGGCACGGCGCGGCCGTTCGATTTCAACGGGATGGTGCGCCACTACTATCTGCGCCAGGAGCCCTGGCAGGGCGAGGTGCAGGTACAGCTGGTGGACAAGGGCGATCGCAAGCGCAGCAGCCACCAGATTGCGGTCGCGACCCGGAAGGCGATACACAAGGCCGGCTTCCTCGAAGAGACGGGCGCTCGCATCGAGGTAGTCGAAATGCCACCTGGCCCGCCCGTGCTCCAGGCGGTGGTCGCCGAGGTGCACGGACCGGACGCCGATACCCGAAGCGGCTTTGCCCGGGATCTCACCAAGATGTTCCAGGAGGCGCCGAGCCTGGTCGATGTCGACAACTACATGCGCGAGCCTTTTGAGTATTGGCGCTTCATCGTCGATACCGAGAAGGCCGTGCGCAGGGGTATCTCGGTGGACACGATCAACCGGAACCTCTCCATGGCGTTAGGCGGAATGCCTTTGGGCGATGTCAAGCAGCGTGCCGGCCACGAGCCCATCGACATCTCCATCCAGGTGCCGCTTGCCGAGCGCTCGGAGGTGACCCGCCTGGGCGACCTGCCCATCAAGTCCCCGGCGGGGGTCACCGTGCCCTTGCGCGAGCTGGGCCACTTCGAGAGCACCCACGAAGAGGATATCATCTTCCACAAGGATCTGAGGCCGATCGAATATGTCACAGCCGATGTCGGAGGGCGTCTGGCGGCACCCGTTTACGGCATGTTCCAGGTGGAGGACCTGATTGCGGAGACAGACTACACCGCCCCGGACGGGACCAAGATCGCGGAGGGCGGATCCTTCGGGGACGGATTCTACTGGCTGACCCCGCCGCCCAACGACGCCACCGCATCCCTGGAATGGACCGGCGAGTGGACGGTGACCTTCGAGACCTTCCGCGATATGGGTGGCGCCTTCGTGGCGGCCCTGGCGCTGATCTATGTGCTTGTGGTCTGGGAATTCGGCAATTTCCGGATTCCCGGCCTGATCATGGCCCCGATTCCCCTGACCCTGCTGGGGATCATCCCCATCCATGCCGTCTTCTTCCAGCTCGGAAAGGGTGGTGAGTTCACGGCCACCTCGATGATCGGTTGGATCGCCCTGGCGGGTATCATCGTGCGTAACTCCATCCTGCTGGTGGACTTCTCCATACATGAGGTGCAGAGGGGCACGCCCGTGGCGGAGGCGGTGATTCGTTCTTGCAAGACCAGAACCCGCCCGATCATGATCACCGCCCTGGCCTTGGTCTGCGGCTCCAGCGTGATCTTCTTCGATCCTATCTTCCAGGGCATGGCCATATCCCTGGCGTCGGGGGTCCTGGTGTCCACCGTTCTCACCCTGGTGGTCATCCCTCTGGGCTGCATCGGTGCGAGCCGGGCACTCTGCGAGGTCGCGGCCGCTGGTTGCCCGCCCGGAACGGTGATCCCCGAGCTGGAGGATATGCTTGCTGCTGAGCGTAAGGGGAAGAAGGCCGCGCCGGCGCCTCGGCCCAAGATCGGTAAGGTTCCGTTGTGGATGAAGGTCTGGAGCAAGCTTGCGACCGCGCTCCTGATGATCTTCTATGCATTTCGGGGCATAGTGTTGCTGCTCATCCATCTGCTCAAGCCGAAGAAGAAGTCACCGCCCCCTCCGCCGCCACCGCCTCTTTCGGCGGGGCCCGGCCCCGGCACAGGGGGAGGCGGGTCGGGCGGCGCCCCCTCTCCTTCATCCGCTATCAGTGGCGGCGCATTTGGAGGGCGTGACGCGGGTGGTGCTCCAACGGTCAGCGCCAAGCCGGAGCCCGTGGCATCGGTGAAAGCATCTGTCCCGGTCTCGTCGAGCTTCCGGGCCGAGGACGAGGACGATCTCGAAGCAGCCCAGCCTTTGCTGCCTCCAGGGGCTTCGGGTGCTGCTGTTGGCTCCGTTGCAGTTTCCGACGCCAATACGGCTGCAGAGGCCAACGCGGCCGAAGAGGCTAAGGCCGCTGCAGAGGCCAAGGCGGCCGACGAGGCCAAGGCGGCCGAAGAGGCCAAGGCGGCCGAAGAGGCTAAGGCGGCCGAAGAGGCCAAGGCGGCCGAAGAGGCCAAGGCGGCCGAAGAGGCTAAGGCGGCCGAAGAGGCCAAGGCGGCCGAAGAGGCCAAGGCGGACGCAGAGGCCAAGTCGGTCTCGGAAACCCAGGTCGCCCGAGCGGGTAAGCCTGCCGCGGCGCCCAAGCGTGGTGGGAGAAACAAGGCCACGGCTGCGGCAAATCGAAAGGTCAACAAGGCTGGCGGCGATAGCGATCCCGACAATCAGGCCAGCAACGCGCCGACAGGAGCCAAGCCGGATGAATCCTCTGCTTCCCGGGCATCGATGACTGCCACGAAGCGGGCGGCCCGCCGCGGGATTAGACTGAAGGGTGTTCGGCCTCCTCCGGGCTGATTCGGTATCGGCTCCGGATGGGTGCTCCAAGCGGCCGCCGGAGGGGTTTTTTCACGGCAATTGGGGTCTCGTGCTTGGGCCCCATGTGGTTCGAGAGCAAGGTCGGGACCCACGGGGCTGGAGCTGTATTCGTCACCCCGGGCCAAAGGGCATGTATCCGATACACGTGAGATTGCTATCGGCTGCGACGCTGTTGGCGTTGAGCGGTCAGGCTGTTCAGTCGGATTCCTGGGAACCTGGGGTGGCCTCGACCAACCAGTACCCCGGAGGATTTGCGCCCACCGATTATCTCTACGGCTTTGGGCAGCAAGGGGATCGACCGTGGGTCAGCGGTATGCGAGAAGCTCAGACCTACGGCAACGGCGTTGGGTATGATAGCGTTGGTGTCTACGATGGTACTTCCGAGTTTTTCGCCACCGGAAGCTTTCCCCGACCGGTACCTTCGGCCGCCCAGCAATACGGCGGTTCTGGCGCCATTGGTGTGCCCAATCCGGCCTGGTATCGGGGGGGCTCTGGCCAGCAGTCGGCACCCTATGCCCCACAATATCGGTTTCGGAGCGATCCTCAGATCGAGAAGCATGGTGAGCCATCACTGCTCAAGTTTCGGCCTACGCCGGGGCAGCAAACCGACGTCTATTCGCCAGCGACCCGTGGCCGGTTCTGGGATGCTACGGGGATGGTCCCTGCCCCTGTCTTCAGGCCCTTGGACGACCATGAGAGAGAACAGCGCCAGCGCTCCGGCGGCTCCGAGGCCGAGAGACCGCCTGGTCCTACGGGCCCTTCATTCACGGGGCCCGGCTACCCTTTCGCCCCAGGGATCGGTTGGGGCTACCCGGGCGTGGCCCCGCCGGCCTGGCGATGGAATCTCGCCGATCATTGATTGCCGCGACGTGATCGGACTTTTTCGCGTCGGGGTGTTGTGTCTGTTTGCCTGGTGTGTCGCACCTGGGCCGGCCCAGGGCGCCCCCGCCGACCATCAGTTCTCCGCGGATCTGGTGACGATCGGTCCCCAAGGAGTTTTGGGCAAAGGCAAGTTGTACGTGGGTGACCCGTTCACTCGTACCGAGCTGACACAAGGAGGACGGCCTGTGGTCCGGATCCTGGACGAAAGGACTGGTCATGCCTACGTTCTCAATCCGGCGCAGGACTCCTATATCGAGCAGGTGGCGCCTTCTCCCATGCAAATGGGTACCAGCTTTAAGGGGATGGCGGCCAAGGGGCCATGTAGTCCTGCGGCAGACACCGAATGTCGAGAGCTAGGCGAGAGTGAGATTGAAGGTCGGCGGGTCGTCGAGCGGGAGCTGGTTGGACAAGGTCCTCAAGGTAAGGAGCTGAGGATGCACCAGTGGATCGATGCCGAGCGGGGACTGGTGCTGCGCTCCGAATCCTCTTCGGGCGATCGAACGGAACTCAGCTTGATCGGCAATGACTCCGTCGGCTCCCGGCTGACCGAAAAATGGGAAGTGGCGGTGACAGGGGGTGGCGGCTCGGTTGTTCGCTCGTATCTCTGGTATGACCCGGCGCTGGAGGTTGTGGTTCGGGAGGAACTGCCCAGCGGATACGCAAGGGAGCTGACCAATATCCGTATCGGCACCCAACCTGGCACCCTGTTCTCGGTGCCCAGAGGGTACAAGAAGATCCAGTTGGGTCACGGTGGGTCGATCCACGGCGACTCGAAGTGACGGAGATGGCTTCATGCTGGTATTGAGAGACTGTCTAGTGGGTGCGATCGGGGTTGCGGCTAGGTTGGGCTCTTTGGCGGTTTCCGCCGCAGGCTATGGGCCTGGGCCGGCATACCGAATACCAGGGCCTGTCGAGAAAGGCATCTGGTCGGACCGGGTCGGCGCACCTGGGGTGGTGGTGTCTCGGACCGACTATCGGCGACGGACGCCGGGTCACTCCGTGCTGGCGCGCTCTTTCCAGAGTGTTCCGTATGGAGTCTGGACCAGACCGCCCTCTCGGCCGGTTGTCCGAGCCCATCTGATACCTCGTCCTGTCGTCGGACGCCACTGGTCCCGCGCAGTCGGCACTCCGCCGGACACGCGCAGCGCATCAGCGCCGATATCGGGTGTGAGACTCGTACCTCGGGACCAGAGACCCAGGTACGACGGGCATAGGCCCATGTCGGTGCGGCAACGCCTTGCGGGGCCGTCCAGTGGCGTTTATCGTTCTGCAACGATTGTACGTCCGGTCGTCGGACCCCCAGGTTCCCCAGATGCTCATCGCTTGATTCGCTCGGCTTTGGCGCGCGAGCCTTTGGCTCGTCGCGCTCCGAGCGCGGAGCTGGAGGCATGTCCTCGATTCTCGTGGACCAGACCTGGGCTTTACTGGATCGAAAAGAGGCTCGACTCCCTCGGGCAACTCGATGCGATGATGCGCCGCGCAGATGTTCGGCCGGCCCCGTACCCGCCGGACAATAGGCGTCGGCTCGGGGCCTGGACCATTGTCCGGGGCCTTCGGGGCGGCATCCCGGTAGCGACTCTACGGCGTTCGGCAACGAAGAGGGTCGGCTAGCATGATCACGGTGATTGGCAGTTTGAAGGGCGGCTCGGGCAAGAGCACGGTGACCTTTAATCTGGCGGTCTGGCTGTCGATGGCCGATGTCGATGTCAAAGTGATCGACATAGATCCGCAGGCCACCCTCACCGATGTGGCCGAAGTACGAGCCGACGAGAAGTACGAGCCCAAGGTGAAGATCGGTGGGCCGGCCCTGCTCGACGGGGCGAGCCTTCGGAAGTGTGAGGAGGTGCTGATCGATGTGGGAACGGCGGACATGGAGGCGCTGAAGAAGGCTTTGACCATCACCGATCGGATCTTGGTGCCCGTGCCGCCGAGCCAGGCAGACATCTGGTCGACCCAACGATTTGTCCAATTCATCCGCTCCAGTGTCAAGCGTGACAAGCCCGCCGAGATCTTCGGCTTCATCAACCGCGGGGACACCCACCGCTCCGTTCGGGAATCGGACGAGGCCGCTGCCGCGTTGGTGACCCTTCCCGGCCTGAAGTTCCTCAAGGTGAGGTTGGCCCAGCGCACCATTTATCGGCGATCGTTCAGCGAGGGCCTTGCGGTGTTCGAGCTGGAGCCCAAGGGGAAGGGCGCGCGCGAGGTCACCTCGCTCACCGCCGCTCTCTATCCTCACCTGGTCCGCTGATCCCGGATCGCCCGACTCAAGATTCCCCGGTTTGTGCTATTCTCTCCTCGTGACGCCTTCAGTGACCGACGAGGCGGCGTGAGCCGGTATGGAGGGATGACCGAATAGGCATGCGTCGCTCACGAGTGAGTCCGAGCGCTCCGTCGACCGCAGGACCCCGGCAGAGTTCGCACCGTTCGACGCGACAGCCTACGTCGATTAGCTGTTACCCCTAAGGCCTGCAGATGCACGATGATCCCAGCACCACTTCCTCCAGCCGACCGACCACCCCGCCTCGGTTGTCCGGTCAGACGCCCGAGACGAACGCGATCGAGCGGTTGTCGGACGCGTTTGAGACCAGCGCTAGGCGCTGGGAGCTGATCGTCTATCCATCTTTGTTTGCTTTCATCATTCTCGCTTCCTACGGCTTTTATCTGGTGTTCAGTCTGGCAAAAGACGTGCATTATCTCGCCATCAGCGTCGACTCGAACATGACGGTCTTGGCCAGCAACATGCAATCGGTGTCCGACAATATGGGCAAGCTCACGGCTAACGTCAGGACCATGGCTGTGAGTGTCGAGGCGATCAACCACAAGGTGGCCACCCTGGAGCCGATGCTGACGAGCATGGATGCCATGGAGAAGAGCGTGCGGGGCATGACTTTCACCACGGGGCTAATGCGTACGGATGTGGCGCGGATGAATCGCAACATCGGCCGCCCCATGTCCTTCATGAATACCTTCATGCCCTGGTAGGCGAATGCCTGTATCCGCCGCGACCCGCCGGGGTGGCCTGTCCGCCGGATCGAGCGGCGCCTCAACGAACGAGTCCGGCTGGCTCGCCAGTCGAGCGTAACTCCATCACCTCCATGATTCAGTGCCATTTCTTCGCCCGTCTCCAGTCCCGAGGCAGGGAGAGAGTCGGGACTCTGTGGCTCAGGACGCGCTAAGATCGAAGCTGATGGTCGGGGACGGCTCCTGAAGAAAGTATCCCTGGGTGTAATCGATGCCTATCGTCCATAGGACGGCAAGGCTGTTGGCATCTTCCACGCAGGTGGCGATCGTCCGGATTTCGTAGTCGTGGACCTGCCTGTTCAGCGCTTCCAGCTCCTGTTGCTTCGCCTTGTCGGTGGTCAGGCTCTTGAGGAACGAGCCATCGAACTTGACATAGTCTACATCCAAGTGCTTTAGCAGGCTCTCGAACTTGGGCATGACGCCGAACTGATCGATAGCCAGCTGGCATTTGATCTTCTTCACGCCCTCAATCAGCTTCTTGGCGTCCTGGATGCGGGCACGCAGGTCCTCGTCGGCGATCTGGAAAGTGAGCCAGGAGCCCTTGGCGTTCTCCAGTCGTAGCGAATCGATGATCCACAGGAGCAGTGATTCGTCGCTCAGAGCGGCGCGTGACAAGGTGATGAACATGTTGATCTTGTTGCCCTGCTTGCGCTGAAGGCTCAATTCCTTGATAGCGTGCTGGATGACCCAGCGGTCGATCGCCGCCATCTGGCTGGAGCCGCTGGCCTGGCTCAGGAAGTGCTCGGGCAGTATCTCTTCGTCGTTCTTGTCGAGCAGGCGCACCATGACCGAGTAGTTCTCGCGAGAGTCGCCCTGTAGGCTTACGATCGGCTGGTAGACCAAGCGGAAGCGGTCGTGGTCCAGGGCGTGGGCGACCAACTCGTCCATGTCTGTCTCGTCGGCAGTGGCGTCGTCGGTGCGCTCGACGGCATGCTCCGCGGGATCATAGAGCTTCCAACAGTTGCCTCCGCTCTTGCGTACCGCCTCGCAGGCCTGGTAGGCGTGGTTGATCAGCTCCTGGGTGCTGCAGCCATTGCCCTCTTCCAGAGAGATTCCGACGCTGCAGGTAGGTGAGATGAACTGCTTGGAGGATTCGCTGATATGGTCTTCGACGGCCCTGCACAGTCTGGTTGCCAGCTCTTCAGCGGCCCGATCGTCGTGCAGGGGCAGCCAGAGGGTGAAGGAGTGGTCGCCGAAGCGCGCCGGCAGATCGTTCACGTCCAGCTGCTCGCGGATCAGGCCTGCAAGCTCCTTGAGGATGCCGTCGCTGGCAGCGAGACCCACCGAAGAGCGGATGTCCTGGAAATTGTCCACGACCAGATAGAGCAGCGCTCCCTTCTCGCCCGAAGCCAGGTCCGCGTCCACCTGGTCGACGAGATGATTCCGATTGGCCAGTCCGGTGAGTACATCGAGGCTACTGAGCGTCTGGATCTTCTTTTCGAGGGCCTTGTCCTGGGACTGGTCCCGAATGACGATCTGAATGCAGGGCTCGCCGTCGATGCTGGCCGGTGAGAATTCCAGCTTGGCGGCAAAGCTGCTGTTGGTGCCGATGCAGCTGGCCTCGACCTGCGCGGTATCTGCCTCCTCGTCCAGGCTCTTCAGGACCTTCTTGAGGTTGGCGTGATCGGCCCTGTCCACCAAGTCCAGCACCGAGAGACCTTCCAGGTCATCCATATCGACAAGGCCGAACATCTCAAGATAGACCGGATTGGCGGAGATGTGCATCCCCTGGTGCACATATGCAATGGCATCGCGCGAGCTTTGCATCAGGGCGGTGCAACGGTTTTCCGTTTCGATCAGGCGGGTCTTGACGCTTGCCAGGGCCTTTCGAATCCGCAGATCGTAGATCTCTCTGGCCACCACCAGCTGCAGGTGGTCAGGGGAGTCCTTCTGGATGATATCCCGTATGCCATGCTCTCGGGCCGTCGTGAGAAGCTCATGGCTCTGCTCTCGGGCAATGACCAGCACGGACAAGGGATTGGGGCTGGAGCGGACCAGCTCAAGCACCTTGGTGAGGGGAAGATTGCCGTCGTTGATGGCCTGCAGCGCCAAGTCTGGTCGCTCGTTCTCGAGTGCTTGTACGAGCTCGCTTTCGCTGCCGACGCGGGTTGGGTGCACAGCGATTCCTGCGTTGCGCAGTACGCTGACGTAGGCGTCAGCATCGTTGCGTGAGCGGTCGATGATCAACAGCTTGAGTGCGGTATCCAAGTCGGCGATGCCGCTGAGCAGGTCTTCTAACTTGGCAGCCACTTTTTTCTGTGTCCTGGGGAGCCGAGAGACTGGAAGTATGCCGCATCCGCCGGGCGAGCAGTCGCGCAATGCCCCGCTAGGACCCTACCCGAAATACGGCGCCCTTGTCTCGTTTTTTATTGGTCTTGGGACACATGTCGGATACGAGGCAACGGCTCCCGCTGTGCCATTGACCCAGTACTCCGCTTCGGTAACAACGTGTCATTCAACGAGTCGGGAAGGGATACCGGAACGGAGTACCAGCATAGCAGGGCAGCTCCCAAGCATTCAGCGCTTGGTCACAGGGTGC
>Ga0210096_1000138_pt1 | contig 30429 bp, 18 predicted proteins | sample China_Galinas_PW_4_FD_184864 | JGI IMG/M metagenome (GOLD analysis project Ga0210096, IMG submission 184864) | Wetland microbial communities from San Francisco Bay, California, USA, that impact long-term carbon sequestration - China_Galinas_PWA_D2... | ecosystem: Environmental > Aquatic > Marine...
GACCCGCCGACACCCATGCCGTGGCTCGGAGGCAAGGAGTTGGTGATCCGTTTCGCTTGACCGCCATACCGGGCCCTTGACCACCCTGAATGTTAGGTCAACTCAGCTGCGTGGAAATCGAGGCTAGGGCACAAGCCCCTGGTCGTGAGATGACACCGACACAGGGGCCGGCTACCCCTTCCTCGGGCGCACGCCGGCGGTAGGGGTAGCGGCCCAGGGATCTTCGGGCCAGTAGTGCTTGGGATAGCGGCCCTTGAGCTCCTTGCGAACCTCCGGATAGGTCCTCTCCCAGAAGCCACGAAGGTCCTGGGTAACCTGGATCGGGCGGTTGGCCGGCGACAACAGATGCAGAAGCACCGACACCCTGCCGTCACAAACCCGCGGTGTGTCGGCCAGTCCGAACAGCTCCTGGACACGCGCGGCGAGCACCGGCTGCTCCCCCGGGCCATAGTCAAGCCTCTTTCGGCTGCCGCTCGGTACGACAATGGATTCAGGGGCCAGACGCTCCAGCTCCTGTCTCTGCGACCAGTCGAGACGCGCACCGAGGATCGCTACCAGGTCTAGGCGCCTCAGCTGCTCCAGCCGGGTCATTCCGCCGAGCCAGGGGACCAGCCAGTCTTCCAGTGCGCTGGCAAGGCCGTCGTCGGAGACATCCGGCCAGCTCTCCTCGGGCAGCCATTGCCGCAGCGACTCCAACCGCGCCTGCAGACGACGAGCCGCCGGGGTCCAAGGCAGCACCTGCAAGCCGGCACCACGGATGCCCGCCAGCAAGGCCGACGCCACTGCCTGCGGATCGGGCGAGATCAAGGGCAAGCGCTCGAGCACCAGGACACCGAGCCGTGTCTCACGCAAGGCCGCCACGGCCCCCGCCCGGGCGTCCCAGGCCACCGACTCCGCCGATTGCAGGTGATCGCCCAGCACGCGTCGAAGCTCCGGCCGGCTCACGGGGGCTGCAAGGAAGATCCGCCCCTCGCCCCGACCCGCATGCAGACTGGGAACGACCAGCAGCTCGCTGGTACGCAGGGGATCGTCTTCGGACAAACGCGCGGCCCCTCCCGAGGCCAGACGATAGACGGCGGAGCCTCCCGCCCGGCGCTGGGCCACCCGGTCCGGGTAGGCACTGGCCAGCAGGGCGCCCGGAGACCCACGGTCAGAGGTCGCGTCTCCGGCGTTCCCCAACCTTCTGCGCAGCCGCGCCGAGAGCTTGTGAATCCGGGCGCAGCCGCCGACATCCCCGCCCTGGGAACGGACACCCGCCGCACCCTGGCGACGCCAGGCCTCCAACAGAGAGAGACGCTCGGAAAGATCCGCGGACCGCTCCAGCCCTTGCGGACGGGGCAGAGGATCTCGCTCCGAGAGCAGCGCAGCCAGATCCGCGGCCAGCCCGAGACAGCCTGCACCGGCCCCCTCCAGCACCAGATGGGCCAGACGCGGATGCAGACCCAAGCTCGCCATGTGTCGCCCCTGCGGGCTGATGCGCCCCGCCGCGTCCAGGGCACCGAGGGCCTGCAATAGGTCCCGTGCCTGCCCAACAGCGCCGCGCGGTGGCGGATCGATCCAGCACAGACTCGCCGGATCCGTCACCCCCCAGAGCGCCAGCTCCAACATCAGACCCGCCAGATCCGCGCTCAGTATCTCCGGCCGATCGCGCTCGGGCAGGCGATCATGAGTGGCCCGGGTCCAGAGCCGGTAGCAGACGCCGGGCCCGAGGCGACCGGCCCTACCCGCGCGCTGCTCGGCCGAGGCCTTCGAGATTCGGACGGTGTCCAGCCGGGTCAGGGCCGTGCTCGGGTCGAAGCGAGACGCCCGCCGCCAGCCTCCGTCGACCACACAGCGCACCCCCTCGATGGTCAGGCTGGTCTCGGCGATGTCGGTGGCCAATACGACCCGGCGGCGCCCGCCGGCCGAGGGTTGCAAGGCGTCGAGCTGCGCCTCGCGACCCAGTGCACCGAACAGCGGCATGAGCGCCACCCCGGCCGAGTCCAGTGCGGCCCCGAGCAGGGTCTCGACGCGGCGGATCTCGGCCTCTCCGGGCAGAAAGGCGAGCAGGTCGCCGGGCTGCTGCCGGACGGCCTGCAGCACGGCCGAGGCCACGGTCTCCGCCACCCCCTTATCGGGCTCCCGCTCCAGGTGACAGATCTCCACGGAATAGGGTTGGGCACCCCCGCAGATCACCTCCGGCGCATCCAGCGCGCGCTGCAAGGCATCGACCTCTAGGGTCGCGGACATCAGCAGCAGGCGAAGATCCTCGCGCAGCCCCCGCTGCACGTCCCGACATAGGGCCAGGCCCAGGTCGGCCTGGACGCTGCGCTCATGCATCTCGTCGAAGACGACCAGCCCCACCCCGTCGAGGCCCGGATCCTGTTGCAGCCTGCGGGTGAGTATTCCCTCGGTCACCACCTCGATGCGCGTCTCCGGGCAAACCTGCTGCTCCAGTCTCACGCGATAGCCCACCGTTCGGCCTACCGGCTCGCCGAGGAGCTGGGCCATGCGCTCGGCGCAGGCCCGGGCGGCGAGCCGCCGGGGCTCCAGCATCAGGATGGATTGATTCCCTAGCCAGGGGCTGCCCAGGAGCGCAAGGGGTAGGATGGTCGACTTGCCGGATCCGGGCGGCGCACTCAGCAGCACCCGCATCCGCTCGGCCAGCGCCCGATCCAGCCCGGACAGGAGGGACGCAATGGGGTAATCGGAAAAGTCTGGGACCAACATCCCCGTCCCCCGTCGCATCATCCATCCCTCACCCCTCACATCACTTGCTGGTGTGTGTGAACACGCCGTCCCAGTCCTCGGGCAGCGACTTGGCGCGCAGATCCAGCACCCGCTCCAGGTACAGTAGATAGAGCTTGCGCTCGGGATGCCGCTCGATCAGCTGGGAGAAGGCCAGCTCCGCCTCGTCCCATCGACGGCTGTAGTAGGCGGCCAGTGCCTGGGCATGCTGGTTCAGCTCGGCGAGCGCAGCCTCATCGGCCTCGGCTCTTCGGCACACCGGCTCGAAGATGACCACAGGGTCGGCCTTGCCCTTGACACGTACCCGGTCCAAAGGTCGGAACACGAAGGCCTCCTGGCCCTGGCAGGTGAGCTCGCTCACGATCAGGCTGACCCCATAGTACTTCGTCAGCCCCTCCAGACGAGACCCCAGATTCACCGCGTCGCCGATCACCGTATAGGCCCGCCGAAAACTCGAGCCCATGTCCCCGACGTTCATCATGCCCGTGTTCAGCCCTATGCCGATATGGAAACCCGGCCAGCCCCGCTCCGCCAGCTCGGGCTGCAAGGCCTGGAGCTTGTGCAACATGGCAATGGCCGTAGCGATGGCATGAGCCCGATGATCCGGATCCGGCAGCGGAGCGCCCCAGAAGGCCATGATCATGTCGCCCACATACTTGTCGATCGTGCCCCGATTCTCGAAGATCAGCCGCGTCATGGGCGTGAAGAAGTAGTTGAGCATCTTCTTGAGCTCGTTGGCCGGCAGGGACTCGGAGATGCTGGTGAAGCCGCGGATGTCGCAGAAGAGCACGGTCATCTCCCGGCTCTCCCCCTCGAATCCGTAATCCCCTTTGGGGTTGGCGTTCATCTCCTCCACCAGATCCGCCGGCACGTATTGCCCAAACATGCCCTTGAGTCGCTCACGGTTGCGCCGCTCGGCCAGGAATCCGTAGGTCATGTTCAGGGTGGCGAGGATCGCGACCATCAGCACCGGCTGGGCCACGGTGAGCGCCAAGCCTTCCTCGGCCCAGACCCAGGTGTTCACTCCCACATAGAGCCCGGTCACCACCAGGCTGGAGACGGCCAGACCGAGCGCATGCAGACGTGGGAAGATCAGGGCCAGCAGCAGACCCAGCAGCACCATCAAGGACACGTCGGCGCCGTCCGCCCAGGGAGGCTTGTACGGGAAGCGATCATCCAAGATGCCTGCGATCACATTGGCGTGGATCTCGACACCCGGGAAGACGTTCTGCACGGGGGTGGAGCGCTGGTCGAACAGGCCTTTGGCGCTGGTACCTACCAGCGCGATCGCACCGTCCAGCACCCCCCGATCGACCCGCTCCGCGAGAACGTCGGTGGCCGAGACATAGGGGAAGCTCCCTTGTGGACCTCGATAGGGGACCAGTACCTGGCCCCTGCTGTCCGTCGGGATTTCGATGAAGCCACCCAGGGAGATGGCCTCCAGGGCCCGGTCCCGATAGAACTGCTCGATACGCAGCTCCACCGGCGGCATATCTAAATAGAGACGGGCCACCTCCAGGGCAAGCAGCCCGTAGAGACCATCACCATAGACGTTGAGCAACGGCACCCGCCGAATGACGCCGTCCTCGTCGCCCCCCTCCACCGTCAAATACCCGCCACCCGCGGCATTGGTCTGAAGCAGCGGAAGATTGGCCGAATAGTGGGGGAGTTCGGGCAGCCCAAGTGCCCGAATCTCCTGTGTCGCCTCGCCCAGGGGCCGGGGCAGCAAACCCACCGAGGCATCGCTGAAGGTAAAGACATAGCCGAGCATGACCGGATTTGCCGCCAAGCTCTCGGCCAACACCCGATCGCCGTCCAGCTGCTCGGCCAGGCCCCGCAACTGCTCGAGCATGGTCTCGGTCTGCGGGCCGGGTAGCCCTTTCCGACCCTGGGCTTTCATGGCCTCCAGGCCCTCGGCCACCTGCTCGGCCGGATTCGCCTCGGGCTCGGCGAACACCATGTCCAAACCGATCACAGCCGCCCCCGCCTCGCCGAGGCGATCGAGCAGGGCGGCCACCTTGGGCCTGGGCCAAGGCCAGTGGCCTTGCTCGCGCAGACTACGCTCGTCGATGTCGACTATCACCACACGGGGGTCCTTCTCCACGTGGCGATCCAGCGTTGCCCGCGTGCGCCAGTCGAAGGCCACCCATTCGAGCCGATTGCGCACCCGTTCTAGGCCCGGGTGATCGGAGATCCTTAGCCCGACGCTGAGGACCACGATGGCCAGGCCGAGCAGGGTGGGCGGCAGAATGCGGCGAGCGCGACGGTGTGCCATTGGTGTGCCGTGGCTATGCAGACCCAAAGGCTAAGACCAACACGGCGAAATTGCACCCTCGCAGCCTGGTGGGCCGACCCCGACCGGACGTCGACGGGACCGACCCGGCCACGCCCGAAACGTGATGTTGTTCCGTTCCGAAACCCCTCCTATAATCAGGGGCAAGATGCAGATCGACTGCACGGGCCCCGATGTGGGTCGATGTCGTCACCACCCGGCAACCCGCAAGATGAGCGAACGGGTGAGACAAGCGGCAAGGCGATCGTGCACCACGATCGGATCGTTCGTGTCGTTTTCTTGAGGAGAGGCGGTCCGGTTCGAGTCTCTAGGACGGTGCCGCCGAGACGAGCCATGAAGCGAATCAAGCACGGGGAACGGCTCGAGGAGCACCTTGAGCCTCGGAGTGTCCGTCTAGCCCTGGAGCCCAGGTACCTGTTCGACGCAGCGGCCCTGCTCAGCGCAGTCGACGCGGTGGTTGACCGGGTGCAGGGACCCAACCTCGATCTGGGCCATCATGACACCCCCCACCAGGACGGGCTCGATGCCGTCCGTGCACTTTTCTCCCACTTCGCCGACGTCCCGCAATCCGACGATCATCCCATCGTCATCGTCGACTCTCGGGTCCAGGACTACGAGCAACTCCTTGCCGGGCTCGATCCCAGTGCCGAGGTCTATATCCTCGACCCCAGCCGCGACGGTATCGAGCAGGTCAGCGAGATTCTGGCCGATCAGGAGGACGTTACCAGTATCCACCTCGTCTCCCACGGCGACACGGGACGCGTTTACCTGGGCACCACGGCGCTCGACGCGAGCAGCCTGGTGGGCTACGCGGACGAGTTCGCCCAGTGGGACTTTTCGCTGGCGCGCGGGGCCGACATCCTGCTCTACGGCTGCCGGGTCGGCGCAGACGATGCCGGGATCGGCTTCATCGAGCGCCTGAGCGAGCTGACCGGCGCGGACGTTTCCGCTTCCGGCGACATCACGGGTGCCAGCGGCGATTGGGTCTTGGAGATCGCACGCGGCAGCGTGACCTCGGCCCCGCCGTTTGACCCTCTGGCCCTTGCCTCCTATCAGTCCGACCTGGAGGTGACGCCGGTGGCCTGGACCGGCCTGGGCGACGCCACCAGCTGGACCGATCCCAACAACTGGGACTCGCTCAATGTCCCCGGCGACGAGACCGGCGAAGAGGTGCTCGACGTGGTCATCGACGACCTACCCGCCACCAGCGCTGTCGACCTCAGCGGTGGCAGCATCAGTATCAACTCCCTGACGCTCAACGGCGAGACGCTCAATCTCAACGGCGGATCCCTGGATCTCGCCGCCGCCTCGACCACGGATAGCACCGCGACCATCGACCTCACCAACACGACGCTTTCGGGTACCGGCTCGCTCACCCTCAACGGCACGCTCAATTCCGACGGCACCAGCACCATCTCCCTGGTGCTGAACAACAACAGCGACAACAGCGTCAACGTCGACGGCGGCACCCTCGTGCTATCAGGCGGCGGCACCAGCACCGGCACCTTCAGCACCGCCAGCGGAGCGACCCTGCACTTCCAGAGCGGGACCTTCAGTTTTGACGGCGCAAGCATCGACGGGACCGGCGATGTGCTGCTCGACCCCACGGGCACCGGGGACGACGTCACGGTGACCAGCAACGCCCTCGACTACACCATCGAGGCCGCGCATCTCAGCATCCTGGGCGGCGGAGCCGACGAGGGCAGCTCCCTCTTCAGCACCGGTTTCCTGACCATCGACCTGACCGGTCAGCTGAGAGTCGAGGCGGGCGACGACGTGGACGCTTACGCAGAACTGCAATCCGCCGGGAACCAAATCACGGCCGACTCGATAACGGTCGCCGGCGGCGACGGCGACGGTGCGTTGGCGCAGCTGGAATCGAACGGCGGCGCGACCCAGACAATCGTGACCACCGGTGGCGGCATCACCATCGCCGGTCGTGCTGGTGGTGGCGCGGCGTCGACCAGCACCTACATCGTCGCCGACGGCCCGCAGGACATCCAATCCGCCGGCGCCATCGACATCGACGGCGGATCGGGAGACGGGGCCGAGGCTGGGATCTGGAACTGGTCCCCGACGGATCTGCAATCGGTCTCCGCCAGCTCCCTCTTCTTGGACGGCGGGGCCGGCGCAGGCGCGTACGCCACCCTCCGCGCCGGGAGTGCTCAGACCGTGACGACCACCGGAAACACGATCACCCTGACCGGAGGGGCGGGCGCTTCGTCCTGTGCCTGCATCGAGGCCTACGGCGGAGATCAGATCGTCACCGTGACGGGAGATCTCGCCATCACGGCCGGATCGGGCGAGGATGCGAGCGCCGGTGTTTACGGCGGCTTTTTCCAGGAGGTCTCGGCCGACAACATCTCGCTCAAGGGCGGCTCGGCGGGTAGCGGCGCATCGGCCACCATCAGCAGTGACGGCTCACAGTCTGTGACTGCCAACCGGGCGATGATTCTGACCGGGGGGGCCGGCAACTCCGCCTTGGCAGAGATCACATCGTCAGACGACCAGACCGTCTCCGCGGAATCCCTCTCCGTGCTCGGCGGCAGCGGCGGCAATGCCTATGCCTGGCTCGGCACCGACACCAGTCAGGACATCACGGTCACCGGCAATACCATCACCATCGCTGCGGGCTCGGGTGCCACGGCCGATGCCTGGATCGAGGCGCGGAACGGCAGCCAGAGCATCGTCGACGCCGGCGACATCTCGATCAGCGCTGGCGCCGGGGACGGATCGGACGCCGGTATCGGCAGCTACGGGGGATTCGCCCAGACCATCAACGCGGGCGGCCCCAATGGCATCCAGGTCCAGGGTGGCTCGGGCAGCTCCGGTGCCTTCGCCGAGATCGTCAGCGAGGGCGCCCAAACGATCACCGCCCCAAACGGGATCGCCCTGAGCGGCGGCGAGGGCAACGGCGCCAAGGCCTGTATCCTGGAGTCGGGCAATAGCACGGGCCACAGCCTCGACCAGAGCCAGGAAATCCATGCCGGTGCGCTGACCCTGCAGGGCGGGAACGCCCCGGGAGCGGACGCCCTGATCAACCACCAGGGGGGGATCACCGGCGACGATCCCGACCAGGCGCAGCTGATCGATATCGCCGGTGCGGTGTCGATCACCGGGGGCTCGGTCGCCTCCTCTGTGGCCGGTATCAAGCACGAGGGCCAGGTCAGCGGCGAGCGCGCGATCCAGACTCAGACCGTCCTGGCCGGCTCGCTGAGCCTGGACGGCGGTGCGGCCTCATCCGTAGGCTCGCTGAACGCCGCCTCGATCCACCAGTGCCCGTCGGCCATCGGCGGCGACGCCGACCTCACCCAAACCGTCACGGTCACGGGTGCCGCGACCATCCAGGGAGGCAGCGGCACCCACATGGATGCGCTGGTCTTGCAAGAGGGCGCGGCGAACGGGCTCAATGGCAGCGCTCGGCAGACGATCAGCGCCGACAGCCTGAGCATCCTGGGCGGGGGCGACAGCTCCAGCGGGGGCCTGGGCGACTACGCCACAGCCGGCCTTCAGGGCAGCGCCGCCGTAGACGTCTCCCAGTCGGTGACGGTCACCCACGAGCTGCGTGTCGCCGGCGGCCCCGGTACCAACGCCTGGGCCTACCTGGATCACGGGGCCGTCGGCAGCGGAGACCAGGTGGATGCCTCCCAGAGGCTGAGCGCGGACGCCATGGTCTTCGAAGGCGGTGCCGGCACCGGCTCCGACATCTGGGTCGGCACCTACGGGGGCACCCTGTATGCCCCGGTGAGCGATGTCTCCCAGACGCTCACTGCCAATGGCCTCACGGTCACGGGGGGATCGGGAAACAACAGCTACGCCGTCGTCTCCAGCGAGAGCGTGGTGCAAGGGCTCGGCCAGCCGATCACCTCCGCCGACGCCCGTCAGGTGCTCGACATTTCGGGAGAGCTGCGCTTGACCGGGGGCAGCGGCGAGAGCAGTTATGTGTATCTGGTTCAATCCACCTATCCGGCGAGCAGCGCATCCATCTCCGGGGTGGATGCCAGCCAGTCCATCCGTGCCGCTGACCTGATCCTGCAAGGCAGCCCCTCGGCGAGCGGCCTCGACAGCGACGTCTCGATCGGCGCCGATGGCTGGAACGGTGCCGACTACGCGTCCCAGAGCCTCGACATCGCCAACAGTGTCCAGCTGATCGGCGGGGCCGCCGAAGGGGCCGATGTGTCCATCGGGGCCTCGGGCATGGCCAGCTGGAGCGCGACCTCCGTGAGCCTGCAGGCCGGCTCGGCGAACGACACCGCCGCCTCGGTGAACGGCACCCAGGGATTTGCCCTGACCACCAGCGGGAGCCTGTCGGTCGGCGGCGGCAGCCTGGCGGGCGCCTCGCTGAACTATGCGGCCCTGGGCTCGAGCTCCGGGGCCTCCACCCTGAGCATCGCAGGCGACGTCAGCGTGGTCGATGGCCTCGGGGACTTCGACGAGGCCAACTTGGGCGCCGCTACCACCCTGACCCTCGGCAGCGGGGGCACGGTCACCCTGCAGGCCAGCCCCGCCAGCGAGGCGCCCGAGCTGTACGGCACCGACATCCAGCTGAACAGCGGGACGGTCGCCGGCAACGCCACCTTGTTCGGCCAGGTCTCCAACGCGGCGGCCAGCCTGGCCCCGGGGGCCTCTGCAGGGACCCTGCAGGTGCAGGGCACCCTGGCGCAAGGGGCGGAGGCGTCGCTGGATATCGAGCTCGCCGGTACCGGCCCGGCGGGCAGCGACTATGACTCCCTCACCGTGGGCGGCCCCGCCACCCTCGGCGGCACCCTCAACGTCAGCCTGATCAACGAGTATGTGCCCGCGCTCGGCGACGGCTTCACCCTGGTGAGCGCCACCTCGCTGAGCGGGAGCTTCTCGGTCGAGGATCTACCCGACCTTTCTGCCCAGGGACTCGCCTGGGAGGTCTCCTACGGGTCCGGCGACTCGGTCGTATTGAGCGTGGTGGCCAACAGCCCACCGGTCGCGGACTATCCCCAGATCCCCAATCTGCTGGTCAACCCCAGCTTCGAGAGCCCGGAAACGGTTACGGGAGGCCCCCCCAACAGCCGCGGCGATTGGCAAGGCGATATATCGGCCATTGTCGAGGCGGAGAACGGTATTACGCCAACGGACGGCTCCCATATGCTGCGCTTCTACACCACCCAGCCGCTCGGCGGAGGCGACGCCAGCTCGGGGCAGATGTACCAGCTGATCGATCTGGCGCCCTACTCCACCGCCATAGACACCGGCGAGGCCAGTCTGTCGGCCTCGGCCTTGTTCAACCGGGTGGCCGGCGACGCCTCAACCGACACCGAGTTCACCGTCACGGTCAGCGCCTACACCGGCGATCCGGCCGACTTCCCCTCCCAGTGGGAGACAGGTGAGCCCAGCCAGCTCACCAGCATCATCACCGACGGCGATCCGGGCACCTGGGAGGCGCTGAACAACGACTTTGCCATTCCCGCCGGCACCGACTATGTCGCGGTCACCGTTGCGGCGGTGGAGAACATCAGCAACGACGAGACCGCCGAGCTCGACGGTCATTATGTCGATCAGGTCAGCGCCCAGCTCAATCTGCCGAGTCCCTATCCCGTCGTAGAGAACGGGCAAGCCACCCTCACCTTGCACAGCCACGATCCGGAGGCCGATCCGATCACCACCCGGATCACCGCTCTGTCCACCCACGGCAGCCTCTACCAGACCAGCGACGGGGTGACCCCTGGGGTCCAGATCACCGAGATCGGGACGGTGGTCACCGACGCCGAGGCCCGCGTGATCTACGTACCTGATCCAGACTATGACGGCCCGGACAAGATTGCCTACGGGGTCGACGACGGCAACCACTCGACCTTCGTCAAGGTCGACCCCTCCGCCGCCTATCTGCACACAAGCGGCGACGATGCCGCCAATGCAACGCCTATCGCGCTGGCCGACCTGGGAATTGCGCCGGGCGATTTCATCCGGCTGGAATCGGTCGGCGACTTCTCTCCCAGTAGCGCCAATCCGGAGAGCGACTCGCTCTCCGCGGTGTTCAGCGCCAGCGACACGCTGCTGCCCGACACCGAACTCAACCGCGTCCAGGATGCCCTGGATGCGGGAGCCGATTTTACCAGTCCGGTCACCTTTTACGGCAGTGAGACGACAGACATCCCGGAAGACTTCCGGATCTCCAACCACGCCACCTTCAACAGCGTGGTGGTCCAGGTGCCTGATGGGGCCAGCTACCTGTTCCTCAACACCCCGGACGGCTTCTATTCCGACAACACCGACACCGACAACGGCGGTGCCGGGGACTTCGGTGTCCAGATCACCCGACTGTCCTCCGCGCCGGTCGACCTGGACGTTTTGTCGGTCAACCAGCCGCCCACCACCGGCGGGTTTTCGGATGTGAGCGGCGGCGGCAGCAGCGCCCCCTCGGTCACCGCCCCGCCCAGCGAGCTGATCGCCAGCCCCAGCCCCCTCGCCGGGGGTGGCACGGGCGCCGGCGAGAGCACCGACCCGGTGGCCGAGGCCGCCAGCTTCGAGCCGGAGCCGGAAGATGTCGAGTACATCAGCGCTGCGATCAAGGACCAGTCCCTCGACCGGATCTACGACACCGAGTCCTCGCTGGCGGACCTGGGGAGCCAGCTGCCGGGCACCAGCCATCTCGCCGACGAGCTCGGCTTCGGCGAGTCGCTGCTGAAGCGGCCGGGCGAGCAGGCGCGGCCCGCCGAGAAGGGCCTGCCAGGCGGCGCAGGCACTGGCGGGCTCACCAACGCCCTGGCCGGCGAGGCCACCCGCTTCAGCGCCGAGGCCGCCGAGATCATCCAGACACTCCGACAGGCGGCCGAGTACCTCCAATGCGGGCGATGAGGGTGGCATCGACACACCCAAGGCAACACCCGCAATGGCCGCCGCCCCTGCTCTCATGGGGACTCCTGCTGCTGGGGCTGTGCCTGCCCGGTCTGCTGCTGGCGGCCGCCCAGCAGGCCAGGGTGGCCTTCCTGCGCGGCGAGGTGACGGCGCTCGACGAGGCCAGCGGCGCTCGCCGCACGCTGGCGCGCGACAGCCGGGTGGCCCCCGGCGAGGTGATCGAGACCGGACCCAAGGCGCTGGCCCAGATCGTGTTTCCCGATCGCTCCATGCTCTACATCAAGGCGAGCAGCCGGGTGAAGCTGGAGCAGTATCGCTTCGAGGGGAGCGAGGGCGACGGCTCGGTCACCGAGATCCTCAAGGGCGGCATGCGCTCGATCACCGGCCTGGTCGGCAAGGCCAAGCCTGAGAAAGTCGAGTACAAGGCCAACAACACCACCATCGGGATCCGGGGCACCGCCTTGGAGATCCGCCAGCAGCGTGGCGGCGACTGGCTGGTGACCTTCGACTTCGGCGCGGGGTTCATCGCCACCCAGGGGCCCTGCCCGCCGCTGTCGGCCGGCGACAGCGCCCTGTTCACGGATCCACTGCAAGCCTGCAGCCCGCTGGAGATCGTGCGCCCGCCCAACGACCCCAGCGTGCTGGCGCGCCGCCTGGTCGCCGCCGAGCCGCCCGACACCGCCCCCATCGCCGAGGCGCTGGCTGCGGATCTGGCCGACGAGGAGGCCCTGTTCGTGCTCGGGCTGGTCTCGCAAGTGCCCGGCTATGCCCCGTCCGCCCTGACCGGCACGGTCCAGGGCTTCAGCGCGCGCTACCAGGGCCCACGCATGCCCCCGCTGCTCACCGGGGCGGCGTTGCTGCACCCGACCGAGACGCCGGCGATGCTGCAGGCGGCGGTGCGCGGCGGCCTCCAGGTCGATGCCGCCCTGGAGGCGCTGATGCGCGGCCTGGAGCGCCCCGACCCGGCGGTGCTGGAGCACCTGATCCGCCGCGCCGTCTCCCTGGGGCTGTCGCGCGAGCAGGCCGAGCGGATCCTCAAGGCGCTGCGGGCCCAGGGGATCTGTACCTGATGTCCGACCCCTGTTCTCGATGTCGCGCAACCCATTGTTTTCTCAGCGCCCTCTGCGTCTCTGCGGTTCCTCCGTGAAAAATCCAGGCGAGGTTGAGACAACCAGTCCACGAACCACAGTCACTGACGGAAAGCACCATGATGCGAGCATCACGCAACCTGGCCCTGGGCGCCGCCCTGGGCCTCGTCCTGGGCGGCTGCGCCATCCAGCCCAAGGCGTTGACCCCGGCCGAGCGCAGCGCCCTGGCCGAGCAGGATCTGGCCCGGCTGTTCGCCGGTCAGGAGCCGGTCACCGGTCCCATCGATCTCAACGAGGCCATGGCGCGGGCCATCAAGTACAACCTCGACCATCGGCTCAAGCTGATGGAGGAGGCGCTGGCGCGCGGCCAGCTCTCGGCCATGCGCTTCGATCTGCTGCCCAGCCTCACCGCCTCGGCCGGCTACAGCTGGCGCAACAACGACAACGGCGCCTCCTCCATCTCGCTGCTCACCGACACCGAGTCGGTCGAGCCCTCGACCTCCCAGGACCGCAACCGACGCACCGCCGACGGGGTGCTGGCCTGGAACCTGCTCGACTTCGGGGTGAGCTATGCCGCCGCCCAGCAGCAGGCCGACCAGGTGCTCATCGCCGAGCAGCGGCGTCGCAAGGTGGTGCAGAATATCGTGCAGGACGTGCGCGCCGCCTACTGGAAGGCGGTCAGCGCCGATCGGCTGCTGCCGCAGATGGACCAGGTGCTGGACAAGGCCAACGCGGCGCTGCGCCGGGTCGAGGAGCTGCAGAAGCGAGGCTTGAGCTCGCCGGAGCAGGCGCTCAGCTACCGCAAGGCGCTGCTGGAAATCATCCGCCAGATGTGGGTGCTGCGCCAGGACATGGCCGGGGCCCGCACCGAGCTGGCCACCCTGATGAACCTGGCCCCAGGGACCCCCTATGAGCTGGCGGTCACCGATCCGGGCACCGGGCTGGCCGGCGCCGAGCCGGGCGCAAGCCTCGATGAGCGCGAGCACCTGGCCCTGCTCAATCGCCCCGAGCTGGCCGAGGAGCACTACCAGGCGCGCGTCAGCGCAGTGGAGGCGAGAAAGGCCTTGCTGCGCCTGCTGCCGGGCCTGGAGCTGAGCGCCGGCCCGCACTACGACTCCAACCGCTACCTGTTCCACAACGACTGGATCGATGCCAGCGCGGCGGTGTCCTGGAATCTGGTCAACCTGTTCGCCGCCCCTTCACGCCTCCGCGCCGCCCGCTCCAAGCAGCAGGTCGACGAGACCCGTCGCTTGGCCCTGTCCATGGCCGTGCTCACCCAGGTGAACCTGGCCTACCAGCGCCTGCGCATCGCCCAGCGCGACTTCTCCGTCTCCAAGGACCTGCTCGATGTGGACGAGCAGCTGCTCCGCTACAGCGAGTCGGCCCAGCGCGCCAATGCCGGCAACGAGCTGGAGCTGGTGCGCTCCATGGCCCAGGCGCTGGTGGCGCGCATGCGCTACGACCAGGGCCTGGCCGAGCTGCACAACGCCTTCGGCCGGCTGCAGAGCTCGGTCGGCTACGACCCCCTCGCCACCCGGCCCGACCAGACCGACGTGGCCTCCCTGGCCGCCGCCATCGGTCAGGCCCCCGAGAGCTGGATCGACACCTTGGCCCGGCCCGAGATTACAGAGTAAGGCTGACCGCCAAGGGGGGCCGATTCGCCCCGGACTCGCCGGCCCCGATGTCAAGATCCTGGCCGAAGACCGCCAGGGTGGCCCCCGCTTTATCCACGGCCGGCCCGCGCAGATCCGGCCGGCGCCCGGCACCATTATCGATCACCTTGGTCCAGGTGATGTGGAGCACTGGTCGTTTCCTTCCCGCGGGGCCTCGCAGGCGCCAGCTCTCAAGACTTGATGCCCACACCACGTTTGAGCAGCCAGAGGCTGTACGCGGTCAGCGCGGCAATGAACGCGAGGATCATCCCCAGCGCCACACCTATGTCGATATCCGAGACTCCCAGGAGCCCATAGCGAAAGGCGTTGACCATGTAGAGAACAGGGTTGAGCAGCGACGCCTGCTGCCAGAAGTCCGGTAGCAGCTCAATCGAGTAGAACACGCCCCCCAGGTAGGTCAGCGGGGTGAGCACGAAGGTGGGGACCACCGAGATGTCGTCGAAGCTCTCGGCGTAGACGGCGTTGATGAAGCCGCCGAGCGCGAAAAGCACCGAGGTCAGCAGACAGACCACCAGGGTCCAGCCGAGGCTGTGCACATGCAGGCCCGTGAATCCCAGGGCGATCACGGTCACCAGAGTTCCGACCATCACCCCGCGAGCCACCCCGCCGCTCACGTATCCCGCCAGGATCACCCAGTTGGGCACAGGCGCGATCAACAGCTCCTCGATATAGCGCTGAAACTTGGTCCCGTAGAAGGAGGAGACCACGTTGGCATAGGAGTTCTGAATCACGGACATCAGGATCAGTCCGGGCACAATGAAATCGATGTAGGGCAGCCCGTCCATGCCGCCGATGCGCTCGCCGATCAGGCGCCCGAAGATCACGAAATAGAGCACCGTGGTGATGGCGGCGGGCATCAGAGTCTGGACCCAGATGCGCGAGAACCTCAGCACCTCCTTGCGTAGGATGGTCCGATAGGCGGTCCAGCGGATCTCAGCGCCCATCCGCCACCTCCTTGCGATCGACCAGATCGATGAACAGCTGCTCTAGACGATTCTGCTTGTTGCGCAGGCTCAACACCTGGATGCCCCGCTCGGACAAGGCCTGGAAGAGACCGTTGATGCCCTGCTCCTGGGAGATGCGGGCCTCGAGGGTACGCTCGTCCAGCTGCTCGATCGCATAGCCGCCCAACTGCGCAGGGACCATCGTCGGCGCCGCGAGATTGAGCACGAAGGTCTCGGTATGCAGCCGACTGAGCAGCTCGCCCATGGCCGAGCGCTCGACGATCCGGCCGTGGTGGATGATGGCGATCTGACGGCAGAGGCTCTCGGCCTCCTCGAGATAGTGGGTGGTGAGGATGATGGTGGTCCCCTGGCGGTTGATCTCGCGCAGGAAGATCCACATGGCGCGTCGGATCTCTATATCCACCCCCGCCGTGGGCTCGTCCAGGATCAGCAGCCTGGGGCGATGCATGAGGGCCCGGGCAATCATCAGTCGGCGCTTCATCCCCCCGGAGAGCAGGCGGGCCATGGAGCGGCGCTTCTCCCAGAGATCCAGCTGATTGAGGCAGTCCTCGGCCCGCGAGACCGCCTCCCGACGAGCGATGCCATAGTAGCCCGCCTGGTTGATCAGTATCTCCTCGACCGGCTCCCACTGATTGAAATTCAGCTCCTGGGGCACCAGGCCTATGCAGCGCTTGGCCCCGGCCGGGTCTCGATCCAGATCGTGCCCCATCACCTCGACCCGCCCCCCGCTCTTGTTGATCAGGGAGCTGACGATTCCGATGGCCGTGGACTTGCCGGCGCCGTTGGGCCCGAGCAGAGCGAAGAAGTCGCCCTCCGCCACATCCAGATCGATCCCCTTCAACGCCTCCAGACCGCTGGAGTAGGTCTTGCGAAGGTCTCGAATGCTCAGCGCGTGCACGAAGGGACTCCTGGGAACGGCAGTGCGCGCATGATAGCGAGAGATGGCTCTCGGTTCATCCGGGTGATCGGGTCTGGCTCATGGGAAATCGCACTCGTGGGACTCGGGTAGACTAGGGAGCAGCATCCGCGGCTTCCCCAGGACTCCTCCAATGACCCATTCGGATAGGCTGGCGGGCGCGGTCAGCCACACAGATCCCATCGCCCCGGTCATCTTCGGCATTACGCTCATCCTCTTGGCCGCGCTGCTGGGGCGCTTCGCGGCGCGCAAGCTGGGCCAACCGTCGGCAAGAGCCTGGACGTGATCGACACCCCCGCCTTCTCCGCCGTGGTGCTGATGGTCATAGTGACCACCCTGGCCACCCCGCCCCTGCTCAAGCTCACCCTGGGCCAGGGTAGCGGGAGCAGCTCCGGCAGAACAGGGCGGGAGCCGAGCCCGAAGTGCGAGTGACAGGGCAGCACCCCGGCTCGCCCCCGCCTCTGAATCCTTTTCGCCGAGGCAGCCTCCGATCTGTCGCCAAAACAACCGCAGTCGCAACCACCAAGGCACCAGGGACGCCAAGAAAAGGCCAAAACTAAAGCTGAACCGCAGAGAGCGCAGAGACCACAGAGGGATATGCGCGAAAACCGCCATCGAGGTCTAGCAAGTCCCTTCGCTTGGCGGCAGTCCGGTAGTTGAACCTAGAAGCCGCAGTTCACCGCTTCGTGTGGCTAGCAAGTAATTGGTTTGCGGATGGATTTGCAGAAACTCGAGACTCACCTGCCGGATGAGGGCCACTACGACCACCAGGGCACGCACAGCGCGGCGCCTGGCCGCGTTACAACTCGTTGGAGAAGAACGCCGGGAGCGTTTTTTCGCGCCAGCCTCCAGGACGGAGGCGAATCGCAGGAGGCGCCGCACGCACCCTGGCGGCCGTTCAACTGCGATTTCTAGGTTAGACTATGCCCCCTTTCGCCACCTGCGATGGGCATGGGCCGTCGAAGAGGCTGCCTCGGCCCGTGAAGAATCGAGAGAAGAGGAGCGCAAGGCCATATCAACGCGTCAACAAAGCTGTCTCCTCGCTTGGCCAATGGCGGCCCTGCTGGTCTTTGCGCTGGCCTTGTGCGCTCTTCCTGCATTGGGCGCAGACGAGCGCGGGGCATCGGCGCCCGCAGAAGACGCGGTTTCTGCCCCTCCCCCCGCCGAGTACGAGAGTCCGCGGGCAACGCTGAACACCTTCCTTCAAGGCATGAGGAAGGTCACGCAGGACCCGGGAAACGCAGCCAACTGGCGTGTTGTCTACGGGACGCTGGACCTGCCCGAATCACTGGCCGCGGGGCGCAAGGAGGTGGCGTGGCGATTGCTGGGCGTGTTCAACCATCTCGGGCTGATCGAGCCTGACAAGATGGCCGACGATAAGGCACACGTGGAGAAGGACAAGGAGCTGAGCAAGACAGGGCGGTTCGAATTCTTCCCGGTCAACCGCTGGCGAGCCGGCCGCAAGATGGTCGAGAAGGCCCTTGCCGACCTCGAAGGCACGGATCCTCCCTCCAGCATCGTGATCGCCAGAGGCGACGACGGAGTCTGGCGCTTCTCCGCCGAGACCTTGGCGAGTGTGGGCCAGCTCTACAGCTGGATCGAGCCACGGGGCCTCCAATACGGGGAGGACCTTTCGGAGCTGTCCACTTCCGAGCGCCTGCGCCGCCTGATGCCGGACAGCCTCAAGGGCCGGTTCGCGCTGGAAGTGGAGCTGTGGCAGTGGGTGACATTGCTGGCCATGCTCTTCCTGGTGGTGGTGATCGACCAGATCTCGCGCGTCATTTTGCGTGCCCTCGTCAGACGCTTCGTTCGCATGATCATCGCCACGCCCCAGCCGGAGACCGTTCGCTTCGCGGTTCGCCCGATGGGGCTCGCGATTGCCGCCTTCCTGTTCCGCTGGCTGGTCGGACTGCTCGGACTGACCGGTACGGTCGGCTCGGTGCTGACCATTGCGGCGACGGTGGTCCTGGTGTTCGGCGCGGTATGGGCCGCCTGGGCCGTGACCGGCGTGCTCATGGATGCCTGGTTGGAGCGGGCCCGCAAGACCGCCACCCGGCTGGACGAGATGCTGGTGCCCCTGGTGGACAAGACCCTGAAGCTGTTCATCGTGCTGGTGGGCCTGGTCTGGATCGCGGACTCCCTGGATATGCTCAAGTATTTCGCGCCCCTGATCGCCGGCTTCGGTGTGGCTGGCCTGGCCATCTCCTTCGCCGCCCAGGACATGGTCAAGAACCTGTTTGGGGGACTGGCGATATTCCTCGACCAGCCGTTCCAGCTGGGCGAGCGCATCATCGTCAAGGGGGTGGACGGTACGGTGGAGAAGATCGGGTTCCGGGTGACTCGCATCCGCACGCTCACCGGCAACCTGATCACCATGCCCAACAGCAACATCACCAGCGAGTCCATCGAGAACGTCGCCCGGCGCAAGACCCTGCGCAGGATCATGAACCTGACCATCACCTATGATACGCCCAGGGACAAGATCGAGCAGGCGGTGCAGATCGTGCGCGACATCTTCGAGGAGGAGGGTATCCGTGAGCCCATCCATCCCACGGTGGGCCGCGACTACCTGCCGCCCCGGGTCTTCTTCAACGAGCTGAACGCGGACAGCCTGAACATCTTCTGCATCTACTGGTACACGCCGACCGACTGGTGGGCCTACAACGAGCATGCGCAGCGGTTGAACCTGCGTATCTTCGAGGAGTTCGAGGCGGCCGGCATCGAGTTCGCCTTCCCCACCCAGACCCTCTACCTGGCCGGCGACAGCAAGCGCGAGCTGGCCTTGCGCCTGATGCGGTCCAACGGCTGAACCCGGAAGGAAGCTTCCACCTAGCCGGAAAGATACACCGCAGAGGCGCAGAGAACGCAGAGTATCGAAAATGATGGCAGTTGCAGAATCGGGACGACTTCGGCGCATCAAGAACTGTGGTTCTCGATGTCCCGCAACCCGTTGCTTTCTCAGCGTCCTCTGCGTCTCTGCGGTTCCTTCGTGAGAAATCCGGGCTAGAAACGGCGGGCGAGAAAGGTCTTGGTGCCAGGCGTTGGCGAGACAGAAGACGGGATAGACGTGACTGTCCGGGATCGGAGCGAAGACTCGCAGTCGCTTGCTCCGACCCCAGACAGCCGATTCCCGCTCACGTCTAGTAGTGATCGTAGCCGTATATATTCTGCAGCAGCAGTGGGGTCATGAGACCCAGGCCGTACCAGAGCGCCTTGTCGCTGTCATGATCGTCATCGTCATAATAGCGATAGGAGTCATAGTCGCGGGGGGAGTCGTAGTAGCGCGGGGAGTCGTAGTAGCGGGGCGAGTCAAAGTAGCGGCGGCCGGAGCGGCCGTAACTGCCTTTTGGATTGGAGTAGCGGAAGACGTGGTGGCCGAATTGGCCCGCACCTATGCGACCCCAGTGGACGCCGTTCTTACCGAAGTAGACGTAGCCGCGCGAGCCGTCGCCACGGATGCTCGGCCAGGTCGAAAGACTGCGGGCGCTCGCAACCGACGAGAAGCCCAGGATCAGAGCGGCGATCGCCGCAACGATTTGACGTGTCTTGATCATCTTCATTCTCCCGAGTCGAGTGACTCTTCTCCACTGTGGCTATGATCATGACGCTTTTTGACTGAACCGCCGCTGAATGGGGGGAGACGGCTTGGCTGGACGTGATCAGGCTTTCTTGCATCCTCTTCTGCTCAGGTCAGATACCCCAGCATGTCGGCGGCGGTCATGACGTGGCAGTAGATCATGTTGAGGATCTCCAGCTCGCGCCGATGCAGCTCGTCGGTGCCCGCCGCGCAGCCGTCCTCGACGAGGATCACGTTGAAGCTCTCGTCGGCCAGGCTGCGCACGGTGGAGGAGACGCACTGGTCGGTGAAGACGCCAGTGAGCACCAGGTTCCTGACGCCCAGATTGGAGAGGATGAGCCGCAGGTTGGTGCCTGTGAGCGCGCTGTCGGTGGTCTTGGTCAGCTCGATCTCTCCGGGTCGCGGCGCCAGCTCGGGGACGATGAGCGATTCTTCGCTGTCCTTGGGCATCAGCAGGTAGTTCCATCCCGGCTTCTTCTGGCTGAGGGAGCGATCCCGGCCGTCCTCCAGGAGACACGCGATGCGCGCATGGAGCACGTCCATGCCCCGTCGTCGAAACGCCTCCTGGAGATCCCGCACCGTCGGGATGACAAGCTCCCGCATGCGTCTGTGGAACGGCGCCCAGCGGGCCCGCTCGGCCGGGTCTTCCTTCGGCTCGAGATAGGTGTTCTGGATGTCGATGGTGAGCAGTGCGGTCTCGGCCGCCTTCAATACCGGATCGCTCGGCTCCGGGGCACCTTCGTAGTAAAAGGAGCGATGAGCAGTCTTCCAGCTCGTCATGTCGATCCCCCATTCAAACTAGCCCGAAGAATACACCCGGATCGAGGGTGGATGGGCGCAGAGGCGCAGAGCCCACCTTTCCCGGCTGCCGCCGCCCATGCACTTCGCCGCGGGAGCGCCGCCGTATAATGGCCAAGGAGATTTCTGTCAAAGATCCTCCAGAATGAGCCAGCACAACCGATCCTCCGGCGGGATCATCCGTTGCGACACCCCTCGCCCCGGACCCAGCCGCGACCCGTCGTGAGACATCCCTGTCAGGTTGTCAGGTTGAAGGGGGGACTTCTCCCGTCGATCGTCGCCTCGATTCCCGTGCGGGAGATTCCGGGACGACGCATACGAGCGCACGCGAATGAATCGATACGGTATCTCCGATCTGATCAGGTTCCTGCTCGGAATCCTACTGGTACAGACCGCGACCGGCATTCAGGTGCTGGCTGCCCTGCGCTCGGCCGATCGCGAAATCTGGCTGCTATTCGGCCTGCTGTCGCTGACACTGGCCGGGGTCGCCGCGCTCTGGTTCACCTCCATCGCCAACCACGGCCGCAAGGACGCTGTCGCGCGCATGAAAGACGACTTCTCCCGCGAGCGGGAGAAGATTCGGGTGCGGGCCGAGCGGGAGAAGACCAAGGTCATCGAGAAGAGCCACCAACAGATCATCAAGCACAGAGACCGCACCCAAACCAAGGCGAGCATGAAGGCCGGTGCATCCTTTGCTGCGGTAGTGGTGCTCGGCGGCATCATGCTGTTCACCCAGTTCATCACCCTGGGCATGCTGTTGATGACCACCGCCGGCGGCGCCCTGGCAGGCTACGGCTTCCGCGCCCGCCAGGAGTACCTTGGGCGCCGGCGAAGCCCGGAGCTCACAGGGAACACGCCCCGCACGAGCACCTGGGACCAGTCCGCTCGAAAGATGGTACGCACCTTGATCGGACCCAAGGGCGACTCGGGATAGACTCTTGCTCTCGGGTTTCCGGTCACTATACCCGTCGCACATGGGATTTCGGCAGGAGCGGTATAGGGAGATACCGTTCGCGGAGCCGAGGACGCGCAGAGAGGTGGGCATCGCGACCGAAACCCCATCTGCGATGGCTATAAGACGCAACCGGAGGGCCGTGCCGAAGAAACCTATTCAGTCGCTGGTCTTGAGTCCGTACTTGTTCACCCGATAGCGCAGCCGTTCTCTGGTGGTTCCCAGGACCCGCGCGGTGAGACTGACGTTGTCGCCGTTGCGCACCAGGGCCTCGGAGAGGATGCGCCGCTCCATGGCGTCGAGGCCGAGGCTCCCGTCCAATGGCAGGCATAGTCGATCGCCATCGGTGCGAACCCCCGCTTCCCTCGGGCCGGCACCGTGCGGTCCATCGCCCAGACTCAGCCACCGCTCGGGAAAGACCGGGCTGTCGGCGAGCAGCACGCAACGCTCCACCAGGTTGCGCAGCTCGCGCACATTGCCCGGCCAGTCATAGGCACCCAGCCGCTGCCAGACGCGGGCCGGCACCGTCTCCACCCGTTGCCCGGAACGGGCATTGAATTCGTGGATGAACACCGGCAGCAGGTCTTCCAGGTCTTCCTTGCGCGAGCGCAACGGCGGCAGCGCGAGCCGAAAGACCGCAAGACGATGGAACAGATCCGCGCGAAACGCCCCGGCGGCAACCCGTGCCTCCAGATCCTGGTTGGTGGCGGCGATCACCTGCACATCCACCTCGACCTCGCGATCACCGCCGACCCGGCGCAGCCTGCGGTCCTCGATCGCCTTCAGGAGCTTGGCCTGGAGGTCCGGCTCCAGCTCGGCCACCTCGTCCAGGAACAGGGTGCCACCGCCGGCCTGCTCGAGCAGGCCGCGGCGACGGCCCTTGGCGCCAGTGAAGGCACCGGCCTCGTGGCCGAACAGCTCGGACTCCATCAGCTCCCTCGGCAGGGCCGCACAGTTCACCTCCACCAGGGGGCCGGCGGCGCGGGGTCCCGCATGGTGCAGAATACGAGCCGCCAGTCCCTTGCCCGTGCCCGTCTCCCCCGTGATCACCAGGGCCGAGAAAGGTACCTTGCCGAGGCGCTCCAGCATGTCTCTGGCCTCGCGGGCCGCGACACTGTGCCCGACGAAGGCGGCGGGCACGTAGCGGCGTCCGCGGGCTCGCTCCTCGTCGTGCAGCCGTCGCTGGGCACGGGCACTGCGGCCGGCACCCGCCACCACCAGCTGCAGGCGCTCCAGATCGCAGGGCTTCTCGAGGAAGTCAAAGGCACCCAGCTTGAGGGCGCGGACCGACTCCGGCACCCCCCCGTAGGCGGTGAGCAGTATCCACTCCCCAGGCAGCCGCCGGGTCCGGACCTTCTCCAGCAGGTCCAAGGCGTTGCCGTCGGGCAGGCTCATGTCCGAGAGCACCACCAGGGGCTCGAGGTTGCGCAGCAGCAGCAGCCGCTCCGCCTCCGCCAGTGTGGGGGCGAGCACCGCGTCCCAGCCGTCTTCGGCCAGCTCGTCTTTCAGCTCGGCCCCGAGGAGCGGCTCGTCCTCGATCACCAGCAGGGTGTCAGCCAAGGGCTTCTTCTCCATTGGATCGCCCGCAGGGCAGGGTCAGGGTCACCTGGGCGCCGCGGGGCTCCCGGTTCGCCAGCTTCAGATCGCCGTCATGATCACGGGTGAAGCGGCGCACCATGGCCAGGCCCAGACCGCTGCCGCCGGCCCGTCCGGTGGCGAAGGGTCGCACCCCCATGCGCAGCATCTCTTCCGGGAAACCAGGGCCGTCGTCGCTCACGGTAAGCACCAGCCACCCCTGCTCCCAGCTCGCGCACACCCGCACCTGCCCACTTTCACCCAGCGCCTGGACGGCGTTCAGCACCAGATTCAGCAGCGCTTGGCGCAGCCCCGCCGCGGGCAGCAGGCATACCAGATTCTCGGGTACCTCAGCGTCGAGCGCGATCCCCGGCGGCACCTGGTAGGCCATGAGGTCCAGGAACTCGCCCACCAGCAACGCCAGGGAGGCCTCCACCCTGGGCTCGGGAATGTGGCGGGCGAGGTCCACCTGCTCGGTGAGCAGGTTGTTGATGCGCTTCAGCTCGGCGATCACCGCGCCGATGCGGGCAGCGTGGGTGGGATCGTCGAGGCTGCGCAGCAGCTTGGTACAGACCATCTGGATCCCGGCGAGAGGATTACGCAGCTCATGGGCAAGGCCCGCAGACACGGCGCCCACGGCGGCCAGTCGCTCGGCCCTGCCCAGCTCGCGGCTCTGGGCCAACAGGGCCTCGGTCGCCTGACGCACCTCCTGCTCCAGGGTGTGCTCCCGAGCGCGATGATCGGCCTCCAGGGCCCGCAAGCGGGAGACCAGCTCGTTGTAGCTGAAGAAGACCGGCTGCACCAGGCCGTCGGTCGCCCCCAGCGTCTCCCGGGAGACGGGCCGATAGTCGCGGCTGGCCAGGCGACCCAGAAGATCTCCGAGGTTGTCCAGGGGCTGCTTGATCCGCACACGAAGCAGCACCAGGAGACCACCGCCCACCAGGGGCAAGATGCCGAGCAGCACCGAGGACAGGCGAAGCTCGGTGGCGCTGTCCTGGGCCACGGCGGCAAGCAATCGATCATGGCGCTCGCGCTCGCCCTGGAGCACCTCGCGCAGCTCCCCCTGGCTCGCGAGCAGCAGATCCAGCATGTCGTCCTGAGGCTGGCGCAGACGCGCCAATACCCCGCGCAGGCGCTTGGCACTGTCGGGGTGCAGATGACCCTCCATGTCGGCGACCCGCCGCACCGCGTTGCGCAGGCTCACCAGCTCCGCCCGGTCGATGGGCTTGCCGCGCATCGCCTGCACCAAGGTCCGCTCCATGCTCAGCCCCACGTCCTGAATCCGCCCGATGTGGGCAAGATGCGCCTGCACCGGACGAATGCGCTCCAGGCCCCGCCAGGAGACGGCGACCAGGGCCGCCAGCACCGCCACCACCAGCACGCCCGCGAAGCCGAGCGGCAGCCAGAGCAGTCGGCGTACCGGCAGTCGATAGGGACTTTCCCCGGGCAGTGGGGTCATGTCTCCCCTCCCCCGGTCATCCCTGATCGCATAGCCGGGCAGGGCCCCCCCTGCCCGGCGTTCCTTGCTCCATCACCCGCTCGCCTTCGGCAGGGTCACCGTCAGTACCCCGTCCTTGAACCCGGTGTGCATACCGGTAGCATTGACCGGCCCCGGCAAGGTGAAGGCTCGCTCGAAGCTGCTCGCGTAGCGCTCGCGGCGGGTCACCTGGCCATTGTCGGCGGTCTGCTTCTCCGTGCCCTGGATGCGCGACGAGATGCTGAGCAGGCGTCCGTCCAGATTGACGCGAATGTCTTTCTCATCCGCCCCTGGTATCTGCGCCGTGACCACGTAGTTGTCTCCCTTCTGGTCGAGGGTGATCTTGGCCTCATCGACCGGCTCTCCGAAGCCCCTCGCGTGGAAGTCGCGGAACGCATTGTCGAACGCCTGATCCATCTCGGCTCGCATACGCATCATGTCGCCGTGCAGGCTCTCCCAGGGGTCCCACCAGCCGTCGTCCGGGCCGAGTGGGCCGGGTATCGGATGGACGGACTGCTGCTGTGCCACCCGCTGGGCCAGCTCATGGGTGTAGTAAGTCTGGGCGCCCACGCCGCCGATCAGGGCGAGCAACCCTGCGGCTACCAATGACCGTTTGAGTATGGGCTTGTTCATATCTGCCTCCTTTGTTGAGCTTGGCATCTGCTCGCCTCGTCCCCGGGGCCTCCGAGGCCGGGCGCATGCCGTTTCACTGCCATGGACCGCCCCAAACTGTGGGGAAGCCCCCCAGGACGATCGTGAGCCCGCCGAGCGCCGCCCGCTCGGGCATGGCGCGGTGCGGGCTCACGAGCCGTCCTCCGTCATCGTGGGCGCAAGCCAGCTGCGCCCGTCGCGCGTGATCAGCCCCTCGCCGGACTCCGGCCCCCAGCTCCCCGCGGGGTAGTCGGGAAAATACACGGCAGGATGGGCGTGCCAGACGTCCAACACGGGCTGCAAGAGTGTCCAGGCCGCCTCGATCTGGTCGGCCCGCATGAAAAGGCTCTGGTCACCCGCAAGCAGCTCGTGCAGCAGGGTCTCGTAGGCCGCCGGGACCGGCGTGTGGAAGGCGGATTTGTAGGAGAAGCGCATGTCCGCCGGGGCCAGGGCGAAGCGGGCACCCGGGATCTTGACCTTGAGCTTGAGGTCCATGCCCTCTTCGGGCTTGAGCCTCAGCACCAGGCGCACGGGCTGACGGTCCTCGATCGCGGCGTCGGGAAAGGCCCGATGGGGAACGGAGCGAAAGCGGATCGAGACCTCGGAGACGCTCTTGGCCAGACGTTTGCCCGTGCGCAGATAGAAGGGCACGTCCTGCCAGCGCCAGTTGTCGACGAACAGCTTGAGGGCCGCGAAGGTCTCCACTCCCGAGTCCGGGGCCACGCCCTCTTCGGCCCGATAGGCCGGTACCCGCTGACCCTGCACCCAGCCCGCCCCGTACTGACCTCGAGCGGCGAAGTCCAACACTGCCTCGGCCGGTATGGGCCGCAACGCCCTCATCACATCCATCTTGCGGTCACGCAGCCGGTCGGCGGAGAAGCTGGCGGGCGGCTCCATGGCGATCAGGCAGAGCAGCTGCATCAGGTGGTTCTGCACCATGTCGCGCAAGGCACCCGCCCTTTCGTAATAGCCGCCGCGGTGCTCCACGCCCAGGGTCTCGGCCACGGTGATGGTCACGTGGTCGATGTAGCGGCGGTCCCAGATAGGCTCGAAGATGGGATTGGCGAAGCGCAGCGCCAGGATGTTCTGCACCGTCTCCTTGCCCAGATAGTGGTCGATACGATAGAGCTGCGACTCCTTCAAACAGTCGCGCAGCACCCCGTCGATGCGTCTAAAGCCGGCCAGATCCGAGCCCAGAGGCTTCTCCACCACCAGCCTCGACAGCTGCGGATCTCCCACCAGCCCCGCCGCACCCAGTCCCGTCGCGGCGGGGGCGAAGAGCACCGAGGGGGTGGCGAGATAGAAGACTCGCTGGGGCGCCTCGGGCAGTCCCTCGGCCAAGCCGTTCAGCACGGCGCCCAGCGACCCATAGGCGGGCGGCTCGGCCAGGTCCATACGATGGTAGGCCAGACTGCCGGCAAAGCCCGCCCAGTCCGTGTCGGAAGGTGAGCCCGAGGAGCCGAACAGCGCGCACCCCTCGCGCAGCCGCTCCGACAAGGCCTCTATGGCGAGGTCGGCACGGTCCACGCCCAGCAGGCGGAATTGGGTGGGTAGCCCGCCCGCGCGGTGCAGGGCATACAGGGCCGGCACCACCAGGCGCCGGGCGAGATCGCCGGCGGCGCCCAGAAGCACGAACAAGGTGGGACGATCGGCCGCGGGATTCATGGTGTCGGTAGCCGTCTTGGTCATATGTCTAAGGTTGCAGGGACTGTTGCGGCAACGACCCGTGTCCGCTCCCGCTCCGCGGCAAGGCCCCGGAGCGAGAGCCAAGGGGCATCCGACGATCAGGACTGCCGGATCAGTGCCTCCAGTCGCATTTCCGCATGATGGAAGTCCTTCGCATTGGCTGGCTTGGCGCCGCCCTGGCTCAGCGCCTGCTCCAGCCCGTTCACCAGGTTGGAGACCGCGTCCAGCTGGGCCCTGCGATTCGGACCGACCTCGCCGGCCGCCGAGTCCAGATAGCCCTTCGCCTCGGCCAGGTCCACCTTGGCCGCCGCATCGTCCTTGGAGTAGAGATGGTCGATGCGAGCATAGGCCAACTGCAGCTTGGCCTCGATCAGGTCCTGCTTGGCCGGACCTTCCGCGCGCAGTCGCTGCCAGCCCGTGCTGATACGCTCGGCGGAGCGCTCCGACAGGGCCTGGGCACGCCGCCAGGTGACCTCCAGCCGTGAGCTGAGGTCCGCGTCGCCGGCCTGCAGGGTGCCGTCGATATCTCGCAGCTCCGAGACCAGGGCGGCAGCGGCCGTCCGGGTCACCTTGTCGCGACTCTGGGCGGCCCGCTCGAGATACTTCACCGCCTCGCCCAGATCCGCCTTGGCGAAGTCCTGCTCGCCCTGGCTGTAATCTTCCCGGGCGCGCCACAGGGCGGCCTTCGCCTGCGTCAAGGGCGACTGTATGGAGGCCGAGACGACCACCACACCGTCTTCCGCACCGGCCAGTGCCTGGTCGGCCGCCTGGACGTCGCCCTTCTGCAGATGGGTCTTCGCCTGGGCGACAAGCTGGCGGGTGCCCCTCAGGGGCAGATCGGCCTCCACGTAGAGCAGCGCATCGTCGACGGCCCGCATCTGCCCGGAGGAAGCCTGCTTGGCACCCTTCTCCATGGCCTGCTTGGCATGGTCGAGCTTGGCCTTGGCCTTGGCGGTGGGCATATAGTCCACCAGCTCCTCGATCGATGCATAGATGGGCACCACGTCCGGCTTGACCTCGCGGGTGTCTTTGTAGTCCAGATCTTTGCCGGGTACCCAGATGTGATCCTTGACCTGGGTGGAGGGAAGCGTGGCCTGGATGATGTCGAGCAGCTTCTCGGCCTGGCTCAGCTGGGTCTTGGCCGACTCGGCATCGGGCTTGTCGCCCTGCAGATCGCTACGGGCGTCGGCAATGTGGCGCAGCACCTTGTTGGCGGCGGTCGACATCGTCGTCTCGTCCTGGGGCGCGATCTGGTGCTCGGGCGACACGCTGACCTCTTCGTGTATCGAAGGATCGGCGAGGGCGGACCCGGCACCGGCCAGGGCCAGCAGCAGGGCGGCGGTGATAGGCTTGAGCGCAAATCGGTTGTGCATGGCTGTTGTCTCCTGTTTCATGTCGGTGGGCCCCATTGCCAGGGACCCCTGCCGATAGAACAGCATCGACCGTGCCACTTTCTAAGATCCTTTATTTTCAATCTGTTATGTACGCTCTCCTTAGACCCGGAAAAGGATTGGTTGCTTTAAACCAGGCCGACTGGCGCAATTGAGCCGGCTGCGAATTCGGTTCTCGATGCGGCAGTAAATCCATTACTTGCCGGGTGCACGAAGCGCTCAACTGCCGTTTCTAGGGTCCATGCCCCACGCAGGACTGGCAGGCGAAGTCCTCCAGCTTGAGGGTGTCTTTGGTGAAATTGCGGATGCCCTCGGCCAGCTTCTCGGTGGCCATGGCGTCTTCGTTCATGTCCCAGCGGAACCGGCCCTCGCTCATCTCGACGCGGGGGATCTCCATACCCCGGGCCAGCTCCGGGTCCAGGCGCCGAGGGACCTCTCCTGCCGAGCTGCGCAGCTGCTCCATCAGCTTGGGCGCGATGGTCAGCAGATCGCAGCCTGCGAGCGCCAGGACCTCGTCCGTGTTGCGAAAGCTCGCACCCATCACCGAGGTCGCGTAGCCGTGTCGCTTGTAATAGTTGTAGATCTCGGTCACCGACCTGACCCCCGGGTCCTCCAGGGGCGGATAGCCGTCGACCCCCTCCGCCTTCTTGTACCAGTCCAGTATCCGCCCGACGAAGGGAGAGATCAGGGTCACGCCGGCCTCGGCGCAGGCGATCGCCTGGGCCTTCCCGAACATCAGGGTCAGGTTGCAATGGATACCCCGTCGCTCCAGCTCGGCCGCCGCCCGTATGCCCTCCCAGGTGGAGGCGACCTTGATCAATATCCGCTCCGGCCCGATGCCTGCGTCCGCATAGAGCCCCATGAGCCGCTCGGCCCGGGCAATAGTCGCCTGCGAGTCGAAGGACAGGCGGGAATCCACCTCGGTCGAGACACGCCCCGGCACGATCTTGAGGATCTCCGTCCCGAAGCTCACCGCCAGCCGGTCCATCATGTCGCGGGCGCGGCTCTCCAGCGCCTTGCTACGCCCTTTCGCATAGTCTATGGCCTCGTCCAGAAGCTGCCGATAGGCCGACTGCTGGGCCGCCTTGAGCAGCAGCGACGGGTTGGTGGTGGCGTCGGTAGGCCTGTAGGTGGCGATGGAATCGATGTCGCCCGTGTCGGCCACCACCGTGGTCATCTGCTTCAATTGATCGAGCTGATTCATGGTTGTTACTCCTCGCACATCCTGGCCGGGAGTCTGCCAGGCGCCCCGCAGTATAGATCACGCTAAGATGCACCGAGGGTCGGCTAGATCCATTGTCACCACACTGTCATTCGAGACGCGAAAATGCTGCGCATCCCCGAGCCCGAGCTGATGGACGGTCCGGCCCAGGCCCAAGCCTACGCCGAAGCCGATTTCTCCGAGCCGAACGCCCTCTTCCTCGACCTGCTGCGCCAACGTCTGGGGATGTCGCCCGATTGGCGTCGGGCGGTCGATCTGGGCTGCGGCCCCGCAGACATCACCTTGCGCTTCGCCCGCACCCACCCGAGCTGCCAAATCGACGGCATCGACGGCGCCGACGCCATGCTCGAATTCGGCCGTCGGGCCTTGGGGCGGGAGCCTGCCCTGGCCGATCGGGTGCGCCTGATCTGCGGCTGCCTACCCGGCCTACCCTTGCCCGAGGGCAATTACGACCTGGTGCTCTCCAACAGCCTGCTCCACCACCTGCACGACCCGGGCGTGCTCTGGACAGAGATCAGGCGCCTGGGGAGACCGGGAACGGCAGTGCTGGTGATGGACCTGATGCGGCCTGCTACGGCCGCGGACGCGGACAACCTGGTCGAGGTGT
>Ga0210096_1000139_pt1 | contig 30386 bp, 29 predicted proteins | sample China_Galinas_PW_4_FD_184864 | JGI IMG/M metagenome (GOLD analysis project Ga0210096, IMG submission 184864) | Wetland microbial communities from San Francisco Bay, California, USA, that impact long-term carbon sequestration - China_Galinas_PWA_D2... | ecosystem: Environmental > Aquatic > Marine...
AAGCCATAACCTCCCTGCCCGGCTTGGCCTTCATCGCTCGCCCTGCTATACAGACTGTTAGGCAACGACACGCCGTGGAAGCGGGTGAGATTGGCCTGTGGCTTGAGCACCAGGACCGCCAGTCCGCAATGAGACCCAGGGGTCAGAGTAAAAATCCTTTGAACGTAAATGACGACTAGACCCGAGACTGCCTCAAGACCCTTCGAAATGGAGTTTTTGCTCTGACCCAAATGGCCAGATCCCCCTGACCTACGAGCCCCTGCCTGTCATCACCGGACCGCTCTCGAGCCTTGACGCGAGGCTCCGCTGCGCTAGAATCGACGGAAAGTGACGGAAATCGTTCAGAGCCGTCATGCAGGGCGCTTTCCGGGGCGCGACGGCCTCACCAGGGGGGATTGAGGATGGTTTCGTGCGGCACAGGGCGTGGCACACGGGCGCGAGGCGCCGTTTCCGGGCTGCTCGCCTCCTCTCCGCCGTCGGCGGGCGAAGGCAAGTTCCTATCCCTTTCCGTCGTCCCTCGGGGGATGGACGGGTTGGGGATGCACACGCATACTTGAGGCCTGACGCGGGAGGGGATCCGATACATCGCCGCTCCCCGTGGAAATCGTAGAGCCCGAGCTGAGCGGAGTCGGTCCTGGGACTGCCGATGGTGGATCGGCAAGGCGCCTCCAATATTCAGAAGGGGGGTGCCGATCTGAGTGCGGTAACCGCTACCGGTTGCGGTCGTAGACCGGAATCTCCACTGGATATGCCGCCAGCTCTCGTATCACAGCACTCAGATGGACACCCTTCTATTAGAAAAGGATCGAAAAATTGTTTCCCGGGGGCGTGTCCGCCCAAGCTTTTGGAAAATCCGCCGGGAAAGCCGGGAATGAAGAGGCGACCGGACCCCGCGGCCCTTCAGTCATTCGGAACGCGTCTCTTTACCGCAACGGCCGATTATGGTGAGCGATGAGCATACTAAGCGCTGTGCAGCGGTTGTCGATCGCATGTCTCTTCGCGGCCGCCCAAGGCACCGCGTTAGGCCAGAACCAGAGCGACAACCTCAAAGGCCCGGCATTTTCCGATCCCGATCAAGCTGTCGTGAAACCCGACGACTGGATCGCTCGACCGCTTCGCTACACCGAATGGGCGGAGCATGCGGATGTGGCCATCATGATCGCGCAGAGCTTTCGCTTCCTGATCGATACCGTGAAGGAGTATGCGCAAGCGAATGGAATCGACGTGGCGATTCGGGAGGGACGTTGCGGCAACAGCAAAAGGATGCTCGAAGAAAAAGCCATCGACATCGGCGGCTGGTGCTGCCCTCCGGCCGTTTCCGACCGCCTGCCCGGGCTGCGCTTCCATACGCTGGCCATCGATGCCCTGGGTATTATCGTTCACAAGGACAATCCTGTGGACGACTTGAGCGTTGACCAGGTACGTGAGATTTTTCAGGGAAAGATCACCAACTGGTCGCGAGTGTACTCCGCGGGAAGCATACCCGGCCCGGATCTACCGATCCGCCCTGTGATCAGGCTGCATTGCAAGCTGCGTCCCGGACACTGGCGTCTCATTTTGGATGACGGGAACATGTTCAGCACCCAGGCCGATGATTCGGGTACGGTGCCCGATATGGTGATCAATGGTGTTGCGCAATATGGCGGCAGCATCGGTTACGAAACGGTGGCCAACATCGAGCTTTCCAAGGCATCGCGGGACGTGAAGGTGGTTCGGGTGAACGGCGTCAGCCCTTACGACCACGACGCGCTGGCCGCCGGCAGCTATCCCTTCTATCGGGTCCACAACCTGACCACCTGGGATTCCCGGAGCGACGTCAATCCAAAGGCCAAGGCCCTTGTGAGCCATTTGGTGGAGCGGTTGGGTGAGGCCGGTCTCGCAGGCAACCCCTATCACGTGGTTCCCGCGCGCTATCTGCGCCAGGCTGGCTGGAAATTCAGGGACGATGAGCTGATCGGCGAGCCCGATTGACGCTCCTCTCCGCTACCCGAACCAAGCTCGGCACGATCTGGCGGCTCGAAACCCCCCTGATCGTCAAGCTTCTTGCCCCTGCCCTGCTTGTGGGAACCCTGGCATGGGCTTCGTTGGACTATGTCCAGACTATCCGCCTGAGCGCCAGCTTGCGGGACCATCTTCTTGCCACTCTGAAACGGCAATCGAGGGAGAACCACAGCAAGCTGGACTCCTATCTGTCTCAGCTGGACGAAGCCGCTGCGCTATTTGCTCAGATGAGAAATATTCGGGATTACCTCGCTGCGCGCCAGGCGGACAATTGGTGGCGCGCAACGCAAGGGCCGGTGAGGCACAAGGACCCCCCCCCCTGGCTGCCGGATGCCTCCCTGCTTCGGGTCTTCAATCGTGCCTCCTTCGTGGTGCTGCTGGATACCTCTCTGCGCATGCGTGAAGTGTATTCGAGTGGGCATGAATTTCCGGGAGGAGATTTCCTCGAGCGGCTGCCAGCGATGCAAATCCGAGCGGGAGAGGGGGAAAGCGTGCTCTCGGAGTGGGGGGGGAAGCTCTTTCTAACGGCATCCAGCGAAGTCCGTGACGAGGGGGGGAGGTTGCTGGCTCACTTGGCGTTCGTGCACCAACTCGACGAGTACTTCTTATTGACCTTTCGGCGCAACGTGTATTCCCAGGGTATCGTGGCATTCGTCGACACCACTCATGGGCGAGTGCTGGCCAGCAGTAATCCGGAGTCCGTCCCTGCAGGGATGCCGCTCGACGAGCTGAACCGGCTCTTCCTCGCCGTGGGCCGAGCATACTTCGATTACAGCTACTCATCGGATATAGCGGTTCGATTCGTTACCCTGACCGCCTGGGACCGGATCGATCAACTGTCCCGCGAAGTCCTGACTTCGCAAAGGGCTTACCAGATCTCCATCGCCTTGATCCTCGTCGCCGCCTTCGCCCTGATTCTGCTGTGGATCTCGGGCCAGGTAAGACGCTTCGTCGGAAAAATGGTCGAGTATTCCCGCTCCCATCTCGGAGGAGAGCTGGAACAGGCGAGGACGAGCCGTGACCTACTTGTGCAGATGCGCGAGCAATTCCAGATCATGTGCCATGAGATCGAGCGTACTCGCCGTCGAGAAAAAGAGCACATCCGGCGTTTGTCCCAATCCGACAAGATGGCGGCACTCGGCCAGTTGGTGGCCGGCGTAGCGCACGAGATCAACACTCCGGTCGGGGTAAGCCTTACGGCGGCGTCCTACTTGAATGCCGAGACCCGCGCGCTCTCCGAAAGATCCCTTGCCAACCTGACAGCTGAGACCCAACTGCAGCGCTACGTCGGGATCGCCGCAGAAACCGCGGAGCTGATAGAATCCAACCTATTGCGCGCGGCCAAACTGATCCGCAATTTCAAGCAAGTGGCGGTCGATCAGACCAGTGAGGAAATCCGCGATTTCAATCTCACAGGATACCTGGATCAGGTCGTCTCCAGTCTGAGGCCGATGCTCAAGAAGACGAATCCCGAGCTGACGATCCACGGACGTACTACACTCAGGCTGAGAAGCTATCCGGGGGCGCTCTCGCAGGTCGTCACGAATTTGGTCGAAAACTCGATCAACCACGGCTTTACTAGCGGTGTCGGCGGCCGTATTTGTCTGGAAGTGGATCAGGAGGGCGACAAAGCGATGATCATATACCGAGACAATGGCCGAGGAATGAGCAAAGAAGTCTGTGCACGGGTATTCGAGCCGTACTTCACTACCGGACGCAATCTGGGGAGCAGCGGTTTGGGAATGCACATAGTCTTCAATCTCGTCACCCAGACCCTTGGAGGGGATATCGAATGTGAGAGCTCACCCGCAAAGGGCGTCGCTTTTCGCATCCGGCTCCCGGGACTTATAGGCTAAGAATCCATGCGCGATCTTGAACACGAAGCCGACCCAGCGCACCCATGTTCTTGTTTCTTGGTACTGGCGTTTGCTTTCTTGTATTGCGAGCTCACGAGCTACCATTCAGCGCTTGCTGGGCGTGTCATAGAGCCGCTGGCGCCTTTGCTCAACCAGGCATCTTGAATAACCGATCGACAATCCACTCTCTTATGGCCATCTCGACACGGGCACTCCCTGCCCAGGGCGATGTTGAAGCCAAGACCGGAAAATGACCAACCCAGCCACATCGCTTTCAGACCTTCGCCGACTCTCGGACGGCCCAGGTGCGCCGTCTCGTTTCAACATCGGCTCATGGAAGGTGATGATCGTCGACGATAACCAGTCGGTGCACGATCTTGTCCGAATGGTATTGCGGGATTTCACCTTCGAAGGTCGACCACTCAAGTTCGTGTCCGGCTACTCCGGACGCGAAGCTATAGGCTTGATGCATGAACATACGGATACCGCAATCCTGTTGTTGGACGTGGTCATGGAGTCCGACCGAGCAGGCTTGGACGTCGTGCATGCTGTTCGCCAGATGCAGGGCAATCATCAGGTGCGCATTGTGATACTGACCGGTCAGCCGGGTTTGGTACCGGCCCGCGAGATCATCAACGAATACGATATCAATGAGTACCGGGAAAAGACCGAGCTGAATGCTGTGCAGATGGTCGACCTCATGATGACGTCGCTGCGTTCTTTCCGGGATTTGAGTACAATCGAACGGCTGAACGAGAAGCTGCGCAGGAATCAAAAGAAGCTCAATAGGAGCAAGAGTGAGGAGGAAGTATTTAGCGCTTTATTACGCCTCAGCCTGAGGGCGGGTAGCGAAGTGGATTTCCTTCATAGCGCTTTGGACCATTTGTTGGAGTCGGTACCCTGGCTCAGCCTGTTGCCGAAGGGGGGCGTGTTTCTCATGGATCGGGAAGAACACGGCAGGGCGATGACGCTCGTTGCCCAGCACAATCTTCCCCCTGGTGTGTTGAATTCTTGCGCCCGCATGCCTTTGGGCCGCTGCCTGTGCGGGAAGGCCGCCGCGGAGGGCCGCGTCCAGTTTGCCGAATGTGTAGACGCCCGGCACGAGATACTTTACGAGGCCATCGAGCCCCACGGCCACTATTGCGTCCCGATCCTCTCGGAGGATGAAGTGCTCGGGGTTATCGTGCTCTATTTGCCGGAAGGCGGAAGGCGTGCGGATGTCCAGGAGGACTTCCTCCGCCGTGTGGCAGAGGTCTTCAGCCTCAGCATCCTAAAGAAGCGCAACGATGCGGATATCGAGCATATGGCCTATCATGATGCACTCACCGGCCTGCCCAACCGCGCGCTCTTGTTGGACCGCTTGCAGGGCTGTCTGGCGGCTGCCAAGCGCGGTGGCCATAACGGCGCTCTGCTCTATCTCGACCTGGACCGTTTCAAGACGCTCAACGATGCCCTGGGACACGCTCTGGGCGATCTGCTATTGCAACAGATCGCGCGGCGCCTGAGCGACCTGGTGCGTGCCGGGGATACCGTGGCACGCCTGGGAGGGGATGAATTCGTGGTGCTCATACCGGATTTGGGGCGTCATGCGGGACGAGCCGCCTTTACGGCGCACAATGTGGCGAACAAAATTCGGGAGACTGTATCCAACCCTTTCAACTTGCAGGGCCATCGTCATCACGTGACCTTCAGTACCGGTATCGTAGTGTTTCCGCAGCATGGTAAAAGCGCCGGCGAGTTGCTCAAGCACGGCGATACCGCGATGTATCGAGCGAAGAACGAGGAAGGAAACAGCGTCTGCTTCTATCTGCCCAGCATGCAGGTCGAGGCGAACCGGCGCTTGTCGTTGGAAAAGGACCTGCGGAGAGCCATAGAAAAGGATGAGCTGGCACTCTATTACCAAGTCCAAGCCGACGCGCTCGGCTCCATTCTCGGCGCAGAGGCACTGCTGCGCTGGCACCATCCGGAAAAGGGGCTGATTCTGCCCGCAGACTTCATTCCCATTGCCGAGGAAACCGGATTGATCCCGCTCATAGGCGAATGGGTCATTCGCCAGGCTTGCTCTTTCCTCAACGCTTGGTCCGGCCCACAAAGCGAAAACGCCTCCGCGGCCCCGCGCATAGCAGTCAACGTCAGCCCCAGGCAGTTTCACCAGGCGAGATTCGCCGAGAAGATCGAGCAGATCCTGCACGAAACCCGGGCCGATCCCTGTCGGTTGATGGTGGAGCTCACCGAGGGCGTGTTTGTCCGCGATATTCCGAGTATTGTGCACAAGATGCAGGCTTTAAAGGCCTTGGGCGTGCTTTTCGCCATCGACGATTTCGGGACAGGCTACTCTTCCCTCTCCCTTCTCAAGCGCCTACCCGTGGATGAGCTCAAGATCGACCAGTCATTCGTTCGCCACATCGAAACCGACAGTAACGACGCCGCCATCATTGATACGATTCTTGCCATAGCCTCCAAAATGGGAGTAGACGTCGTTGCCGAGGGCGTGGAAACACGCTCGCATCTGGAGATACTGCTCCACAAGGGTTGCCGTAGCTTCCAGGGTTATTATTTCAGCCGGCCCCTGCCTCCGGCGGAGTTCATCGCATTCGCACAACGCGGGAGCGTGCCCTTGCGTGCCACATGACCCACGTGGAGTCGGGTCTGCCATGCCGGTGATTGCGTCGCCGAGATAGAACCGAGCGCTCTGCCCAGCTGGCGCGTAGGGGAACGGGGTCAGGACTCTAGTGGTAGCATTTCGTGATTCACACGCCAGTTTAAGAGGCTGTTCAGGCACCCAGCGTTCCGCCCATGGAGTCTCGATCAAGGGCCTTTATCCGAATCCGCTCGTTGACCTCGGGCGTTACATCGACTGGCGGGACAAGCTCTAGCAGGACAGCTACTCACACCCGCCCGGCCGATAGCCGCGCACTGCGGGGTCGGCACAGGCGGTGCAGCCGTTGCTGAAGGTCTTCTCGGTGCCGTCCTGCAGTCGGGCGCAGACCGGCTCGTAGAGCTGGATGCACATCTGGGCACGCGGTTCCTGGCACGGGATCAGGGCGACAGGGTCTGCTGTCACCTCCACTGGCTTGTTTCCCGCGTTGGAGCAGCCCACGACCAAAAAAGTCAGCGCGGCCCCGGCGAGCAATCGTAGAAACCCGCGTCCGGTTGAGCAATGCCGCGGGATCTTGGAGCTTTGCTTGTCCAGCATCGGTCTTTATCACTGCAATAAGAATGTATCGTAACCCATTGATTATAGACTCAATAAGTGTAGCGCATTCGCCAGTAATCTAATGATTTGCTGGATGCGTTCCGCTTATCCGGCCTGCAGCTGGCAGTCACCATCCTGGCGGCCTCATATCTCGCTGATCATGCGGCCGAATTCTTCCACTCTCTCCCAGTCCGTGAACTCCACCACAGCCTGGGGGTCGGTCGGGCCCTGGGTAAGCAGCATGATCAGTCGAATAATGGCCCGGTCCCAGAAGCCGTAGAGGGGGTAGTCCAGCTTGCCGGCGAACACCGCCAGCCTCTGTGGGCGCCAGTCGATCTTCTTGAGGAAGGTACGCAGGTAGGGATTGGTCTCCGGGGTATCCTTGCCTGGCTTTCTCGCCACCAGGTTGACCGAGAAGAAGGCGTTCGGGCGTGTCTCCAGGGCCGCTTGGTTGCGGGCAATGTAGTCCACGATCTGCGGGCTGTGATGGCCGTATCGGATGCTCGCCCCTATGACCACCCGGTCGAAGGCTGCCGGGTCCGTCTCCGGCCGCTCCGCCACGGATACCAGCTCGACCTCCTGGCCCTCGCCCTGCACCAGGTCACGCAGTCGCTCGCAGATCCTACGGGTCTGCCCGTCGGTGGTGGCGTAGAGGATCAGGGTCCTGGACATGATAATGGCTCCGCAGGTCGAAGTGCACGACACACAAGACCCATGAGGGATCTCGCGTACCGTGACGCCCATCATCCCTTTGAGCGTCGAGCACATCAAGGGCGGCGGCGGGACTTGAATACCCTGGAGGGCAGCACCAAGAAGGAATCTCGACCCAGAAAAGCAACCGCTGGAGGAGAAGATGCTTCGAGGACACTGCTCGGAGGGACAGCTTCGAGATTTTCTCGCGACATCGGCCGCCTATCTCGGGCTGCGTTGGGACCCCGCAAGGATATCGGCACCCGAGATCTTCGTCTGTCAGGGCGTCGACAAAGACCGCATGGCCCGACCGGACGACAACGCGGCGCCCAGATGATCACCGCGATTCGGGAATTCGTTCGCCTGGAGTCCGCAAGCGGCCTGCTGCTGCTCGCCGCCGCCGTGCTGGCCATGGTGGCCGAGAACTCCCCGCTCAATCCTCATTACGATGCCCTGCTCGACACGCCTGTCGAGGTCCGAATCGGTGCCCTGGCCATCGCCAAGCCCCTGCTGCTATGGATCAACGACGGACTGATGGCGGTCTTCTTCTTTCTCATCGGCCTGGAGCTGAAGCGCGAGGTCCTGGAAGGCGAGCTGTCGGACCCGGCCCGGGTCGCCCTCCCCACCCTGGCGGCCCTTGGCGGCATGGCGGCACCCGCACTCATCTACACCCTGGTCAACGCGAGCGACCCTGTGGCCCTGAAGGGCTGGGCCATCCCCGCGGCCACGGACATCGCCTTTGCCCTGGCAGTGATCAACCTGCTTGGCAACCGTGTGCCCGGCTCGCTGAAGCTCTTTCTGCTGACGCTCGCCATCGTCGACGACCTGGGAGCCATCGTCATTATCGCCCTCTTCTACACCTCGGACCTGTCCCTGGAATCCCTCGGCGTGGCTGCCGCGGCCCTGGCTGTGCTCGCTTCGATGAATCGGCGTGGGGTGGTGAGTCTCGCCGCCTACCTGTTGGTCGGCATCGTCATGTGGGCGGCGGTGCTCAAGTCCGGTGTGCACGCAACCCTGGCTGGCGTGCTCCTGGCCCTGTTCATTCCGCTGCGCACTTCCGACCCGAAGATCGAGTCCCCGCTTCGGCAGCTCGAGCAGGATCTGCATCCTGCCGTGGCCTTCGGCATTCTGCCGATCTTCGCCTTCGCCAACACGGGCGTGCCCCTGGGCGGGCTGAGCGCTGACGCGCTGCTGAGCTCCGTGCCCCTGGGCATTGCGCTGGGCCTCTTCCTGGGCAATCAGCTGGGGGTGATGGGCGTCAGCTGGCTGGCGGTGAAGCTCGGCCTCGCCCGACTGCCTTCAGGGGTCGGCTGGGCGCAGATGTACGGTGTGGCTATGCTGTGCGGCATCGGTTTCACCATGAGCCTTTTCATCAGCTCCCTCGCCTTCGAGCAGGGCGGCCCCGACATCGCCGTGGACGATCGATTGGGCATCCTGGTCGGCTCTGCGCTCTCAGCCGTGAGCGGGTATCTATGGCTTCGCTGGCGCAGCAGCCCCGGCGCGGACGCCTTGGCCGACAAGGGTTGATGCGGTCTCGGCGTCGCCGCGACCACAGAGCAGACGGCCCTCAACGACCACCGCAAGTCCCCTCGCGGCCTAGGATTGCCCCGAAGAATGGCGTGCTCACTCCCGAAATCGCCTCTCCCAGCGGTTTCGCCGCCTGGCTGAAGCTCGCGAGCCCTCTGCCCTATCGTCGGCACTTCCCGTTGATCAACCGGCGCTCCCGATCATGGACCCAATCCAACCGCAAGATTGCGAGGCCTGGATCCGGGTGGCTGCTGCGTCGGATTCGCGCGTGCAGCCGTGCACGCAGAACCCGACGGGCGTTAGGATGCGTGGGTATCTCCAGTGGCATGGGTCGCGGTGCGCCGGACCCAGGCCGTTCACAAGCTCACTGCACCCTGGATTACAAGGGTTTTCGTCATGTTTACAATCGACGACCCACTGCTGGCCTTGACCTTGCGCTTCGTAGTCAACACCGAGGCGCCGGAGGCCACGGATGAGGAGTTTCTGGAGCGCCAGCTCAAGGCGATGCGCCAGTTTTTGGCCCAATTTCCGCCAGAAGAGCATGGCGAACGGGCCATGGATTGGATCGCTCAGCACGCCGACCGCTATCGGCGCGACTGGGAGCGAAACACGCTGACCAGCCGCTCCGTCTACCTGCGTTGCGCCGACTGCCCTCTGGCCGACCTGGGCGCGTCCACCCAATGTGAGATTCACGAGCAGTGGCTTTACCTGCTGCACCGCTACCTCAACAGCCAGGTCGATTCGCGCGAGTACGTAGAAAGCTCCTTGGCGCTGCTGCGGGAGTACAAGGATCAGCTCAGACTTCGGCAAGCGGCCGCAGAGATTGAGGGATCGGAGACCCAAAGACCCGAGAAGGACAACAAAGACAAGAAGAAATCCAAGCGAAAGAAACGGAAGAAAGAACACAAGCACAAGCCGCGTTGAGCCCCATGATCGACAGACGACCGAAGCCTTCCGCCCGGCTGATCGCCCTGCTCTTATCCCTCTGGCTCCCGGGGACGCTTTGGTCGGGGACGCCACTCCAGAATGAGACATTGGTGATTGCAACCCGTCACGCCCCGCCCTTCGCGATCAAGACCCAGGATGGCTGGACGGGCATCACCATCGAGCTGGTCCGACGAATTGCCGAACGGCGTGGCTTCAGCTACGAGCTTCGCGAGATGGGTCTCGAGGAGATGCTGGAGGCAGTCGCCACGGGCGAGGTGGATGCGGCCGCGGCAGCCCTTACAGTGACCGCCGAGCGAGAAGGACGGCTCGATTTCACTCACCCCTTCTTCACCTCGGGGCTCGGCATTGCGGTGCCGCGCCGCTCGGGGCTGACCTGGCTCTCGGTCCTGAAAGGTATAGCGTCCGGCGCCTTTCTGGAGGCCGCAGGCGCCCTCCTGGGTATGCTGAGCCTGGTAGGCGTCTTGATGTGGCTGGTCGAGCACCGGCGAAACCGACAGTTCTCTAAGCGCGCCTTGGACGGCGTCGGGGCGGGGATCTGGTGGTCAGCCGTGACCATGACCACCGTGGGCTATGGCGACAAGGCCCCAGTGACCCTGCCGGGACGCATCCTGGGGCTGATCTGGATGTTCGCCAGCATCATCGTCATCTCGGGGTTCACAGCGGCCATCGCCACCTCCTTGACGATCGGTCAGCTCGACAATGCCATCTCGGGCATCGATGACCTGTCTGGAAAGCGTGTCTCGACCGCCGAGTCGAGCACCAGCGCCGCATTTCTCGATGGTAAGCTGATCCGATACGAGGGGCTACCCAGTGCGTCGGATACCTTGGATCTGCTCGCCTCAGGTGAGGCGGATGCCGTGGTCTACGACCTCCCCATCCTGCGTCATCTGGTCAGCGAAAGCCATGCGGGGAAGCTGCGGGTCCTTCCAAACCTGCTGGCGCGCCAAGACTATGGCATCGCCCTCCCGCCGGGCAGCCCGCTGCGAGAGCCCTTCACCCGCGAGATCCTACGCATCATCCAGACACCGGAATGGTCCAGCATGCTGGAAGGCTACCTGGGCCCTGAAGGCTGACTGTCGCGTCGGGCAGGCCCAGGCCTTCCCGACTTTCCCTAGCCCTGCCAAGTCGCCGGTGATTGACATGGATCAATAATGACCCTGCCGAATCTTACTATATTATTAAATGCCAACACGCGGGATCTTCCGCAGTTCATCCGACATTGATGAGGAGGGTCGTAATCATGACGAAAATCAAACGCTTTCTCATGATAGCTGCGGTTGCAGGCGGCATGGTGCTCACATCCACTTCGGCTAATGCCTTTTTCGGCATGATGTCGGCGATGATGGGCGGATGGGGCGGTTGGGGCCCCGGCTGGGGCTGGGGTCCTGGCTGGGGCTGGGGTTACCCGTACTATGGCTATGGTTGGGGCTACCCCTACTATGGCTATGGTTGGGGCTACCCCTACTATGGCTATGGTTGGGGCTACCCCTACCTTGGCTATGGCTATGGCTATGGCTACCCCTGGCTGACGCAGCCGGCCAAGCCAGCTAAACCTACCACGAGCTCCGAGAAGTAACCATGTCCTGCTGGCCTCCCCGCACCTTCCCGGTGCGGGGGGGCTTTCAGAAACACCCGGCATCTCGCTCCGGACTTGCGACCGAGGGAGGGTACCTGGGCCCCTCGTGCGACTCCCTCCAAGCACGGAAGAGATGGCTCAGCCTGTCCCGGTCGGCTGCACCAGGTCGAACACCAGCGCTTCGGCGGAGCCGCCGGCCTTCAGGGTGATCTTCTCGACATCCTCCACCGTCGCCCCATCGCCCCCGTGCAACGCCTCTCCGTTGACGTCCACGCTCCCCCTTGCCACATGGACGTACCCCCGTCGCCCGGGTCTTAGCGGATGGACAAGGTCGTCGCCGTCCTCCAGAAACGTTCCATATAGCAGCGCGTCCTGATGCGAGGACAGCGAGCCGTCGCGCCCGTCCGGTGATACCAGCAGGACCAGTCGACCACGCCTTTCCGCGGCCGGGAAATGCCGTTGCTCGTAGTCCGGCTCCACACCCAGTCGGTTGGGCTGCAGCCAGATCTGCAGGAAGTGCACCGCCTCCTCGCGGGACGGGTTGAGCTCGCTGTGGGTGGCCCCGAACTTGACGTAATTTGCCATGCCGCTTTAATGATTACTCATAACGTATTGTTAATAATTGTTTTTCTGACATTGAGCCGCGAAGCTTGGTCTCGCCGAGGAAGGGAAAGTCTTGCCGGCCAAAGCGCGCGGCTCGTCCGGCACCGCGGTGCCGAGCCGGCGGAAGACGACGGTTGTCGTTCGCCGGTGCGGCATGATTTCAGGCGAGGGCGCAGCACTGAGACCACCTGCTCCAGGTCTTCCCGTCGCTTCGGTCTGGCTCGACCCGACGATGGGTCAGGACCCACCCTTCTCCTCCCGCGCCAGATCGCGCAGGCCTTGCAGCGCCCGGCGCAGCACGTCGCTGTCGATCTCTCGTGGGTAGACCATGTAGGCGGGATGTGTGAACGACGGGCCACTGCTGACCTTGAACAACCGGCCCCTGTCGATCAATGGCTGGGCCATGCGGATCGGCAGGAAGCAGGCGCCGCCGTTGGTCAGGATCAGCTGTACCCCCAGCCATCCGATATTCACCAGCTGGGGCGGGCGCTCCAGGTCCGGATAGCTCTCCCGGTGCTTGGCGTAGAAGCCGGGGCCCCAATCCACGTAGATGTAGTCGTCGTCCGGTCCCCGGCTGTCAGCCCGCGAGCTGACCAGGACCAGGGTCTCGTCGAACAAATGCTCCACCACCAGCCCCGGGGCATGGCTGGGGGTGTACATCAGCCCGACGTCCAGGGTCCCTTCCACCAGGCGGCGCATCAGGTCCTCCTCGAAGCCGATCTCGCTGCGGATCGAGACATCGGGCTCTCCGCGCCGCATCCAGCCCACCCAGCGCGGCAGGAATCCCTCCCACAGGGCGATGCGCCCGCCGATCCGCAGGCTGGCGCGGAATCGGCTCGGCAAGCCTACGTCGTGGCGGGCCTGTTCCAGGGTCAGCACCAGGGTCTTGGCATGCTGGAAAAACCGCCTTCCCGCGGGCGTGAGAGTCGCCCCGGAGCGATTGCGCACGAACAGCCGGGCCCCCAGGAAGGCCTCCAGGCTCTGGATGCGCGCACTCACCGTGGACTGGGTCACGTGCAGGCGGTTGGCCGCTTCCACAAAGCTGCCGTGGGCGGCGATGGCGAGGAAGGTTCGGGCCTGATCTATGTCCATGGAGATACCCGTCGACTATGTATCGATATTAACGATACCAATGTCCAATAAATATCGCTTGTCGATTATTAGGGAAAGCTTCTAGGATGCCCCTCAACCAGACACGCGGAGGGTCTCCCACATGATCTCAGTCAAGGTATTCATGCGCGTCAACCGAGAGCCGATGAAGCGCACCCCGGTCGTCCTCGAGATGGACCCGGACGGACGTAAGACCGAGCCGGTCGCCACCGATCGCACGGGAATCGCCCGCTTCGACCTTCCGCCGGGCAGCGGCAAGGTCCTGGTGTCCGGCGTCGAGCGGTATCACGGGCTGCTGGACGGAGAGATCCCCATCGCCCTCTGGTCCATCACCCAGTCCAGCAGCGAGGGCAACGGCACGCCTGGCGAGCTGCCCGAGGGCAGCAACGCCTATCCCAGCATGATCACCCGCACCCTGCTCGTAGAGGGTCGCCCCGTCGAGACCGACAGCGAGGGCTATCTGGTCAACCCGGCCGACTGGTCCGAGGCCTTCGCCCGCATCCAGGCGGATCGCGAAGGCCTCGAGCTGGGCGCCGAGCAGTGGCAGGTGATCCGCTTTCTGCGGGAGCGCTACGCCAGACATCGCACCCAGGCCTCGGTGCGGGAGATGATCAAGCATTTTCGGGTGGTCTGGGACGCCGAGCGGGGCAGCAACCGCTACCTGCACCGGCTGTTTCCCCGAGGCGGACCCCAGAAACAGGGCAACCGACTCGCCGGCCTGCTGCGTACGAAAGGAGAGCACTGAGGCCCCCGGTCGAGAACGACCGCCACCGCCCCATGCCCACCGCCCTGCTCTGGCTGCGACAGGACCTGCGCCTGAGTGACAACCCGGCGCTGATCTCCGCCTGCCGATCCGCGCGACTCCTGCCGCTCGCCCTGGCGGATGCACAGGACTGCCGGGCACAGCTGCGAGACAACGCCCGCCCTGCTGCGCCAGCGGGTAATCTAACCTCTATCGCTTTGACGGCAGTGTGGGCGACAATGTCGCCTAGCCCCTGGGACCCCGGACCCGGCCGCTCGCCGGCCCAGCGGGTGACCGCGGCCCCAGAGCGGGTAGGTAGCCGGCAAGGTGGCACTCAAGAGGCGAGCCTAGGGGGGTTACGCGACCTCGGCCCGAACACGGGGGAAGGCAATTTGCTGACAGAGAAGGCGTATGCGGCCGTCACTGGGGTCGTCCTGGCCGGTGGCAAGGGACGACGCATGGGGGGGCAGGACAAGGGCTGGGTGACGCTCGCGGGGCGCCCACTGATCGCCCATGTACTGGATGCCCTGCGACCCCAGGTGGATACCCTGCTGATCAACGCCAACCGATCCATCGAGCGTTACCGTGCGCTCGGCTGTCCCGTGATCGGCGACGCCTTGGATGACTTTCAAGGGCCCTTGTCGGGATTTGCCAGCGCACTGGAGGCCGCAGAGACCCCCCTGGTGGTAGTCGTGCCCTGCGACGGGCCGCGCCTGCCCGCGGATCTGGTGAGCAGACTGCGGGGCGCCCTGCTGGCGGCGGGCGCCGACATTGCCGTCGCTCATGACGGCGAGCGGATGCAGCCGGTTCACGCTCTGCTCCGTCGCGATCTGTGTGCCGACCTGCTGGCGACCCTGGAGGAAGGCGAGCGCAAGGTCGACAGCTGGTACGCCGGACACGCCACCGTCTCCGTGGACTTCAGCGACCATCCCGAGGCGTTTCGCAACGTCAATGCCGAGGTCGACCGGCAGTCCCTCGAGCAGGAGATTCTCGCCGATGGCTCTTCCTGACGATCCCCCCGTCCTCGGCTTCTCCGCCTTCAGCGGCACCGGCAAGACCACCCTGCTGACCCGCCTGCTGCCCTTGCTTCGCGAGCGCGGTCTCAGAATCGCCGTGGTCAAGCACGCCCATCACAGCTTCGACCCGGATCAGCCAGGCAAGGACAGCTACGAGCTTCGCAAGGCTGGCGCCCACCAGATGGTGGTGACCTCCCGCCGCCGCACCGCCATCATCCACGAGCATGGCGACGACGCGCCGGAGCCGCGCCTGGTGGACGCCTTGGCCTGGGTGGACCCCCGGGGCATGGACCTGGTGCTGGTCGAGGGATTCAAGCACGAGCAATTCCCCAAGATCGAGCTGCATCGCCCCGGCCTGGGGCAGCCTCTGATCTGTACGGACAATCCGGCCGTGATCGCGGTGGCGAGCGACGAGCCCGTGTCGCTGCCGCGCGGGCTTCCCTTGCTCGACTTGAACAGACCCGAAGCGATCGCGGAGTTCATCTGGGCCTGGCATGCCCGGGCAACCGGCCAGTCGTCGGCCCCGTGAACGCGGCGAAGCGGGTGCGTATCGTCTTCTTCTCGACGGGCGACAAGCGGCGCTGCGAGACAGAATGCCTCCATCGTCGGTCTTGTATCGAGTCATTTCGTCGCAGGTCTTCTCCGCGCAGCCCCGTTTCGCGCGCGCCCCAAAGTGAACGTCCTGAGGTACGATTATTGCGCCGAGCCGTATTGTCAACCTAGAAACGGCAGTTGACCGCTCCGTGCCTTTTGTAGATTATCGGTTCGCCGACAGCCCTGGAAGCCGCTGTTTCCAGGTCTGACGATCGACTTACCATCCCGGAGGCCCGAAGGTTGACATCAACCGATACTGACCGAAGCGGGGACGGGCTGCCCGACAGCCTCCGCGACCGATTTGGACGCACCGTCTCCTATGTGCGCTTCTCGCTCACCGACCGTTGCGACATGCGCTGCGTCTACTGTATGACGCGAGACATGCGGTTCCTGCCACGGGAGCAGGTACTGACCCTGGAGGAGATCGTCCGCCTGGGTCAGGCCTTCTCCGAGCTGGGCGTCACCAAGATCCGCCTGACCGGCGGCGAGCCCCTGGTGCGCCGCAACGCCCTTTGGCTGTTCGAGCAGCTCGGGGCGCTGCCTCGCCTGCGCGAGCTGGTGCTGACCACCAACGGCTCCCAGCTGGCAGGTTTCGCCGGGCCCTTGAAAGCGGCCGGAGTCCGGCGGGTCAATGTCTCGCTCGACTCCCTGCGCCCGGAGCGTTTCAACCGGATCACGCGACTCGGCGCCCTGGCGCACACCCTGGCCGGCATAGACACGGCGCTGGCCACGGGGTTCGAGCGGGTGAAGATCAACACCGTGGTGCTGCGCGGGTACAACCACGACGAGATCCCGGACCTGGCGCGCTTTGCCCTGGACCGCGACATGGACATCAGCTTCATCGAGGAGATGCCCTTGGGGACCATCGGCGACCACGACCGGGCCGAGGTCTACTACTCCTCCGATGAGGTGCTTCGGGACCTCGGCGAGCGTTTCGAGCTGATCCCCACCACCGAGACCACGGGTGGCCCCTCGCGCTACTACCGGGTGCCAGGCCGGCGCGGGCGCATCGGCATCATCGCGCCCCACAGTCACAACTTCTGCGCAAGCTGCAACCGCGTGAGGGTCACGGCCGAGGGCCGGCTCCTGCTCTGTCTGGGCCAGGAGCACTCGATGGACCTGAGGCGCGTCCTGCGCGCCCACCCCGAGGACGACCTGGCTGTCAAGCGAGCCATTGTGGCTTCCATGGCGATCAAGCCCGCCGGCCACGAATTCGACTTGCAGGCCAAGCCGGTGATCTTCCGGCACATGAACATGACGGGAGGCTGAGGTGGTCGCCAGGTCCTGGAACAAGACCTTGGCGATGCGATTCCCGTCCATCTCGCCCACCTCCAGGCGTCCGCCTTCGAAACGCACCTCGGCCCCGACCTCCGGAATTCGCCCCAGCGCCTGGTAGATGAGACCACCGAGGGTGACATAGTCCCCTTGATCGACATGACCCCGGTCGTACCGATGTCACATGGTTGTGATCGGCCCAAGTCGACGGGAAACCGGAATGTCCCCACCATGAGCGTAGCGGTTCGGCGTCCCGGAAGCCCCCAGCCGAACCCTTAGATCCACCAAATGATGGCGGTCCCGATGGTGGCTCCCGCAGCATTGCGGGCCACGTCAGACCAGCTGCCGTAGCGCCCCGGGCGATAGCGCTGAACGAGCTCGAGCAGACCTCCGATGCTCACGGCCAGCCCCCACGCCAAGACACTGCGGTCCAGCGCCGCCAGGCCGAGAGGGACAAGGGTCGAGGACCAGAGGGCCGCAAGGACCGCGTAGGCGACCAGGTGCATCGCTTTCTGGACCCCTTCGGGGACCGCCTGAATTGTCGGTGCGCTGCCGGGAAGCACCGACAGCAGACATATGACGGCGGTCGCCAGCAGCGCGAGGATCAGAGACAAGGGGCCACCACGACCGGAGACTCCGATGGCCGCGGAATCTCCGCCCCAGGGAGACCCTTCGAGCCGAGTGATCGCCGTGCCGTCCCCCGCATCGGACCAGGCATACGGAGCACGGACCTCATAGGCCAGTCCTTGCGCTCACCGCCGCAGGCTGGACAGAGGGACGATCGTCACCCCATCCAGACTTCTCTGCTCGGGGGCCCAGGCGTGCCCGTAGACCACCTCCCAGCTGGCGGGCAGGCGGCCGTCGGCGCGCTGCTCCTCGTAGGCCTGGATCATGGCCTGGAAGCGACCTTTGCCGGTGAGGCCACGGGGACGGTGGGGGCTGACGTTGTGAGCGCCTATCACCTTGAGATCGCGCATCAGGTCAAGGACCCTCTCGTAGGTGACGGTGAAGCGGTCGACATCCAGCACCGGGTCGATCCACCCACCCTGAAGCAGGGAGTCGCCCAGATGGTGCATGTCGTGGAAGTCGCTCACATGGCTGTTGCTATCGGCCCTGGCCCAGGCGGCGCGCAGCTCCTGCAGGGTGTCGGGACCGAAGGTGGTGAACATCAGCAGCCCCCCCGGGCGCAGCACCCGGAGGATCTCGCCGAAGGTGTGCTCGAGGTCGGTGCACCACTGGAGCGCCGCATTGGAAAAGGCCAGGTCGACGCTCTCACTGACGATGGGCAGCTGCTCGACATCGGCGCAGATGCAGCGGGGACGGCGCAGCCAGGGGCCACGCTTGCACGCCTTGCGAAGCATGGGCAGGGCGAAGTCCAGGGCCATGACCCGGGCCTTGGGATAGCGGTGGGCCAGCTGGCCGGCCGCATGGCCGGTCCCCGCGCCCAGGTCGACAATGAGCTGCGGGTCGATCCGAATGTATTCCAGGCGCTCGAGCATGCGATCGCCCATCTCGCGCTGAAGCACGGCCGCCGCATCGTAGGAGGCCGCCGCGCCCTCGAAGGCGCGGCGCGCCTGGTGCTTGTCGATAGGTTGGCTAAGACGGCTCATGACGACATGGCCCGGTGCAGGGCCAGCACCGCCCCCAGGAAGACGTCGAGGTGGGACAGGAAGGGGGCATGCCCGGCCCCGTGGATCACCTGCACCTCTGCCTCGGGGAGCAGGCGCTGTAGATCCGGGCCGGCACGGGCAGGGGCCAGGGTATCCCTGTCTCCGAACAGCCAGCGGGTCGGACAGGCCAGCTCGCCCAGCTGCCGCCGAAGATCTACAGAGACCAGTAGGTCCAGCCCGGTCTCCAGGGCCTGGGAATCGGGTGTCGGCGCATCGTCGAGGCGCTCGCGCAGACGGCGCAGGGTGGCACGGCCGGCCTCGCTGCCCTGGACCTGCAGGGCGAGAAAGCGCTCAAGGGTCCCGCGATGGTCTCCCCTCAGAGCCCGGGCGAATTGCACCAGGGTGCCGGGCGCCATGGCATGAGGCCAGCCCTCCCCCTGGGTGAATCTGGGGGTGCCCGCCACGCACAGAAGCATGGCGACCCGGTCCGGAGCGTCCAGGGCAGCCCGTATGGCGAGCTGGGCACCCAACGACCAGCCCAGCCAGATCGCCCGCTCCGGGGCCACGGCCAGGCAGGCCGCCGCCCAGTCCCGCAGGCTCGTCTCCCCCCGCCAAGGGCTCTTGCCGTGACCCGGAAGGTCCAGCAGGGTGAGCCGGAACCTGTCCGAGAGTCGGTCAACCAAGTCCAGCCAGACCGCCGAGCCAATGCCCCAGCCGTGCACCAGCACCAGGTCCAGACCCTCGCCCATCCGCTCGCTGTGCAGGCTCATCTGGGCAGCCCCTCCAGGGCACGGAGCAGTCGGTCCAGGTGGGCATCGCTGTGCGCCGCAGAGAAGGTGATACGCAGTCGGGCGCCGCCCTCGGGCACGGTGGGAGGACGGATGGCGCTCACCAGCACGCCCCGCTCGGACAGATACCCACTCCAGCGCAGCGCCCGCTCGGCGCTGCCGGCCACCAGGGGCTGAATGGCAGTGTGAGAGGCCATCAGCGGCAGCCCCAGCTGCTCGGCGCCCGAGCGGAAACGCTGCACCAGCTCGACCAGACGCGCGCGTCGCCAGCCCTCCCTTTCGACCAAGCGCAGGCTCACTCGCGTGGCCTCGGCCAGGGCGGGCGGCGCTGCTGTGGTGTAGATATAGGGCCGGGCGCGCTGGATCAGGGTCTCGATCAAGGCCTCGTCCCCGGCCACGAAGGCGCCGAAGGTCCCGAGCGCCTTGCCGAGGGTGCCCATGAGCACCTGCACCTGATCCAGGCCGAGGCCGAAATGCTCTAGGCTGCCGCGTCCGCTCGCCCCCAGCACACCCAGGCCGTGGGCGTCGTCCACCATCAGCCAGACATCCTCACGACCGGCCGCCTCCGCCAGCTGCGGCAGGGGTGCGAGCTCGCCGTCCATGCTGAACACCCCATCGGTGGCCACCAAGCGGTCGCCCCCCCCCGCCTTGGCCAGCTGATTGCCCAGGGCATGGACGTCCCCGTGGGGATAGCGCACGAGCCGCGCTCGGGCGAGCGAGGCGCCGTCGATCAGAGAGGCGTGGTTGAGTCGGTCCTCGAAGACCCGGTCCGAGCGGCCGCAGAGAGCCGAGATCACCCCCAGGTTGGCCATGTAGCCGGTGGAGAAGAGCAGCGCCCTGGGTCGACCCACGAAGTCCGCCAGCTCCTCCTCGAGGGCATGGTGCGCACCGCTATGCCCGGTCACCAGATGGGCGGCCCCGCTGCCTGCACCCCAGCGTGCGGCACCCGACTGCAGGGCGGACACCACCTCGGGATGGCTGGCCAGCCCCAAGTAGTCGTTGCTGCAGAAGTTGATCAGCCCACGGCCGCCGACAACCACCTCGGGGCCCTGAGGTCCCTCGATGACCCGCCGGGCTCGGTACAGGTGATCGCGGCGGCGCTGCTCCAGCGCTGCGCTCAGGCCGAGCGGCGACACGGACCTCTCGCCGCCTGGACCTCCCCCGCGACCCTCTCCTCCATCTGCATGCCCAGACGCGCCAGCAGCTGCCGATCCTTCGCCGTCTCAGGGTTGTCGGTGGTAAGCAATCGCTCGCCATAGAAGATGGAGTTGGCCCCCGCGAGGAAGCACAGGGCCTGCTGCTCGTCGCTCATCTCGGTACGCCCCGCCGAAAGGCGCACATAGGAGAGCGGCATCAGGATGCGCGCGGTCGCGATGATGCGTACCAGCTCCAGCGCGTCCAGCTTAGGCGCGCCGTAGAGGGGCGTGCCTTCCACCTGCACCAGCATGTTGATGGGCACGGACTCGGGGTGTTTGGGCAGATTGGCCAGCTCCTGAAGCATGCGCGCCCGGTCACGGCGCGACTCGCCCATCCCCAGGATGCCTCCGGAGCAGACGTTGATGCCCGCCTCGCGCACATATGCGAGGGTGTCGAGGCGATCCTGAAAGGTCCGGGTGGTGATGACCTCGCCGTAGAACTCGGGCGAGGTATCGATATTGTGGTTGTAGTAGTCGAGGCCCGCCTCCTCGAGCCGCCTCGCCTGGGCATAGGTCAGCATCCCAAGTGTCAGGCAGGTCTCCATGCCCCGCTCGTGCACGGCCCGGACCATCTCGATCACCCGCTCCAGATTCTTGTCCGTGGGGTTGCGCCAGGCCGCGCCCATGCAGAAGCGGGTGGCGCCCTTGTCCCGGGCCGCCACCGCGGCCTCGACCACCTCCTCCAGGGGCAGCAGCCGCTCGCGCTCCAGGCCGGTATTGTGCTTCGCGCTCTGGGAGCAGTAGCCGCAGTCCTCCGAGCATGCCCCAGTCTTGATGCTGAGCAGCGAGCTGACCTGGATCCGATTGGGATCGAAGCCGGCCCTGTGTACCGTCTGGGCCTGATGGATGAGATCGCTGAACGGCAGATCGAGCAGGGCATCGATCTCCTCGCTACGCCAGTCATGGCGCAGCGACGGCACCGGGAATGCGGTCTGGGTCATAGGGAGGCTCCGGGGAGAGAATAGGGGCTGCGGCGCGATCAAATGCCGTCGATGACAGACCCACAGGCTCTGCAGCCTGGTAGCATGGATCGGGGCGTATCCACCGATACCCGCTCAAAGCACGATGCGCTTTCGCTTAGCCGCCCGGTAGGGGCAACGGGCTCGGTCATCTTACCCCGAAGCCGTCACCTGTCAATCTGGAAGGACCCTGATGGTTTACAGCTGGTCAAGAAAGATACTGGATCTCATCTACCCGCCGCACTGCACCCTATGCGGCGACTCGGGCCATGCGGGACTCGAGCTCTGCCCTGCCTGCCTTGCTGACCTTCCCCACAATCGCCTCTGCTGCTCGGTCTGCGCCCTGCCCTTGTCCGGCTCGGACGCGCACACCCTGGTCTGCGGCGAGTGCCAGCGCAAGCCGCCCGCCTTTGACCGATGCCTGGCCCCCTTCCGCTATGAGGGCCGTATCAGAGAGCTGATCGCCCGCTTCAAGTTCCGCGGCGACCTGGCAACCGGACGCCTGTTGTCGAGTTTGCTGGGGAATTTCCTCGCCGAGGCGGACTTCGGGGGTGTCGAAGCACTGATCCCCGTACCGCTGCACCCGTCTCGGCTGCACGAGCGCGGTTACAACCAGGCCCTGGAGCTGGCCAGACCCCTGGCCCGCCGGCTCGGCGTGACGCTGCTGCCCGATGCCTGCCGGCGAGCCCGCGCCACCCCGCCGCAAGCAGGACTGGATCAGCGCGAGCGTCGGCGCAACCTGCGGGGGGCTTTCGAGACCGCCGGCCCGATCGGCGTCCCGCATCTGGTTGTGCTCGACGATGTGATGACCACGGGTACCACGGCCGGCGAGCTGACGAAGGTGCTGAAACGAGCTGGGGCACAGCGGGTGGACGTTTGGGCCCTGGCACGCCGGCCATAGGTGTAATTCAATGAGGTAAGCTCCCGGCTATGCCGGGGGCAATTCAACCCAAAAAAAGCAGTTAGCCATTAGCTGTCAGCGATTAGCTTGGCCAAATTCGCAAGTTGGCTCGCTCGGAGCCCGCCGCAGGTCTCACCCGGCGGGTGAGCGGCCTGGGTCGCCCGCTTGTCTTCGCTGAACAGCTTCATCGGTCCTTGCAGGTACGGCTTCCACTGGCCGCCAATGATGCCCACGTCATCGCCCGCATCGGTGCCGCCCTTGCTGTGACGCTTATCGCACGTCGACTCGAAGATCTCCTTGCCCTTGGCGGCCAAGGCGGCGTCGACGCTCTGACTCACCGGCTTGAAGGTCAGTCCTGCAGAGTGCTCGGCGATGGCACTGATGTCGTCCTTGCTGGGCTTCTTGGACAAATCGGGCAGCTCACCCTTGACGCTACAAATCGCCGCGTCTACTTGACGTCCGTCATTGAGCGGGGGCGGCAGGGACTGATAACGTAAGAATATGCTGGTTTTCTAGCGCTCTAGAGGCGCACGCCGAGGTAGCAGCAATGCACGCACTTTCAACGGCACAACGGCAGCAGCTGCGGGACCTGTTCGGCCAATGGGTCAGCTTCGACCGGGAGGAGCGGCGGATCTACAGCCACGATGTGGCTGCCATCCCCAAGCTGATCCGCCCGGTCATAGGTGCGGCGACAGCAGCGGCGGTCGTCCAGCCTGCGTCGGAAGACGAGCTGGCCGCCCTGGTGCGGTGGGCCAACGCAAACAAAGTGCATTTGGTGCCCCGGGCCAAAGCCACCTCGGGATACGGGGGCGTGATGCCCGTCAAGGGTGGCGTCTCCGTGAGCCTGACCCGGATGCGCAAGGTCCTGAACGTCGACGCCGAGGCGCTGACGACTCGGGTCCAGCCCGGTGTTGTGTGGACGGATCTGGAGCGGGCCATGGAGCGGCAGGGCCTGGCGCTGCGCACCTACCCCTCCAGCGCGCCCTCCTCGACCGTGGGCGGCTGGCTCGCCCAGGGCGGCGTAGGCTACGGGTGCTTCGAGTACGGCTGCTTCCGGCACAACGTGGTCGCCGCCAGGGTGGTGCTGGCGAACGGCGAGGTGCGTCTCTTCGAAGGGAACGATCTGGATCTGGTGAGCGAGGCCGAAGGGATCACCGGATTCATCACGGAGGTGACGGTGCGAGTACGCAAGCAGGGACCGGAGGTCATCCGGGCCTATCGATTCGGCTCGGGCCGGGAGATGGCCTCCGCACTCGCGCAGATCCTGAGCGCGAAGCTGCCCATCTGGTCGGTGAGCTTCATCAATCCCACCACGGCGAGGCTGCGCAATCAGCTGCCGCCGGCCCTGGTGCACGGCGAATCCGTGCAGACCCATGGACCCAGGCTGCCGGAGGATGGCTACCTGCTCGTGCTGGTGACGCCGGCAGAGCGCTGGCAAGCCGTTGAAGAGGGCCTGATGCCCATCTTCGGCGCTCATGGTGCGGAGGCAGTCGATCAGTCTATCGCGGACCACGAGTGGAAAGAGCGCTTCGCCCTGATGCATATCAAGCGGCTGGGGCCGAGCCTGCTGCCCACGGAGGTCGTGGCTCCACTGGAGAGCCTCGCGCAGGTGCTCGAGGAGGCCGCATCCGCCATCAAGCAGCCACTCGCCCTGGAGGGCATGGTGCAGAGAAACCTCGAGGGCGGCTCCGAGGGGCTGGTGACCCTGCTCGGCTTCATCCCGCATGACGAGCGTAAGCTCTCGTTCGGCATCGCCTTCGCCCTCTCTCTCACGCTCGTGCGCATCGCCAAGAAGTATGGGGGCCGGTCTTACTCGACAGGCCTCTACTTCACCAGCCAGGCCGACACCGTGCTGGGAAAGGACCGCGTCGACAAGCTGCGGGCCTTCAAACGGGAAGTGGACGCACAAGGGATCATGAACCCGCGAAAGGTCATCGACAGCGGACTCGTGGGGCACCTGATGGGCGCCATGCTGCCGTTCGAGCCGCTGGCAAGGATTCCGGCGAACTTGATGAAGAGTCCGGCGGCCGAGCGTATCGAGGGCCAGGGCAAGCGCGGCGTGCCCGATGACATCGCCTGGTACGCCTACGCCTGCGCCCAATGCGGCTACTGCGTGGATGAGTGCGACCAATACTACGGCCGTGGCTGGGAGTCCGAATCGCCCCGTGGGCGCTGGTTCTTCCTGCGGGACTACATGGAAGGCCGAGCCCAAATGACCCAGGAGTGGGTGGAGAACTTCCTGGCGTGCACGACCTGTGAGATGTGCAACGTGAAGTGCCCGCTCCAGCTACCCAACGAATCGAGCTGGATGAAGATGCGCGGCGAGCTGGTACACAAACAGGGCAGGCTGACCCTGCCGCCCTTTGAGGTGATGGGTGCCTCCGCCGAGAAGGAGCTGAATGTCTGGGGCGCCTACCGGCGGGACCGGACCGGCTGGATGTCGCCGGAGGCCGAGGGCCAGGCCGGGGATGAAGCGGGCGATCTTCACTTCGGCGGCTGCTTGGCAGGGACTGGCGACCGGTCGTCCTGGCTGCCGCAGGACGTGAAGGACAAGCTGAAGCCACAAGCTGAGACCGCCTACTTCGCCGGATGCACGGCAAGCCTGGTGGAGAAGGACGTGGCCGAAGGTACCGTCCGCCTGCTGTGTGAGGCAGGCATGAAGCTGACCTACCTGGGTCAGGATGAAGGCTGCTGCGGCATCCCCATCCTGTGCTCCGGCAACTGGAACACGTTCGAGAAGATTCTGCGCCACAACATCGAGGCCATGGCAGTGCGGGGCGTGAAGACCGTGGTGACGTCTTGCCCGGCCTGCTGGCTCGCCTGGCACACCTACTACCCCCAGTGGGCCAAGAAGCTGGGGATCCCATTCGACGTCGAGACGAAGCACTACTCCCAGGTCCTGGCCGAGCGGCTTAAGACCGGGAGGCTCAAGCTGACCCACGAGGTGCCGTTAAAGCTGACCTGGCACGACTCCTGCCACATGGGACGAGCCGGCGGCATTTACGAGCCGCCCCGCGACCTGCTCGAGGCCATCCCCGGGGTGGATTTCAGGGAGATGGAGTTCAATCGGGAGGCGGCCCACTGCTGCGGGAGCGTGCTGAGCCTGCTCGAGGATCCGGAGGGCGCCGCCGTCAGGATCGGCGACATCCGGCTCAAGGAGGCCGAGGCCACCGGCGCCGAGGCCTTGGTGGCGGCGTGTCCGTGCTGCGAACTGCAGTTTCGCGTGACCGCGAAGAAGACGGGCAGCCCCCTGAAGATCCTGGATTTGGCCCATTTGGCGAGCGAGGCACTGGGCGTGAAGCTCCCCGACATGACGGACCAGACCCTGGAGCAATGGGCTACCTTCGAGGCGATGATCAAGCTCCTGAAGCCCGAGGCGATGGCCGACTTCATGGGAGATATGCTGCCCGAGATGCTCGAGGCCATGCCGCAGCCGTTGCGTGGGGTGATGAAGTGGACGCGAAATACCTCGCCGGGGATGCGCGATGCCACGTGGGCCATGATGCGGCCCATGCTTCCGGCACTGTTCCCGCGGCTTTTGCCCGGCATGATGCCCAGGCTGATGCCCGACATGCTTCGAGCCATGGAGAAATTGGTGCCCATGCCCGACTACATGAAGGAGCAGATGCCGGACCTGATGCCCAAGGTCATGACCAATCTGATGCCGAAGATGCTGCCCCAGGTGGTGCCTTTCTTCGTACCCCGCATGGAGGCGTATATCAAGCACCGGGACCCGCCCCGGATCGCATAGCCGCACCGGCCGAGACACGGATCTGTCCGTTAGTTCCGCAGCGCGCGTATTGGCTACGCCATGCTGGCCACGCCTTGACGCAGGACGGAATGTTCGGCGGTATGGGCCTACAAGACCCCCAATTTCGGATAGCGCAGCCTGTCGAAGCATTTCATTGCATCTTCGTATGCGTCCGTGAAGACTTCCTCGTTCTCGAAAACGTAGTCAAAGTATCCCCGTGGTTTCCTGATCTCGATCTCCTGCAGATCTATGTGATGGTACTTGCCGTCTTTCGCCGCATTCAGCTCGTCGAGGAGCTTATTGATCAGCTCAATCTGGTAGCGCTCCCCGCAGTACGACCCGTCAAACCCGATCTCCGTCTTCAGGTCCTCGAGTTCAGGATAGCTCCGGGGCAGGTGTCCGTGCCAGCGGTGATTGATCGGACGAACGCAGAAGATCCTGCGGGCCACGGTCAGCTCAGAGAGGATGACGCCTCTGAAGTACGCCCCGTCAACGAATCCGCTCTCCTTTCGGTCGAAGCCGTACTGGTAGAGCCACAGACCGTCGCGTACCGCCTCAGCGTCGATATCTTGGTAGATCGTGCGGTCGCGGTAGTCGCTACGTCGACCCGGATCGTACTTGCTCTCCCCACTGCGGGATTTCTCATGCAGCAGCTCTCGCGCTCGTTCGTTCAGGTAGACGTGCTCCTCACCCGAACGCGGATTATAGCTGTTGAAGGCTATGCCCACGGTCGCGTTGCAAAAGGTATCCGCGATGTTTCCGAAGAAATCCTCGGAAAAATCGGGGATGAGAACCCGGCAGGGGAACAGCTCCAGCCATGCCTGAGCGACCGACGCCCGTTGAGGCCCGGTGGAGACACGACGCCATGACTTCCAGGCGTTGCTGGCCATGTCCCGCACGTATTCGCTGCGAGCCGGGGCAAAGACACCGGGTTTTCCGAACAGGGCCAACCCAGCAAGGGCGACGTTCACATTGCCGGTTGGATTGACCTCGCGAATGTCCTTCCGCAGCATTTCCTTGAGGTCTGCCCCGGCTTGGCCGTTCTTCACCTGGAAATACCGGCTGACCCAGAGAATCTGGCCGGAAGTGCACGAGATCATTCCCGGCTCGACACCCCGATCCAGAGCCGCTTGCAGAAATCCCGCGCCGTGAGCATTGTTCCCGGCCAGGCCGCCCATCGCGAACGCCACCGTCATCGGTTCTTCTTTCACGGCCTCTCCCTCCGGCTCCCCCCGGGAGCCCCCTTCAATGCTTGACGAGCTCATGATGTTTCGCCTCCTCCGCCTCTTCCCAAGCCTATCGAAACTTCGCCCGTATTATAGCTGGGTGTTCCGCCGCCGTCTCCGGCCAATGTAGCCCGGAGCGGGCGGAGCCGACCCGGGTCGTGGCGGAGACCGCCTTGGGCTGCGCTGTCGAGCCCAACCGCGGTGAGTGCATACGAGAGAATATCGGCAACAAGGCGCCTGTGACCGATATGGAAGCTATCTCGTTTCCAATCTCAGAGAAGACGTGACAAAGAAGAATCGAGTTGCGTTGTACGGGCACTGGAAAGCGATTTGTTGACGAATTCTGGATTCGCTTGCCCGGAGAGATCAACGAATCTGGAACACTAGCGCTGTGTTAAGGTACGGGTCCACTATCCAGGGGGAATATTGTTATGCACATTCTGGTTGCCGGCCTCGTTATCTTCTTTGCCGTACATTCCATCTCGATCGTGAACGACTCATGGCGCAATCATATGGCCGCCAGGCTCGGCGAGTGGCCTTGGAAGGGCCTATATTCGCTGATCTCACTCGTTGGTCTAGGCCTGATCGTCTGGGGCTATGGCCTGGCTCGACAAGCGCCCGAGGTCCTGTATCTGCCGCCAACCTGGCTGCGCCATGTTGCGACGCTGCTGCTGATCCCGGTCTTTCCCCTTTTGCTTTCGGCCTATCTCCCCGGCCGGATTCAATCGGCGACCACTCACCCCATGCTGGCGGCGGTCAAGCTGTGGGCCTTCGCTCACCTGCTGACCAATGGCACGCTGGCAGACGTCCTGATGTTTGGCTCTTTTCTGGCCTGGGGAGTGATCGACCGTATCTCCATGAAACACCGCATCCAGAGACCGATCCCGTCCGCGCCGCCCTCGAGCGCCAATGACGTGACTGCCGTGCTCGTCGGGCTGGCTCTGTACGTCGTATTCGTCTTCTGGGTGCATGCCCTCCTGATCGGCGTCTCCCCTCTCGCCCGCTAGGGTAGAGACGGTGCAAAACGATCAGTTGGTCCTGACAGAGCACTTGAATCGTTGACGAAAATCAAACACGAAGCCGAGCTGGCCAAGCTCGCGGTCAAGGTCGGCATGAACTACGCTCAACGGCGAGGCGCGGTCGTATTCGAAGAGACCGACTCCGCGGACCTCAAGATCGAATACGTGTACAAGCTGCTGGTCCGCGACCAGCTGCTCCAGCCACTCGCCAAGAGCGACCTGTCCATCCCGAACATGCGGCACAAGCTCGCGCTTTGGATCTCTCGGCAGCTGCCGTCGGACCATCCCCTGCTCAATTGAAGCTACCCACTGGCGTCCGTTCGACCGGGAAGCGAGCGCCCGCCGATCTGCTCAGGGAGCGGCTGGATCCTGCCCGGGCTTTTCGAGATACCACCCGAGCAAGGCCAGCCTGTCGGTCTGGATCAGCTCGGCGCCGCTCTTGACGAGCAGCTGGTAGCAGCGTGGCCCGACGACGTCGCAGACTCCGACCGATTCGTAGAAACGGGCCTGATCGACGTTGCGCGTCAGCAGCATCACCTGCTCCGTCATACCGGCGGCGACCACCTGCTCGACCAGCTGACCGGCCAGCTCGGCCGTGCCGACCTTGACGTCCACGTCGATAACGGTCAGCCCGCGCAAGGCATCGAGCACCTGGGCCAAGGTGGGTATGCGGTCGGTGGGAAATCCGGGCAACAGAGGCAGAACGGTGCATTGCTCGCTATTCGCTTGTCTCATATTGATAGCCCTTGCTCTCGCCCTGCCGCCGGACCGCCGAGACGAGCGCGTCGTTCAGAGTCTTCTCCCCCGAGACCACCTCGGCCTTGCGCTGCTCCGCGACGAAAGCCTCTCGGGCCTCTCCAAGGGTAGCTATCTCTGCACGGATCTGCTCCCTCTCCCGCGCCTTCTCGGCAACATAGGCCTTGCGCTCCTCCGCGCCCATCGCCTTCATCTCGTCAGGAAGCTGATCCGCCTCGAGACTCTCCGGGGCTACTGCGGCCTCTTCCACGGCATCGACCAGATCCCACTGGGCATTGTTGTACAAAGCGGATGCCTTGGACCCTACCCGCTCGGCCAGCAGTCCGCTCGAGATCTGCGCGGTCCTGGCATCTTGGGTGTGCTGTCGCGCCAGTCCCGCCTGGCCCTTTTCGCCGTACGGTATATAGGTCTCGTTGAGACGTGCATTGAGCTCGGCGATGCGCTTGTCCTGGGGGGCGTCGATATGGGCGATGGCCTGGTTGTGGTCGATGTTCATATAGCTGCCGCCCGCCAGCATCGCCCCGTCACGCCAGCCGGTTTGCGCCCCCTTGTCATAGCCCCCCGCGTAGATGGTGTTGACCACCACACTCGCCTTCTTGGCCGCCGCTACGGCCGCACGAAAGGGAACAGGTCCCTGGGTGAAGGGCTCGTTTCCCGCAATGAAGATCGCCTTGACGTCCTGGTCCGAGTGGCTCCAGGCGAGGTCGTCCACGGCGCGCTGGATCACCTGGCCGCAGTATTCCTCGCCGCCGTTGGTGGTGAGCGCGAACAGGGCCTCGGAGACCCGGTCCAGCTCCGAGGTCAGGCCCGTGACCTGGCGGATGTAGCCTTCCTGGCCGGACAGGCGGCTGTTGCCGTACTCGTAGACCGATACCTCCAGGACCGGGGTCACCCCGTCCTGGGTGGTCTTGGCAAAGGCACCCACGGCCTGCCACAGCTGGTTGCGGGCCTGATCGATGAGCCCCTGCATGCTGCCGCTGGTGTCCAGCAGTATGGCCAGCTGGATTCGCGGGCCCTGGGGCTCGCCCTGAGCGCTCGGAAAACTA
>Ga0210096_1000140_pt1 | contig 30147 bp, 28 predicted proteins | sample China_Galinas_PW_4_FD_184864 | JGI IMG/M metagenome (GOLD analysis project Ga0210096, IMG submission 184864) | Wetland microbial communities from San Francisco Bay, California, USA, that impact long-term carbon sequestration - China_Galinas_PWA_D2... | ecosystem: Environmental > Aquatic > Marine...
CCTGGCGGTCTCGGGAGACGGGCGCTACGTGATGGTCGCCAACTACCTCCCCCACAATCTCGTGCTCCTCGACGCCCGCGACCTTTCCCTCATCAAGGTGATCGAGGTGGCGGACGGCGAGGGGCGCCGCTCGCGGGTGAGCGCCGTCTACTCGGCGCCGCCGCGGCAGAGCTTTATCGCCGCCCTCAAGGATCTACCGGAGGTCTGGGAGATCTCCTACGCCACACCGCCCCCGTACTATGGCCCGGTCCACGACCATCGCGATGAAGGCCCCCTCGAGGAGCCACAACCCTTCCCCGTGCGCCGCATCCACCTCGACGACTACCTCGACGATTTCTTCTTCGACCAGGCGTACCGCAACCTGATCGGCGCCGGCCGCAACGCCAAGAATGGCCAGGTGATCAACCTCGACGCCGGGCGAAAGATCGCCACCGTGGACCTCCCGGCCATGCCCCACCTGGGCTCGGGAATCACGTGGGAGTACCAGGGCCGGCCGGTGCTCGCCACGCCCCACCTGGAGGAGGCTCTGGTGAGCGTCATCGACATGGAGACCTGGAAGACGATCAAGGAGATCAAGACCCTCGGCCCGGGTTTCTTTATGCGTAGCCACGAGAAGAGCGCCTACGCATGGGTGGACGTCTTCTTCGGTCCCAACCGAGACGCGGTGCACGTGATCGACAAGCGCACCCTGGAGATCGTCAAGACCCTCAGGCCCGCGCCGGGAAAGACCGGCGGCCACGTGGAGTTCGACCGCTACGGGAAGTACGTCCTCGTCAGCATCTGGGACATGGATGGCGCCATCGTCGTCTACGACGCGCAGACCCTGAACGAGATCAAGCGCATCCCGATGAAGAAGCCGTCTGGCAAGTACAACGTTTACAATAAGATCACACGCTCCGCCGGGACCAGCCATTGAGTCACCCGCCCCGCGGACACGAATCCCGCGGCGACTCACTCTGGCGATAGGGTGGCGCACAGGGCGGAGCCGACCACGCCGAAGAGCGAATTTCGGACTACCGCATCTTTAAATCATATGTTATATTCGCGCTACTTATTCATGCGCCATTACGGCTGCTTGAATACCATCGAAACACTGTTGTTTTGGCGATTACTTTACGGAAAGTTTGATTGCCACTACGCAACTACTTTCGGCAATCGACGATAGGTAAGTCGCAACCATACACAGCGCACCCGTGAGCCAGTTTCTCGGTCCCATCCACCACGTGATGTACGGCAAGATCCGGCTGTTACACGGCTGGGAGGAGATGTGCGTGGCCGGGGCGGGAGCGGCGTGGGGCGAGCCCCACGTCGCCGAGCTGCTCGCGCCGATCGCTTCCCAGCGGTGGCAACCGGTGGACGGGGAGCTCGCCGCATTGATCGGTGACCAGCCAATCCACGACTGGCTCCAGGCGACTCTCAACCGCGCCGAAACGAGCCTCGCCCGCGTCGTCGCCGCGTTACAAAGCCACGGGGATGGCGCGGAGGAGCTGTTGCGCCGCTGCGCCTTCGACCACGGTCGTGCCACGGCCACCCATGCCACCCTGCCGCCGGGGGCGGCCCGCTCCTCGCTGGAGGCGGTCACCGCCCTCCTCGCCGGCTGCTACCTCGACGGGATGCCGTGCGACCAGGTCAGCGAGGTGGCAGAGATGACCGCCGAGCGCCTCGCCATACGTCGCTTGCTGGAGATTCACCGCGCCAACTGGGAGGCCGGCGGAGCCGAGGCGAGCACGATGATTGACCTGCAAGGGGCCTGGTGCGCCGGCCTCGCCGCCGGCGTCTCCGAGGCCCTTCAACACCACCGGGAGGTACAACCCGTCGCCGGCATGCTGGCGTGCGTCGACACGTTCACCCTGTGACGTATCACCCCGACGCTATCGACCACCAGGACCGAGCCAGCCACTACCGCCTACCCGATCGCCACCGTGCGGTTGCCGCCATCGCCCGGAGCGGCATCCGATCGTTGATTCCCGACAAGATGGAGGAGAGCGTCATGACCAGGTCCCCGCACAGGCCACTCGGACACCGTGTTGCAACGTTTGCCCTCGGAGTGCTGGCCTTGCTCATCGTCACTCTCCCTGCCACCCGCGCCGTCGCAGTCTCATCCGAGGCCCAGCGGTGCATCCAGTGCCACAGCTTCATCTCCAAGGGGATCATCGCCCAGTGGGAGAAGTCCAAGCACAGCCAGAACGACGTCGACTGCTATACCTGCCATCAGGCCGATCCCGACGATGTCGACGCGTGGCAGCACGAGGGGTTCACCATCTCGGTGATCGTCTCGCCCAAGGACTGCTCCGGCTGTCATGACCAGGAGTTCAACGAGCAGAAGGGCTCGCACCACGCCAAGGCGGGGCAGATCCTCGGCTCGCTCGACAACCTGCTCGGCGAGGTGGTGGGCGGTGAGGCGGCGGTGAACGCCTCCTGCCGGCAATGCCACGGCGCCCAGGTGAAAATCGACTCCCGCGGCCGGCCCACGACCGACACCTGGCCCAACACCGGCATGGGCCGGATGAATCCGGACGGTTCCTGGGGCGCCTGTTCCGCCTGCCACGCCCGTCACGAGTTCAGCGCCAGACAGGCACGCCAACCCGAGGCGTGCGGCAAGTGCCATCTCGGCCCGGATCACCCCCAGATCGAGATCTGGAACGAATCCAAGCACGGCATCCTCTACCACGCCAATCGCGAGGACCTGAATCTCGATGCCTCCCCGTGGCGCGCCGGCCAGGAGTACTTCACCGGCCCGACCTGCTCGTCGTGCCACATGAGCGCCGCCGGCAACCAACCCGTCACCCACGACGTGGGTGAGCGCATCTCCTGGACCCTGCGCCCGCCGGTGTCGGTGAAGCTCAACATGGTGATCTACGACGATGACACGAAGGACGACATCAACGGCGACTCCCCGGCGCTCCCCAAGGTCGGCGAGATGGCCAAGACCAAGAAGGGTGAGATGAAGAAGGTCAAGGCGGTGCTGCCGTGGGAGGAGCGCCGCGCGCGTATGCAGAACGTCTGCGACCAGTGCCACGCCCACAGCTTCGTCGAGGGCGCCTACGCCCAGTTCGATGACGTCGTATACCTGTACAACGAGAAGTTCGCCGAGCCGGCCAAGGCGATCATGGGCGAGCTGAAGCAGCGGGGCAAAATCACCAAGGCCGACTTCGACGAGCCCATCGAGTGGACCTGGTGGGAGATCTGGCACCACGAAGGCCGCCGCGCCCGCCACGGCGCCTCGATGTTCGGCCCGGACTACGTTTGGTGGCACGGCATCTACGAGGTGGCCAAGCACTTCTACATGGAGTTCATCCCGGAGGTGAAGGAGGTCGCCGGTGACAAGCTGGCCAAGGAATTGCTGGACAAGTACGTCTACAGCCAGCCGGGCCACCAGTGGTACCGCGACGGGATGAGCAAGGATCAGCTCAAGAAGGTCCAGGAGTTCTACCAGAAGCGTTACCAACAATAGATTCGGGCGGCCCGTTCCGGCCGGGGCCGCCTACCTGCCCTGGCGCCGGTCGGAGCGACCGCGTGATTGCGCCCGTCTACGTGAAGCCGTGACTCCCCGGCGTCCACTCGTTTCCGTGGCCATGACCCTCATCGCCCTAGCCCTCTCGCCACCACCGAGCGCCACTGGCTCGCCCCTCGTCCTGGCGGGGCATTCGAGCTGGGTGAATAGTGTCGCCGTGGGAGACGGCGTGGTCGCGACCGCGGGCAACGATGGGCAGATCGGCCTCTGGCGTCTCGCCGACGGCGCGCGGCTGGCGTGGCTGCAACTGCAACGACCCCACCCACCCCTCGGCGAATCCCCCCTGCTCGGCCACCTCGGCGTGCCGATCTACGGCGTCGCCTTCGACGCCAGCGGCCACCGCTTGGCGGGCGGCTGTGGTGACGGCACCATCCACGTCGTCGAGGTTGCGACCCAGCAATTCGGCGCCGCCCTGCCCGACCCCAGCGGCCACGTGAACGCCGTATGTTGGTTACCTGACGGCCGCCTGCTGGCGGGCACCATCGACGGCCGCCTGGTCCTGTGGGACGTGGAGCACCGCGCGCCGGTCGTCGAGCGCCGCATCTTCCAGTTCCCGATCCAGGGCCTCGCCCTGAGCCCGGACGGGACGCGCGTCGCCGCGGCCAGCCTCGACAGCCGATTGCGCATCGTCGCCATCCCGAGCCTGGAGGTCACCGACTCCCTCACCGGCCACAAAGATGCCTTGTACACGGTCGACTGGTCGCCGGATGGGCGCTTCATCGCCACCGGCAGCAATGACCATACGACCCTGATCTGGGACCTCGCGGAGGAGAAGTCGCACCCTCTCTGGCAGGGAGAGCGGCCGATCTACGCCGTCGCCTTCGCTCCGGATGGGCAGCGTCTCGCCGTGGCCGAGCAAGGCCTGCCGATCCGCATCCTCACGGTCCCGTCCGGCGGCGAAGTTGCCACGCTGGCCGGCCACACCGCCGACGTGGTCGCCCTCGCCTTCACCACCGACGGCCGCCTGGTGAGCGGCGCCCGCGACGCCACCGCACGCATCTGGCCTGTCGCAGAGGTGATGCCGTGAAACGACCCAACACATAAGGGGAAGGTACGCCCATGGATATCTCCGGCCTGATCATCGATTGCGAAGAGAGTCACTTCCGCGACGTCGTGGATGCGCTGCAGGGCATGACGGAGCTGGAGATCCTCCGCATCCTGCCGCCGTCGCGGGTCGTGTGCCTGGTGGAGGCGGCGGACATCGACCCGTCGATGGACGTCAGCCAACGCATCTGGGCCATCCCCGGCGTCGCCGCCATCAACCTCACCTGCCACTACCACGACGTGGATGACGAAGGCGCGGTGCAAGGACAGATGGTGATGCCAGTCACAAACGAAGTCGCCATGAAAGACGAGGGGCTAGGGGCTAGGGGCTAGGGTAGGATGGCCGCCTGCGGCGGCCAGAGGATTCGTTCGAATGTCACTCCCAATTAGTCGATCGCCGGCCCGCAGGGCCGGCACCACCCCTAGGCCCTAGTCCCTAACCCCTAGCCCCTGACCGCATAGCACTCCAAACCCCTAACTCACTGATTTCCTCCCCTAGAAACCCACGACCTAGGAGGCAGACATGGACCTGACCCGCAGGCAATTCGTGAAATCGGCCGCCGTTGCCACCACCCTGGCCGCCGCCGGAATCACCCCGGAGATCGGCGTCTCCGAGGCCGAGGCGGCGCTCGCCGACGTCAAGTGGGACAAGATCCCGTGTCGCTTCTGCGGCACCGGCTGCGGCGTCATGGTCGGCGTGAAGGACGGCAGGATCGTCGCCAGCAAGGGCGACCCGGAGGCGCCGGTCAACCGCGGCCTGAACTGCATCAAGGGATACTTCCTGCCCAAGATCCAGTACGGGGCCGACCGCCTCACCCAGCCCCTGATGCGCAAGAAGGGCGGGCACTTCGACAAGGACGGCGACCTGACGCCGGTGTCGTGGGACGAGGCCCTGGGCTACATCGCCGAGCGCATGAAGGCCGAGCTCGCGGCCAACAACGGCATGGGCAACACCATCGCCATGTTCGGCTCCGGCCAGTGGACCGTCTTCGAGGGCTACGCCGCCGCCAAGTGGTTCAAGGCCGGCCTGCGCTCCAACAACATCGACCCCAACGCGCGCCACTGCATGGCCTCGGCCGTGGTCGGCTTCATGACCACCTTCGGCATCGACGAGCCCATGGGCTGCTACGACGACATCGAGGCCGCCGACACCTTCGTCCTGTGGGGCGCCAACATGGCGGAGATGCACCCGGTCCTCTACTCGCGGGTCGCGGCGCGCAAGCTCGGCCATCCAGGCTGCAAGCTGTTCAACCTCACCACCTTCTCCAACCGCTCCTCCGAGGTGGCGGACAAGGAGGTGATCTTCGAGCCCCAGACCGACCTGGCGCTGCTCAACTGCATCTCCAAGATCATCATCGACAAGGGGTGGGTGAACGAGAAATTCGTCAACGACCACTGCCAGTTCATGATTGCCGACTTCAACATCGGCTACGGCCTGGACGACCACAAGGAGTATGTGCCCAACCCGCAGAAGGTCGACTTCGAGGCCCTCAAGCAATTCCTCAACGGCAACTACCAACATCTGACCCGCTACAACAAACCGGACAAGGGTGTCGACTACGCCAAGTACCAGTACTACATCGACGACTACTCGCCACGCGCCGTCTCCAAGCTCACCAAGGTACCGGTGGACACCATCTACGAGCTGGCCGCCGAGTACGGCGATCCGAAGCGCAAGGTCACCAGCTTCTGGACCATGGGCTTCAACCAGCACACCCGCGGCTCGTGGGTGAACAACCTGATCTACAACGTCCACCTGCTCACGGGAAAGATCAGCGAACCGGGCAACTCCCCCTACTCCCTCACCGGCCAGCCCTCCGCGTGCGGCACCGCCCGTGAGGTCGGTACCTTCGCCCACCGCCTGCCCGCCGACATGGTGGTGAACAACGACGAGCACCGGAAGCTGGCGGAAAAGATCTGGCAGGTCCCCGACGGCACCATCCCGGCCAAGCCCGGCACCCACGCGGTGAAGATGGTGCGCTACGTCGACCTGGGGAAGATCAACGTGTTCTGGTCGATGTGCGCCAACCCCATGCAGGACTTCGCCAACCTCAACCGGTTCCGCGCCGGGGTGCGCAAGCCGCATTGCCTCTACATCCACTCCGACCCCTACCCCAACCGCTCCACGGAGCTGGCGGACATCGTCCTGCCCACCGCCATGTGGTCCGAGAAAGAGGGTGCCTTCGGCAACGCCGAGCGCCGCACCCAGTTCTGGCGCAAGCAGGTGGACGCGCCGGGGGAGTCCAAGTCCGATCTCTGGCAGGTCATCGAGGTCGCCAAGCGCACCGGCCACGGCGCCCTGTTCGAGCGGTTCTACGGGGCGGACGACCCGCGCAAGAAGTACCCGTTGCGCGACGGCTGGCCCCACGACGACGCGGCCGTCGAGGCCGGCTTCAACATGCAGCAGGCGATCTTCGAGGAGTACCGGCTGTTCGGCGAGGGCCACGGCCACGACCTGGCCCCCTACGACACCTACCACCAGGTGCGCGGCCTGCGCTGGCCAGTCATCAATGGCAAGGAGACCCAGTGGCGATTCCGCGAGGGGTACGACCCGATGGTGCCGCCGGGCAAGGGGGTCTACTTCTACGGCAACGCCAAGAAGAATGGCGGCCGCGCCAACATCTGGATCCGCTCCTATGAGCCGGCGGCCGAGGCGCCCGATGCCGACTACCCGCTGTGGCTGTGCACCGGCCGGGTCCTGGAGCACTGGCACTCCGGCACCATGACCAACCGCGTGCCCGAGCTGCACCGCGCCTATCCCCACGCCACCGTCGCCATGCACCCGGAGGACGCACGCAAGCTGGGGATCAAGCGCGGGGACAAGGTGCGGGTGAAGTCACGCCGCGGCGAGGTCATCGCCCGCGCCGACATCGGCGGCCGCGCCCAGCCGCCGGCCGGGCTGGTGTACGTCCCGTGGTTCGACGAGGACGTGATGATCAACACCGTCACCCTCGACGCCTTCTGTCCCATGAGCCGCGAGACCGATTACAAGAAGTGCGCCGTGAAGGTGGAGAAGGTGTAACGCAACGAAAACCGTAGGGGCGGGGTTCATCCCCGCCCGTGTAACCGGACGACCAACATCTCATCGAAACCGACCACGGGAGGGGGTAAACCCCTCCCCTACGGTCACTTTGACCGACTGTCAGGAATGAGTTTTTTTCCTCGCCCGGAGACGCAGAGACGCCAAGAGAGACTGCTCAGACCCCTCTGCGCCTTTGCGTCTCTGCGCGAGCCCCCCAAGAAGACGTTGCATGAATTCCGAAGAGGAACCGCGCGTTCCTGAACCCTGCACCGAGGAGGAGGAGTGGTGGCGGGTGACGCCCAAGGAAGAGAGTCAGGCGCGGCGCATCAGCCGGCGGCAGCTCTTCGTCTCCGCCGCCCGTACCGGTACGGCGGCCGTGGCCCTGTGGGCCGGGGCGGTGCTGCTGCGCGACGAGCAGTGGCGGCTGCGGCCGCCCGGGGCCGGTGCCGAGGACCACTTCCTCGCCAAGTGCATCCGTTGCGGGCTGTGCGCCCAGAACTGCCCCTACGACGTGATCCACCTCGCAGGCCTCACGGCGGGGGTGGCGATGGGGACTCCCGAGCTGGTCGCCCGGACGGGCCCCTGTCAGCTCTGCCCCGACCTGCCATGCATCAAGGCGTGTCCGACCACGGCCTTAGATCCGCAGATCACCGACGTCAAGGACGTGCGGATGGGCCTGGCGGTGATCGTCGACCGGGAGAGCTGCCTCGCCCTCCAGGGGCTGCGCTGCGAGATCTGTTACCGGGTCTGCCCGTTGTTGGACCGCGCGATCTCCCTGGAGCCGCGATTCAACCCGCGCACCGGCAAGCACACCATCTTCGAGCCGGTGGTCCACTCCGACGGCTGCGTCGGCTGCGGTCGCTGCGAGGAGGCGTGCCCGACGGACGAGGCGTCGATCAAGATCCTCTCCCTGGCCATGGCCAAGGGCAAGCTCGGCGAGCACTACCGCCTGGGGTGGAAAGAGGAGAGCGCGTGACCTCTCGTACCATCCCCCCGCGAAAGACCGTAGGGGAGGGGTTTATCCCCTCCCGCGTTCGGTCCGGCGCAACGGCAGTACATGCCCGCACGGGCGGGGATAAACCCCGCCCCTACGGCTGCTGATCGCAGACCATCATGGCCATCCCCAACGTCCCCCATCGCAGTCGCGACGAACTGCCGCACACCTGGACCAAGGTACGGCGGGGGGTGCAGCTTGCCTGCCTCGCCCTGTTCGCCATCTTCCCGCTCACCCACTGGGCGACGGAGCGGGCGCACGGACCGGAGGAGATCGTCCGGGAGACCTACGTCCAGGGCCACTTCGCCGCCTCCTCGTTCCGCCTCGGCGCCCTGCACTTCAACCTCGCCGATCCGTTCGCGGCCATCGAGGTGTTCGTCGCCTCCCGCGAGGTGACGGCGACGCTGGCGATCGCCGCGGGAATCGTCCTCGCGTTTTACTGGCTGGTCGGTGGCCGCACCTTCTGCGGCTGGGCGTGCCCCCTCGGCACCGTGCTGGACGTCGCGGAGCCCCTCCACGGCTGGTTGCGCAAGCGGTGGAGGTTCAAGGCGCGGGAGCTGGAGCCACGTCTGAAGTATCAGATCCTCGCCGTCACCCTGGTGGTCTCGGCCCTCACGGGGCTGACGGTCTTCGAGCTGGTGTCGCCGATCTTCGCCGTTTCGCGGGCGATCGCCTTCGGAGTCACCTCCGGCTTGGTCCTGGTCGGCCTGATCATCGCCTTCGAGGCCCTCGTCTCCCGACGCGGCTGGTGCGAGTCCCTCTGCCCGGTGGGGGCCTTCTACGGCCTGGTGGGCAAGGTGAGCCCGGTACGGGTCACGATCAACCACGACCTCTGCGACGAGTGCAAGGTGTGCGCGCGCTACTGCGTCACGCCGCGCATCCTCGACCCCCCGATCGATGGCACCACGGATGCCGTCACCTCCGCCGACTGCACCCTGTGCGGCGCCTGCCTCGACGACTGCCCCACCGGCGCACTGTCCATGCAGCTCGCCTTCCGTGGCCGGCGAAGCGCGTGAAGGCCTATCACCCGCGACTTCCTTTAACCACCAAGGCACCAAGGACACCAAGAAAGCACCAAGAGATGCACGAGAAACGCGACCCTATCTTGGTGGACCTTGGTGATCTTGGTGCCTTGGTGGTTCCGATCTGAATGCGCCCATTTCCTCATCCCCAAAGGAGGTGTCCCATGAAACGCTTCGCTCTGTTCACCGTAGGGATCGGCCTCGCCATGCTGATCGCTGCCTGTGCATCCACCCCAAAGGGTGACGCTCCCGCGGCCGCCGAATCCACCGCCCCCTGGGCCCAGGAGACCGGCAAGGCGCAGGTGCTACCGGAGCAGACGGTCTATCCCTCCGCCATGCCCGGCGGGTCCAGTGTGCTCGGGCGCGGCTACGAAGGGGCGCCGCCAATGATCCCTCACGACATCACCGCCATGACCGTGAGCCGCGAGTACAACACCTGCCTGGCGTGCCACCTGAATGGGGAAACCGATCGCGAGGGACACCGCGCCACCCCGGTCCCCAATAGCCACTTCACGGACCTCTACGACCAGTCCTACGAGAAGGATCGGGCCAAGGCGATCCGCACCTACCGCAACTCCAGGTTGCCGTCCAAGCACGGCCTGCTCGGCACGCGCTACGTATGCACCCAATGCCACGCCCCACAGGCCGACATCACCCCGTGGGTGCCGAGTACGTTCTGAGTTAGAGCCTGGGCGCGGGCAGACGGCCGCGGCGGAACGCCCAACGTCGCGGTGAACATGGACAAGGGGCTAGGGATTAGGGATTAGGGGCTAGGGAAGGACGGCCCTGCGGGCCGGCGGAGATGTCGATGGCAGCCACTCGGAAAACGAATTGTCTGGCCGCGTAGCGGCCAACCACCAACTAGCCCCTAGCCCCTGACCCCTAGTCCCTGCGAGCGAAGCGAGCCCGGACAGCCCCGCGGGCTGGATGAAATGCCGATCAAAACCACCCACGAAAAGATCGGCTGGCCGCACAGCGGCCAACCGGCCCTAGCCCCTGAGCCCTAGTCCCTAACCCCTGCGAGCGAAGCGAGCCATGTCCCAACCCTGGACCCGACGGGAGGTGCTCCTCGGCGGGCTGCCGCGGCTTGCCCGGCGGCTGGCGGAAGGACCGCCCGGCCCTCCCTTGCCGCCCCTGGTACGACCACCCGGGGCGCTGGCGGAGGCCGAATTCCTGGCCACCTGCGAGCGCTGTCACGCCTGCGTCGACGCGTGTCCGAACCAGGTGCTGGCCGAGGTCACCGGACGCGGCACGACGATCGACGGCACCCCGTACATGGCGTTCAGAGACGGCTACTGCGAGCTCTGCCGCGCCTGTGCCGAGGCCTGCCCGAGCGGCGCATTGCAGCACGAGGTAACCGGCGCCGCAGCCTATCCGGGCATCGCCGTGGTGGACATGGCGGCATGCCTGAACAAGGCCGGCTTCGCCATGTGCCTCTCCTGCCAGGACCGTTGCCCGGAACGGGCGATCACCCTGGTGCAACTCCGCACGCCCACGATCGTGACCGAGCGATGCACCGGCTGTGGAGCGTGCCAGTTCGTCTGTCCCACCACGCCGGTGGCCATCTCGGTCACGGCCATCCCGCGCCCGGGGATCGCAGCCGGGCCAACGGGGTTGCCGACATGAGCTACCGACATACCTGCCTGGCGCTGATCGTGGCCCTGTCATGCGCCGCGGCCGCCGCGCCAGGTGATCCCCCGCCCGCCACCAACGACCCGCCGCCAAGGTCGGTGGTGTCTGCCGACGACCAGATCCGCACCGGCCTGGGGCTGGCCCACAAGGGCGACTGGGGGGCGGCGATCGACGCATTCAACCGCGCCCTGGCAATTGACCCGGAGTCCGGCGAGGCATTGTTCTTTCGCGGCCAGGCGGAGGCGGCACACAAGGACTACCCAGCCGCCCTCCGCTCCCTGGCCGCCGCCCTGCCCCATCTGCCACACGAACCGGCCATCTACCAGGCGATCGGCGAGATCCACGCGGCTCGCGGCGACACGGGGCGCGCCGCGGACGCCCTGGCCATCGCGGCCGACCTCTACCTTCGCCAGGGGGCTCAGGCGGAGGCGCGCCAGGCCATCGCCCGGCTCCGGGAGGTGAAACCGGACGCCGCGCAGCTCACTACCTTGGATGAGCGTGCCGCTGGCGAACCTACGCCGCGCTAAGACGCCGCGATCTCCGCCAATTGTTCGGCGTAGGCCACGAGGAGGTCGCGGATGGAGACGATCCCCAACATCTTGCCATCCTCCATCACGACGAGGTGGCGGTGGCGATAGTGCCGCATCTTTTCGTTGATCTCCTCCAGCGTCTCCTCCGGCCCACACGAGGAGATCTTGGGGGTCATGACCTCGCCGATGTGGCAGGAATGGAGGGAGATGTCGCGATAGTTCACCCGCTTTAAGAGGTCGCGTTCGGAAAAAATGCCGATCGGCACACCGTCGTTGGTCACGACGACCGCCCCGATGTTGTGCTGCGCCATACGGGTCGTGACCTCGAAGAGAATCTCCTTGCGATCGGCCATATGGACGTCGGCTGTCATGATCTCACGGGCGGTTTTGGTGACCATTCGATGGCCCTCCCACTGGATTGATGAGCAGTTAAGATAACTATTGTTAAGCTACCACCGAAAACCATCGCCAGCAACGTGACCCCGAAGGATCGACCACGTCCGGACCACGAAATGATGCACCACGCGATCGACGCGTGCCGTCAGGGAATCGCGCCGGGGCAAACCCCGTTCGGCTGCGCGATCGTGAAAGAGGACCGGCCGATCGCCGCCGCGCACAACACCGTGTGGTGCGACCTGGACGTCACCGCCCACGCCGAGATCAACGCGATCCGGGCGGCCTGCCGCGAGCTGGGGCGAGTAGACCTCACGGAGTGCGACCTCGACGCCACCTGTGAGCCCTGCCCCATGTGCCTCGCCGCGAGCCATTGGGCACGCATCGACACCGTCTACTTCGGCGCCACCATCGCCGACGCCCAGGCCGCCCGCTTCAATGAGCTGGACCTTGCTGCCCGGCGCATGGTGGAGCTGGGGGGTAGCGCCCTGCGCGTCGTCGGCCCTGTCCTGCAAGACGAGTGCGCCGTGCTCTTCGACGAGTGGCAGCGGCAAGCCAACCCGCGGAGCTACCGATTCGCGCCCTCGTGATCCCCCTGGTGCTTCACCGAATGCCCGGCCCACAGCCTGGCCTTCGTTGACGGGCGCAACCGCTACCACGGTGTCGCCCACCACCGACTACCAGTGGTGGTACGGGCAGCCGGCCCTCGACGGCGATCTGCTGCGCATCAAGGCGGCGGCGACCCGCATCGCCCGCCGCGCGGGCGTCGCCGAGGCAACGCCCCCATCGCCCGCATCCGTCACCGGAGATCAGCAGCAGGGCGCAGCGTCGCAGTGAGAGGGGCAACGTCGGCCGGCGCGAGCCGATCAGGGGCGACGGTTGCCGTGGCCCGACTCCGGCGGGGCCGGCATGGCGAAGGTCCCATCTGCCCTCACCTCGACCAGCTCCATGCCGCACACCGGGCAGCTTCCGGGGTGGTCGTAGGTCTTGTCCTCCTCGCAGCGCATGGGGCAGGCGTAGGCCACGGTGCCCGCGTCGCCCTGCTCGCCGGCGCCGCGGCAGCCCGAGCCAACCGAGCTGGTCACTGCGAGGGCCAGCACGATCACGACCTGCAGGATGGATCGCGTCATCGGCCACCTGCCGTTGCCGGTGCCACACCAGCGTGGGGCTCCTCCACGATCTCCCGGACGCTCGCGTCGAGCTCCTCGGGGAGGATGTAGTGGTGGTAGATGTGGCGAATCAGACCGTCGCGGCCAATGAAGACGATGATCGGCACGTAGTTCACCTCGTAGTCGTGGAGGAGTTGAGGGTCCTTGCCCTGGAGCATGGCGAAGGGGAGACCAAATTGCTCGCGGTAGCGGCGGATGAGCTTAGGGCTATCCGCCCAGACGTTGAGGGTGACGATCGTCAAGCGGTCACCGTAGGTGGCGTGCGCCCGCTTCAGGAAGGTGATCACCTGGGTGCAGTAGTGGCACATGTTGTGGGTGAAGTAGAGGACGATCGGCTCCCCCAGCAGGTCGCCTAGCCGGTGCGTCCGCCCCGTCTCGTCCTGCAAGGCGAACGGCGGCGGCCGCTGCCCCACCTCGGTGACCTGGGCCTGGGCCGCGACCGGGCCACAGAGGAGGACCACGAGGAGCGGAATCGTTAGCCGTCTGAGTGCATCCGCCGCCAGGGAGATCACCACGGAGACACCGAGGGCACAGCGGAGAGACGCCTCGCCAGGTCTCTCTGAGACCTGCGCCGCTGGGGCGAGAACAGATGGCTCCATTTACGCGGTCTCCACGTGGGTGACCTCAAACCGTACGAGGTTGTCGTAGTTCGCCTTGTAGATCAGGGGGATGCCATCCGCCTCGATGTAGGCATAGGCGAACGTCGGCAGTGGTCCACCCCCCTGGGCGGGCGTCAGGGTGAGGGAACGCCCCTCGGAGATCTGGAAGCGGTTGGGGGTGAGGTGGCCGAAGAAGAAATCGTGAAGCTCCGGGTGCTTGTCCCCCTCCGACATGTCCACCGGCACCCAGCCCAGCTCCGGGTCGTAGAAACTCACCCAGCAATGGGCGCCGGAGCAGTCGCCGGAGAGCTGCCCGCTCGCCATCGGCCCGTCCGACGGGTACGGGAGCGGGAATCCCTGCTCCCAGCGTACCGGGATCCCGCGTGATCGCAGGATGGCGGTGAGCAAGGCGTGGTAGTCGTCGCACTTACCACGGCGGTGGCGCATCACCCACTCGGTGTCCCCGGTGCCGCAGCCCGGGATCTCCTTGTCGTAGGTGAGGTAATCGATCAGGCCGTCGTAGACACGGCGGGCGACCTCGCGCGGCGCCGTGGCCCCGCCCACGATCCGGCGGGTGAACCGCTCGATCTCGTCGGTGATCCTCAGGCGGCCCGTGAAGCGGAGATAGTTATTCGCCACGGCGGGATCGAGGTGGGTGGCCTGGGGGCCCAAACGGTGGCGCACCACCCGATAGCGGCCCTCCACCGCGAAGCTGTCCGGCTCGCGACCGCTCGCCACGTGGACCATGCGATTCCCGAATAGCGGGTCCCGCTCGATCGTATAGGCCAGGGGCGTGCGCACCTCCAGGTCGTGGACCTCCTGACGCTCGTCATCCGGAGGCAGGGGCATCCAGAGATGAAGCTGCCGGGTATCCGCGGGGAGATTGTAGACCTCGGTGCGGTAGATGACCGCGATCTCCATGCGCGTGATTGCGGTGGCATCGACCGCGGGGAAGGCCCGCGCCGGCAGGAACCACGCCCCGGCCAGGCCGAGGCCGCCGGCACCGACGAGGCGCAGAAGGGCGCGGCGATCGAGGGACTCACCGCGGCTCAGATAGCGATGCCAGGGCATGGCGCATCTCCTCCCTGTTCCACTGATAGCTGTCAAAGGTCGCCGCGAGACGCCCCTGGGGGTCGATCACCACGACCTTGATGGTGGGCTCGATGAGCTCTCCCTGTGGCGTGGAGGTGCGCTGCACCCGGATTCCGTAGGCCGACAGCACCGCCGCGGTCTGTGCTTCGCTGCCGGTGGCGAACAGCCATCGGGGGTCACGGCGGGGGTCGATGTCGTGCTTGCGGAAGTGGCTGAGGATCTCCGACCGGGTGTCCCCGGCAGGATTGACCGAGACGTGCAGGTAGCTGAGACCGGTGGGGCTACCTAGCTCCTCGTCCAGCGCCTTGAGCTGGAAGGTGACCATCGGGCAGGCGAACACGCACTTGGCGAAGGTGAAGACCAGGATAGTGGTCCGACCCCGCAGGGACTCCGTCGAGACCGGCCGCCCATCCCAGTTGATCAGGGCGAACGGCGGTACGGTCTCGGCGCGGACGGCCGCGACCATCCCCGTCAAGATGACCGTTACCAGCGCAGCGGCCGCGCCGTGTCTCTTCACGCGTGCTACCCACGACTACTCGATGACGACATCGGTCGGGGCGCCGTCCTTCACCTCGATCCGTTTCCAGTCCTTCACGGCGCCACCCTGCCAGACACGCACGAGGTGGTTGCCAGGGGCGACGTCGCGGATGTCGAAGGCGCCGTCGGCGGCGGTGAGCGCCGCGTACGGGTGGTCGAATACCAGAACATACCCCGTCTCTTGCGGGTGGCGGTCACAGAACGCCTCGATGAAGCCGGTGTCGTCGCGGTAGCGGTGGTAAGGCTTGATCGGCCGCCGTACCTCGGCGCCGGCCTTGGGCAACGCGATGTTGTACAGGGTCGCACCGAGCTCCAGGGGGCGGTCCGAGATCGCCTTCTGGTAGCCGAGGAGCATGTGCAGGTGGATGTTGTGCATCGTGTCGTCGTCGTTCCGCAGGACGTAGTCGTTGCCCACGAAGCCGATGGTCACGTGGGGCGCAAACGCGCCCCCTCGCACGTGGGTCAGCACGGTGTCCGTCTTCGGGACCTCGCCCGTGAGCCCCTCGATCCAGACGACGGCCGGCTCCGTCTCTGTCGCACCGGCAACCCGCCCGCGTAGCTCACCCGCACTCGCGAGGCTGCCGGTGATGAGCAGACCTAGAGCTGCGAGTAACCAGGGTGAAGCGATTGTCTTGTAGTGCCGCATGTCGAGGTCTCCTGCGCATGGTGGGTTGGTCAGTGCATCTCTCATGTCTTGGTCCGTCGCCGGCCTGTCCTTCACACCAGCCGGTCCGTCGCGACGCGCCGCCGGAAGAGGAGGTAGCTCAACACGAGTGGCACCACGATCCACAGGGCGAGCACGCCGAGCAGGAGCCCGGCCGACATCCCCGACTCCACCACCGACGCCAGCCCCATGGGCGAGGCGGCGGATCCGACCCAGTGGAAGCACAGGAGCCGGAAGACGTCGGCTGGGTTGGCCAGGAGCAGGCCGCCAAATAGACCGGTGGGAACCTTGCCACCCGACGCGATCAGGAGCCCCACCAGCAACAGGTCGAAGACGAACACCGCGAACAGCCACAGGAAGATCGACGAGGCGATCGCCCGGCCCCGCTCCCGCGCGAGGAGGGAGACGAGAAACGACACGGCCAGGAAGGCGCCGCCCAGCATCACGGCGAGGAGGATCAGCACCAGGTACTCGCCGACAGCGACGCCCAGCCACACGCCGATCACCCCCCCCGCTACCGCCAGCCCCGACCCGACGGCAATCGCCAGGGCGAGGGCGAAACCGAGAAAGGTGCCGGCGAAGTACTCGCCCACCGACAGGGGGTGGATCAGGATGAGGTCGAGGGTGCCACGCTGCTTCTCGTCGATGATCGCCCCACAGCCGAGGATCAGGGCGATGAGCGGCACCAGGTAGGCGGCCAGGTTCATCAGGCTCGCCATGGCGGCTCCCTCGCCCTTGCCTCCCACCACCCCTACCGGTGCCGCCCCGAAGAAGGCGATCGCCAGGGCGGCGACGCACAGCAGGGCCGAGACGGTCCACACCCAACGATTGCGCAGGCGATCGGTGAGCTCTTTGCGGGCGATGGTGAGGATGATGGTAGTGGAGGATGGCATGGTCGGTCCGGGACGAGGGGCTAGGGATTAGGGATGAGGGGCTAGGGATGGATGGCCGCGGTCGCGGCCGACAGATGCTTTATTTGTTGCTCGAAACGGAAGAATGGTCCGCCGGCCCGTAGGGCCGGCACCTTCCCTGGCCCCTCATCCCTAACCCCTAGTCCCTTGCTCTGTTGCGCACCTTCGTTTCTCGTTTTCGCCACCACTCGCCATACCTCCATCCGGTCAATCCCCCTCAAAATACAGCTCCTCCAGGCTCGGTTCTTCGACGTGGAGGTGGCGGATCGCTCCCCGCAACGGTGCCAGGCCCGCGAGGAAGGCGACCTTGTCGGCCTGCGGAACCTCGGCGACCCACGCCCCCTGGTGCTGCACGACCGTGGTGGCGCCCAGACCCGAGAGGGTGGTCACCAGGCTGCCGTTGGCCGACTCGGAGGGATAGACGTGGACCCGCACCGGTGGGTGGAGGTCGCGACTCAGCTCCTCCACGCTCCCCAGGGCCCGCACCTCCCCATCGCTGAGGATGCAGATGCGGTCCACCCGGTGGCAGCACTCGGTCAACATGTGGGAGGACATCACCACCGTGGCCGCACTACCGGCGGCCAGGATCCGGAAGAAGGCCCGCACCCCTTGCGGGTCTAGCCCCTCGATCGGCTCATCGACGATCAGGACCTGCGGATCCCCGAGCAGGGCCTGCGCCAGGTTCAGCCGCTGCCGCATCCCCTTGGAGTAGCCCTGCACTGCACGGTCGGCCGCCGCCGCCAGCCCGACCTCTTCGAGCAGGGGCGCGACCGCTGCGCTCCCGACACCGCGCAACCGGGCGAAATACTGGAGGGTCTCGCGACCAGTGAGGTGGTCGTAGAAGGCGATGCGCTCGGGCATGAAGCCGAGGGTGGCGCGAAACGCCCGCCATGCCGCCGCGTCCGGGAGTCGGCCGTCCAGGAGGAGCCGCCCGGTGGTGGTGGGGGTGAGACCAAGCAGCAGCCGGATCAGGGTCGACTTCCCCGAGCCATTGTGGCCGAACAGCCCCAGCCACTCCCCGCGTTGGATCTCGAGGTCGATGGCGCGCAGGGCGTGATGCTCCCCGAACCGCTTCGAGACGCCTTCGAGACGCATCATAAGAGTCTCCTCGTTCGCGGTGCTGTTATGCGGGGTGGGAGCATATCCACAGGTTTGACGCTCATTGGGGGTTAGGGGCTAGGGGTTAGGGGTGGATCGCCGCTGTCGCGGCCAGATGAGTCTTTGATTTGTCTTGCCGTCGGCACCTCCGTCGGCCCGCAGGGCCGTCCTTCCCTAGTCCCCAGGCCCTAGTCCCTAGCCCCTGATGCCAACGTCACAGTTCTCTTCCAACGCTCCTTCTGGTTCGCGAACTCGCGCAACCGGCTCCTAATGCTCTCCCGGGATGTGTGGCAGCTTGGAAAGATCCCCATAGTAGGCGTGCGATACCACGGGGTACCGGTCGAGGACCGATCGCCAGCCGGGATTCGCCGGTGCCATCTGCGGGTCGTGGTCCATACCCTTGGGGACCGCGATCACCGGGAACTCCCGTTCCGCCACCGCCAGGAGCTGGAACGCCGGGCTGGTAAGGAGGAGCTTCGCCGCCGGGTACTTCCACAGCAGGGTGTCCACCAGGGTGTTGGAGAGGTACGGGGTATCCCCCCGACCGTTGCCGTCCACGTCCCAGCCGGCATAGTCGCTCCAGTAGTTGCCGTCCCAAGACTGGTCACGGGTGGCGACGAACTTCACCTGGATCTGGTTATCGACGAAGGCGTTATCTACGATCTCGTTGTCCTCCGAACCGCCCCAGTAGTGCATCCCCAGGTGGTTGCGTGCAACCAGGTTGCGACGGATCTGGTTGTACAGCGAGTTGTAGACGAACAGCCCCTTGGTATTGGCGATCAGCACGTTGTCCTCCGCGACGCTGCGCGTCACCTGCACCAGGAGGATGCCGTGGGTACGGTTGTTGTACAGGGTGTTGCGCCGCGCTTCGATCTTGGTGGAAAACATCAAGGCGAGCCCGACCAGGTTGTCGGTCGCGGTGTTGTCGTTGTAGGCGCTGTTGTCACACCACATGGTATGCACCGAGTAGCGGGAGTTCCGGATGGTATTGGCCACCACCTGTGTCTCCTTGCTCAGCTCCATGTAGATCCCGTCGCGGCTATCGATGACGGTGTTCTCGCGGATCACCGCACCGGTCACGTCCCACAGGTGGATGCCGTCGCCGCGGTCGTTGGTAGACAGGTCGCCCCGGCCGGCGACGTAGTTGCCGATCACCGTCGGGTGGTCGCTGCCGTGGAGCCAGATGCCGAACCAGCATCCCTCGATCCGGTTGTGCAGCAGGCGAACGTTGGCCGCCTCCTGGGCCACCCAGATGCCCGCATCGGAGATCTCCGGGTCGGAGCCGCTGCCGCGCAGGGTGAGCCCCTCCACCGTCACCTCCGATACCATCACCGCCACCACGTGGCCATGGCCGCCGGCATCGATGATCGCCCCCTCGGCGCCGGTCAGGGTGAGATGCTTGTCGATCACCAGGCCGCCGCGGTGGACCCCCGGCTGGATCTGGATGGTGTCGCCGTCGACGCCCGCGGCGATGGCCTCCGTGAGGGCAGTCCCCTCCGCAGGAACGGTCCAGGTGCGCGCCGCAGCGGATGACGCCGTCACGAGGAACCCGATCATTAGCAGCGCGGCCATGGGCCGCGGTGCGCGCCCCTCCTTGCCGGCAAGGATCAACTCGGGGCAGCGGGCCGGATCTTCACCGGTGCTCTGGCAGTCCCAGCACTGCAAGCACTCGTGATAGTCGATGCGCCCGGTGTCACGCGCGATCGCCTTGGGCTCGCACCCCTTGTAGCAGATCTTGCAGGTAGAGCACTGCTCATACCGCTTGAGGGGCAGGAAGGGCTTGCGGGAGGGGATGGCCAGGGCGCCGCCCAGGGGGCAGACGAAGCGACAGAAGGCGCGGTACACCACCATCGACCCCAGGGTGACGACGGCGAAGTAGGCGATGAAGTGGGAGGGGCGCGCCAGGTGCAGGATGAAGGTCTTGAACGGCTCCACCTCGTCGATCATCTCCGCCAACGGGAGATTGACCAGGGCCACGGCGAAGATGACCAGGAAGAAGGCATACTTGCCGTAACGCAGGTACGGCGGGTCCCAGCGGTCGATGGACCGCCGGAGGCGCGCCGGAACCAGCTTGTGCCAGAGGGAGGCGAGCAGCTCCAGCAGGGCACCGTAGGGGCACAGCCAGCCGCAGAAGAAGCCACGCCCCCAGAGCGGCAGCGAGATCAGGATGACGATCCAGAACAGGAAGATCAGGGGCTCGGAGAGAAAGACCTCACATGGAAACTTGCCGTTCATCAGCGAGTTGGCGGGGGTGAGGATCTGGGTGGTGGAGGGCTGTGCCTTGAGCAGCAGCCCGATCCAGCCCACCGCCACCACCGCCACGGACCGGTGAATCCACTTGCGGTAGGGCAGGAGGCGGGGCCGGAACAAGAACAGGCCCACGGCCGCAACAAGGAACAGGCCGAAGGCGATCGCCGTGCCGCGCATCTCCTGCCAGCGGCTTACCCAGAACGGGATCTCCTCCTCGACGAAGGCGGCGCCGAGTTCGTAATCCACGAGGAAGGTGGCGTATTGCCGCTTGTCCACCACCCGGTACGGCAGGGAGACGTGGAAGGTGAAGGGCGCCGCCGGGTCGAAGGCCGGGTCCGTGAGAAAGAAGATCCCCCCCTCCTTGAACGCCGGGCCGCCCTCGATGTCGAGGCCCGTGTGGTTGACGAAGTCGAGGTCCTTGAAGACGAACAGGTTGCCCGCCTGCTCCACGGAGAAGCGATCGAAGATGCCGCCGCGGGCAAAGCCCGACCCCTTGAACGAGGCGCTGCCGGTGGAGGCGATGTAGAAGGCGGTCCCCCCGTCGCGGGCGAGGCGTTCCTGGACGATGTCGTGGTAACGCTCGCCCAAGAGGTTCTTGCTGATGGCTGGCGCGCTGAGCACCGCAAAGCGCAGGTCGAGGGCCGGCCCGTCGCCATCTTCGTGCAGCTCCGCGGGCTGGACGACCAGGCGACCGATGCCACCCTGCTCCACCAGCCCCTGCCAGTCGAAGGGCTGAAAGAGCATGGACGGCCGCCGGGTGCGGATCTCCGACGCCTTCACGATCCCCACGGCCCGCCCCACCTTGCGTCCCGCCTCCAGGATGGTGGCATTCGCCGCCACCGCCGTCACCGTGGCACTGGTGATGCCGTCTACGGCCACGTACCCCTCCTTCGGGGTGTTGCTGATGATGATCCGGTCGCGGATGTCCCGGCCGGGGTACTGGGCGACGAAGTTGTGGATCACCTTCTCGTCCAGCCCAATGAGCACGATGGGCTCCGAGTGGCGGACGATCTTGACGCCCGTGATCTTGCCCGTAGCGTCGAGCCCCTCGAGGATGTTCAGGGTATGGCCCGAGTAGCCGGGTACCTCCACCAGGTCGTCGGTGAGGAAGACGTAGCCGACGGGCTCCCCGCCACCACCGTCGTGCGCCTCCCAGTAGGTCTCCTGACGGACGAAGTCGGTCGCCCCCGGTAGGACGTCAGCCGGCTGATACTCGTACTTCTTCTCGCCGAACAACGCCTGGCCCTCGGCCTGGGGTGCCAGCGGCAGGGCGACGGCGATCAGCCAAAAACCCAATGCAAAGGCGCAAAGACGCAAAGTAGCCGAGACGAAGATCAAAGAGGTTTCACCGGCTCTTTATTCACCATGAAGGACACGAAGATCACGAAGGAAAACAACCCGTCGGCGAGGACACCTTCTTCGTGCCCTTCGTGGTAAGGACACTGCCTGGTGACCGGCCCTGCGGCCGGTCACCAGGTGCTCTCCGTAGACACGCGTTACGCCTTCGCCTTGACCATCAGGCGCAGGCGCATCTCCAGATGGAGGGCGTGGCAGAAGTTGGTGCAGTAGATCCAGTGCAGGCCCGGTTTGTCGGCGACGAAGGTCACGGACCGGGTCTGGAAGGGCCCCACCACGAAGTTGATGCCGTAGTCTGAGATACAGAAGCCGTGGGAGAGGTCGGGGATCTCGTCGTGGTTGGTGACGATGAAGGTCACCTCGTCACCCTCGTTGACCTCGACCTCCTGCATGCCATAGACCGGCGCATTGGCGGTCAGGTGCACGGTGACCTTCTTGCCGTCGCGCTCGATGGCGTTCTTGTGCACCGCCAGGGGGTGCTCATCCATGTCCGCCCGGTCTTTGACGTGGGGCTCGACGATGTCGCGGCGCACGATGATGCAGTCGTGGGGCTCGATGTAGGAAGGCTCATCCATGAGCAGCCGCATCTTGTCCCCGGAGATGTCGACCAGTTGATCGTTCTCCGGCTTCAGTGGCCCGACATTGAGGAAGCGGTCCTTGGAGATCTTGTTCAGGGAGACCAGGAAGTGGCCGTCGGCCTCCTTGGTCTCGGCCATCGAGGCCATGGTGTGGCCCACCTGGTAACTGATGTCGAGGCGGTCGACCACAGCGGTGTCGTCCTTCTTGGGGTTCTTGTAGAGGTCGATCGCCTTCTGGATGTTCCACTTGACGATCTGGCTGTCGATGAACAGCGAGGTATAGGCGTTGCCGCGGCCGTCAAAGGTGGTGTGCAGGGGACCGAGGCCGATCTCCGGCTCTGCCACGATGGTGTCCTTGGGCTCGATCTTGCCGGCGAAGGCATCGGCCAGCTTGTCGATCGCGACCACGGTAGCGGTCGGAGAGACCTTGCCAGAGCAGACCGCGTATTTGCCGTCGGGGCTGACGTTGACGCCGTGTGGGTTCTTGGGCACCGGCACGTAGATGGCGTAGCGCGAGCCCGGCTTGCCGTCGATCATCTTGATGCCGTCGACCACCTTGTAGTCCTTGTTCTTCAGCCCCTCCTTGATCGCATCCCAGTCGAACACCACGAGCCAGTCACGGTCCTTGGCGAGCATCTCGGAGATGGTCGCCCCGCCCTCGGAGTTGTACGAGGTGGCGAAGGAGTACTTCCCCTGGTAGTCCGTGGCGGCGAGGTCAAGGTTGCAGGGCACCATGACCTGGCAGACGATCTTCATGTCGTGGGCGTCCACCACCGTGTGCACGCCGTTGTAACTCGCGGCGTCGCGGAGATCCCCCTTGCCGTCGTTGTGCAGTGGGGTGCGGAACTCGCTGTTGAGGATCACCCAGTCGGTCTGGGGGTAACGCTGGGGGAAGATACCGTGCACCCCCTGGGCGTGGGGGATGGAGATGATCGTGTCGGTCTCCATGTAGTCCAGTCGAATCCGGGCCAGGCGGTTGTTCGCCTTGTCGTTGATCCACAGGTACTTGCCATCGTAGGTGCCGTCCTTGTAGGAGGCGTGGGCGTGGTGGGTGTCGCCGGTAACCAGGCCGCCCATCATCGCCTTGCTCTCGTTGGTGACCCCCCAGCCGCTGCCAGCGTCGAGATTGAACACCGGGATGCGCTTGAACAGGCGCATCGACGGTAGGCCAAGCACCCGGACCTCGCCGGAGTGGCCGCCGCTGAAGAAGCCGTAGTAGTCGTCCAGCTCCCCTGGGGGTACCTCGGTGCGCAGCTCCTTCTTCTTCGCCTCGACCAGGGTGGGGAAGAAGGCGCTGCCGGCGATCAACGCAGCGCCGACGCCGGCGATGACCAACGCGGTGAGAGCGGCCCGGCCGCGACGCCGGCCCTTGCTCAAACGATCGTCAAACATGGTGTATCTCCTTGGAATTCAATTGGGGAAACCGTTGGGTCGCGTGTGGGCTACTTCCGGGCCATCGCGTGAGCGCCCTTCATCAGCTCCAGGCAGAACGAGACGATGTCCCAGCGCTGCTCCTCGCTGAGGGACTCCTCGTAGGAGGGCATGGGGGTCCCGTCCAGCCCCGTGACGAAGGTGCGATAGATGTCCTTGGCACCGGTCCCTCCCTTGAGGGCGCCCGAGGTGAAGTCGAAGGGCAGGATCTTGTCCCCCCAGGCGTCCTTGAGCTCACCGGAAGAGGGGCCATCGCCCCGGCCCCCGGCACCGTGGCACTTGTCGCAGCCGACCAAGGAGAAGAGCTTCTTCCCGCGATCGACGGAGGCGGCGCTGCCGACGTAGTCCGGTACCTTGCCGACGTCGATCGGCGTGCCGCGCTCCTCCTCCTGCCAGCGCTTGGAGAAGGTCTTGAGGTACTCCACCACCGCCGTGCGCTCCTTGAGAGAGAGGTCTTCGTGGGACGGCATCCCCGACCGGGGGATCCCCTCGGTGACCGTCTTCAACAGGTCCGCGTCGGTGGGCAGGTAGCCGGTCGGCGTGGTGCGAAACTTGAACAGCCCGGCGGTAAAGTCTCGCGGGTAGGTGTAGATCACTGCGCCCTCCTTCTGGACGCGGCTGATGATCCCGACCAGCCCCTTGCCGTCCCCCTTGTCCCCGTGACAGATGACGCAGTAGCTGTCGAACACCTCTTTCCCCAGCTCCACGGTCTGGCGATCCGCCGCGGCGGAGGCCGTGGGTGGCAGAGCCACCGACACCACAGCCAAAAACGCTAGAAGGATACCCGCTGTCTTGCTCATGGTTGCTGCCCTCCTCTGTGGGTGAAAACCAAGCGCTACCGCCGCCGACCGCGTCTGCGGCGCCCTCCTGTCACAGAAATACCAACGGCTGCGTGGAGGCCCGGCGAGCCAATTCCAGACTCCAACCTCTTCTTTTATGGGCAAAAAAAGGCCGCGGAAGCTCAGCCACGGCAGGTCTCCATGCACCCATTTCAGATACCGGCATCTTTATTTAGTCCAAAAAAACTCACTCCGCCTCATCTGCCAACCGCCACCCCTGGCGCCGCATCTCTCGCGAGACATCCGCCACCGAGGTCTGCTCGAACATCGCCCTCATCGGCGCCTTCACCTCCCGCCACTGGGAATGGAGCGGACACGGGCGGTCATCCCCACAATAATCGAGCCCCAAGACACAGCCTTCGAACAGGTCCCGCCCGTCGATCGCCAGGATGACCTCCATCAGGGCGATGGACTCGGCCGGACGGGCCAGGGCCACGCCGCCGCGCGGCCCGCGGTTCGAGATCAGGATGTTCCGCTGGGTGAGGCTCTGGAGCGTCTTGGTGAGAAAGTGGAACGAGATGCCGAGGGCCTCCGCAATCTCCTGGATGGGGATGAATTCGCCGGGATCCCGCGCCGCGATGTACAGCACGGCACGAACGGCGTAGTTACAGGCCTTGGACAGGACCATTTCTGGGGCTGCAATCCATTTCCGGACAACCGTGTCTGAAATACCAGAACCCCCGCCCCGTCGTCAATGCCCAATCACCCCCCACGCGCTCCCGCGGGTCAGCCGCTCCTGGTGAGGCGCGCGGTCCGATCAACCCGCCGACGCCGTGCCGGCGATGCGGTCGTAGTAGCGGCCGCGGTAGAGGAGGCGCGCCGGTCCGTTGTCGTGGAAGCCGGTCCGGTCGTGCAGGACGTTGTTGCAGATCAGGCCCTGACCCGGGGCCAGGGTCGCCCGTAACAGGTACGGGCAACCCGGGGCCATGAGCCCCTCCAGGAAGGCCACCGCCGACCGGACGAGGGGATCGTCCCGCCACACGATGTTGCGCTTGCGGGCGGTGTAGCGCATCTGCAGGGTGGCCGATTCCGGGTCGACCCAGAAGACCGGGCCACTGCGGTCCGGCCGCAGGACGCGCGGGTCGTCGAGGTTACCGGGAATGGTCATGACGTCGGTCGCCATGAGGGCCGCCACGTACTCCGGGTGGGCATCGCGCATCTGGATGTAGGCCATCTCGTGGTCGAGGAGACCGTTCTCGCCGCCGTCCGTGGCCACGATTACGCAGTGCAGCAGCATCGCGCGGATCTGGCGATCCGGCCGGTTGTAGTAGCCGTCCGTGTGCCAGCGGATGGGACGGCTGGAGTACGGGATGTAGCCGCTGCCCTCCACCACGGTGATGGCGGTGATCCCGTCATCATCGGCGCCGGGGTTGTGGTCCAGGTTCGCCAACCCGAACTGCGCCCCCACGCGCCGGGGGATGTCGGTGTCCGGATCGTCACCGGTGGGACCCGCGTAGACCGCCATGTTGGCCCGCCGGCAGCACCGGAGGAGCTCCGCGTGCTCGGTGGGGGTGAGCCGCCGCGGATCACCCACCTCCACCACCAACTCGTCGAAACTTGTCGGATAGGCGGCCAGCTTCGCGTCCCGCCACCGCTGGTACGCCCCTTCGTCACCGAGATCGAAGGGCCCCTGCGGCACCGAGGCGGGCCACGCCGGCTCGCGCGCGTGCTCGCTCACGGCGTCCCACCGGCGACTCGATTCAACGCCGCCACCAGCTCGACGGGATCGATGTTGTGCATCATCGCCGCCTGGGTGATCGACTCCGTGGCCTGCCCCGGGCAGGTGAAGCAACCGGCGCCGAACCGCTCCTGAAAGACGGCGGTGGTCGAGGGGTAGCGGGCGAGGACGTCGCCGATGATGTCGTCCGGGCCACACGGGCCGTCGGCCCGCGGCGGCGAACTCGGCGCCCTGTTCAGCGTCAGTGGGGCCCCCGCGACCGTGCCGCCGCGATTGATCTCCGCCACCAGCCCCGGCGCCGACAAGTCATGGGTCGCCGCAAGGCTGCCGAGCGTGACCTTGAAGCGCGCCAACTGGGCCACGATCTTGGGGTCGTCGAGCCCCTCCACGCCGTGCCGCTGCAGGATCGCCGCGGCCCCCGGGGACCGCTCCAGGACCTCACTCACCGGGGTGTCGGGGACGAAGGTGTAGGTCGGTGGCACGGATCTGGGCGCGACAGGTCGCGCGCCACCGCTTGCGGTAGCCGGGACGACCGGCGGCACGGGGCCGGGGCGGGTCGCCGCCATGGTCGCCCATAGATTGGCCACGAACAGCAGGACGGAGGAGAACTCGACCACGGCGAAGACGGCGAAGATCGGTCGATCGGGGATCCTCGCCGGGAGGAGGAGCCCGTCGTGGGTGGCGCACATCCCGACGAGCCCGAGATTCGCGGTCCAGAAGTGCACCGGCAGGAGGCGCGGCCAGCGCAACGTGGTGGCGTTGAAGCGCGGCAGGATGAAGTACCCGACGCCGAACACCATCATCGCCATGAACCCCAGGAGGAGCATGTGGACATGGACGAAGTGCCACGCGAGAAACGTCGCCGGCGCCACACCGATGCCGATGCCCAGGAGCGCGCCGATCCCGAGGTAAGCGAGGGAGGCGTAGACAAAGGCTCGGGTGGTGGCATCCATTCAACAGGGCTCCAGAAGCGCACGCGGTGGCTCCTCCCGAGGACGAGCCATCCACTACGGACACGTTAAGGCCCACCCGGTGTAGGTTGATCCCGCCGACGAGTCCGCTCCGTACTCTCGCACCGGCAGCGATGCTCGACAAGCGGCCAGCGACTCACCTCGCGCGGCCGTCCTTGGGGCCGCGAAGGTGACGGCCCGGGACACCATCACCGCCGTGCGCGCAACGCGCGGGGGCGGAAGATGTCCCGCCGTTCCAGACCACCTCAGGGATCCAAAACGGCGGGGGTGTGAAACGTCAGGTCAGGGACACCAGCGGAAGATGGGGCCCGCGTGCGGTCCCAGGCGCCCTGCCCTGATGAGGCACGCGCTCAGACGCCCGCAGGCACGAAGACCTCTTCCTTGAGGATGTTCCACATGCCGTTGAGAAACAGGAGCATGTCGTAGGAGGTGACGATCCCGGCCAGCTCCCCTTGCTCGTTGACGATCGGCAGGCACCCGTACTTGGTCTCGATGAGGACCTCCAAGGCCGCCTTCAAGGTGTCGTCCGGCTTCATCGTCTTTGGCTCGCGGATCATCACGTCCTCGACCCGGGCCATGCTATCGATGAACCCCTTCTCCTTGCTGTCCTCGGCACCCAGGAGACTGCTCGGCATGGCGCGACAGAGGTCGCGGTGCGAGATCAACCCGACGAGCTTCTTGCCATGCAGCACCGGCACGTGGCGCAGGTGGTTCTCTGCCATCAGGCAACAGGCCCTGCTGAGGGGCTCATGCTCCTGGAGCGAATGGACGCGGGTGGTCATGATCTCGCTGATCGGGGAGTGACGGCGGTTCTTCATCGGGAACTCCATAGCGGTTCAACGAAGGCGGGGTGTGGGCCTTCGCACAAAAAAGGGGAACATCAGAAACACAGCCAACGGGCCCCAGGATACAAGAGTAGCCGGGTCGTGAAAAGGCCGTGACCGAGCGCCCGACCCGATCGGCGATCCACGCCGCGGACGGCCGCTAGATGCGGCGGTACCCGGGTCCCGGGGGACCAGGAACGGCTCCCGGCTAGCCGCACACGCCGGTGGGTAGCGCGACCGTGGCGAGGGTGGTGAACTCTTCGCCCACGGTGACCACCTCGCCGACGATGACCAGTGCCGGCGTCGGGATGGCCCCCTGGCTGATCACGGCCGCCACCCGTAAGGGCCCGGAAACGATCATCCCTTCCCGCGCAACGCGGCACAGGAGAAGATCACCCGCCATTCCGGACCCCCTCAAGAATCCGGAACGGCGGCGGTGTGAAATGTCAGGTCGAGGCGAAGAGCGGAAGATAAGGCCCGCGTTCGCTCCCAGGCGCCCTCGGCCCCTGCCCTGATGAGACCCACGCTCAGACGCCCGCGGTCACCAATACCTCTTCTAGCTCTTCCGTTACCTCTTCCTTCAGGATGTTCCACATGCCGTTGAGAAACAGGAGCATGTCGTGGGAGGTGACGATCCCGGCCAGCTCCCCTTGGTCGTCGACGATCGGCAGGCACCCGTACTTGGTCTCGATGAGGACCTCTAGGGCGGCCTTCATGGGGTCACTCGGCTTCATCGTCCTGGGCTCGCGGATCATCACGTCGCCCACCCGCGCGAGGCTATCGATGAACCCCTTCGCCTTCCGGTCCTCGGCACCCAGGAGGCTACTCGGCATGGCTCGACAGAGGTCGCGGTGCGAGATCAAGCCGACCAGTTTCTTGCCATGCAACACCGGCACGTGGCGCAGGTGGTTCTCTGCCATTAGGTGGCACGCCCGGCTGAGGGGCTCATGTTCCTGGAGCGCGTGGACGTGGGTGATCATGATTTCGCTGATCGGGGAGTGGCGGCGGTTCATCATCGGGAGCTCCATGGCGGTTCAACGAAGGCGGGGTGTGGGCCTTCGTACGGGAAAAGGGACATCACAAACGTGGGCAACAGGCTCAAGCAAGATGCGAGAGGTAGTGCATCGGCTGTGCCAGCCCTGTCTGTCCCCGCCTGATCGCCCCAACTGATTGGAATACCGGCGGAGCCGGTAGAGGGTCCGGCTACCTTCTGACACCGCGCGCAGCAGTTTTGTCAGGAATGGCAGACCTGATGGCATAAATTTATGCCATCCTGGTGTAACCTGATCGTGCAGTCGGATCGTGAAAAGACCGTGACCGAACTGCCCGACCTAGCCCGCATTTCTCACCACACGTCTGCTGCGCCCGCGCAACCGCCCGCATCTCCTGGCCCACCTCGTCCGAGTCCTCGACAGGCCGCAAGCCTGCCTGCGGGCTCGGACTTGCGGGCCAGCCAGGATCTACGGTCATTTGCACGGCCTCGCGACGACCCGTGGTGAGAAATGCGGCCTACTCGCAACCTACGCCGCGGACGACCGATAGATCGCGACGCTACCCGCGTCCCGGGGGAGCAGGAACGGCTTCCGGCTAGCCGAGCACGCCGGTGGGGAGCGCGGCCGTGGCGAGGGTGGTGAACTCCTCGCGCACGGTGACCACCTCGCCGACGATGATCAGTGCCGGGGTCGGGATGGCAGCCTGCTCGACCGCCTCCACAAGGGTGCCAAGGCTGGCGATCACGTGTCGCTGGTCGCCCGTGGTACCCTGGCTGATCACGGCCGCCGGCGTCGCAGGCGACCGGCCGCCGGCGAGCAACGCCGCCGTGATATCCGGGAGGCGGGTCATCCCCATGTAGATCACCAGGGTGTCCACCGCGGTGGCGATCTTCTGCCAAGCGACCGGATCCGGCCGCCCCTTGCCCGGATGGCCGGTAACGAAGGCGACCGACCCTGCGGTGCCCCGATGAGTCACCGGGATGCCCAGCGAGGCAGGAACCGCCACC
>Ga0210096_1000141_pt1 | contig 29298 bp, 31 predicted proteins | sample China_Galinas_PW_4_FD_184864 | JGI IMG/M metagenome (GOLD analysis project Ga0210096, IMG submission 184864) | Wetland microbial communities from San Francisco Bay, California, USA, that impact long-term carbon sequestration - China_Galinas_PWA_D2... | ecosystem: Environmental > Aquatic > Marine...
CTCCGGGTAGGTCGGGGCCTCACGGCCCCTTCCCCCCTCAGAACCGTACAAGCGACTTTCACCGCATACGGCTCAAGCATGACAAACGCCGTTATGACGCGACGACGCGGTTTGACTATCTGGCTCCTTGCGCTTGGATGGATGGCAGTCGGTGTGGTAAAAGACCACGTTGGCGAGTTGATAATTCTTGCGATCGCCGTCCCGATGATGCAGCCGGATGTCCTCGTCCGGTTGGATCATTTGCCAGCACCAGGGGCAGGTTCCATCCTGTACCATTAGCACTTTGGCCGTGTAGGCGGGGGTCATGGCGCGTATCTCCTTGCGGTTCCGTGATGCGAAGTAATCGTCCCACTGAGGATCGAACGGGTTGGCCGCGCCGCGGATCTTGATATGCGGCGTGCGTTTGACCAACTCCGCGACCCGGATCAGGCTCTCGCCCGTATCCGGATCGCGGAAGCGCCAGCCACGCGAGTTCCCGTTGAGGAAGTAGCGTTCGGCAATCCATCGACCGGTCTTGTCCGGGTGGCGCTTCTTGCACCAGCGGTAGAGTCTTCGCCACGTGTAGGTGTCGAGCGCTGCCAGTGTTTTGGCACACAGGATGTGCCGATGGTAGTTCGCCCAACCACGCAGTACGGGATTGAGTCTTTCAATCAGTGCCTCGGGCCGCGCGCCTTGGTGGCGTTTGATGAGGAGTTTAACCTTGTCCTTGATGTTTCGAAAGCTCTTTGCGCTCGGCGTGATCTGGATCTTGCCCAGGCGCCCGTCCGTGCGGTAGTGCTTTCGGATATTCTGTCCCAGAAAGTCGAACCCCTCGCTGATGTGGGTGAGCTTCGTCTTCTCCTTGGAGAGGCTGACCCCTCGCTCGGCCAGAAAGGATTCGACCTTCTCGCCGATCTCCTGCAGCACCGCCGGGTTGTTGGCGGTGATCACGAAGTCATCCGCATAGCGCACGAAGTTGATGTTGTGCTTGCGACGAAAAGACTCCGCTTCGCCGCGAACCACCTGCTCCAAGCCATCCAGCGTCATGTTGCCGATAACCGGTGAGATCAGCCCCCCTTGCGGGACGCCGGCGGTCGTCGGGTGGTACGCCTGCTCGTCCATGTAGCCACATCGTAGCCACTTCGACAGCAACCGCTTGTCCATCGGGACGTTGCGCTCGATCCATGAGAACGAGATGTTGTCGAAGAACCCTGCAATATCCGCCTCGTAGATCCATGTGGCCGATTTCTTGTGACGCAGAATCTTGAATAACTGGTCAATGGCATCGGCGCAACGGCGTTTCGGACGAAAGCCGTACGAGTTGTGATCCGCCATCGTCTCCGCGATGGGGGTGAGGGCCTGTAGGTGGACCGCCTGAAGCCCCCGGTCGTTCATGACCGGGATCCCCAAGGGCCGTTGCTTGTCGTTGGCTTTGGCTATATATACACGCTTGAGCGGAACCGGGTTGTACCCGCGAACGTTGGCCAGCCCCGCCACCGCCTGCACTTTACGCTCCGGGGTGTCCCAGAGCTCACCGTCTACACCCGGGGTTTTGCGCCCCCGGTTTCCGCTGACCCGTCTCACCGCCAATAAGCGGGCGGCAAACGAATTCACCAGAAGATAGCTCAGACGCTTGACCTTGCGCCAAGCCCCTGCCTTTGTCGCCTGAACGATTCGCCGTTGCAGGGACCGTACACGTCGGTGACAATTGGACCAGTCAATCCACTTCCAATCGAACAGCGACGCATCGAAGGACGCTTGAAACAGTAAGCTGTTTCCCATTGTAAACTGAGCCTTCGTTCGGGTTTGCTACGAGGTTGTCGTCCAGTCACACCTGCATAGGAAGTCTGCGCCCCTTTCGGGTAGGGCAAATCTTGAACCCCTATCCACGGCCATTACAGCCGGGCATTCGCTTTTTCCAGCATCATTTACCTGCACCTTCATTCTCCCCCCTTGCGAGAGGCCGACTCCAACAACCAGAGCATTGCACTCAACGGAGAAAGATACAGGCTTACCACGTTCCACATGACTTACAAATAGATCGGGTTAGGGCGGCTCTGTATACCGACCGGGACTGCAGGTGTGTCGGCTTGCCGTCAAAACTCACCGACCTGCCCGGCATTGCCATTTTGGCTCTGGGGCCGAATGGTGGCTCTAGCCCCGCTGACTTTCACGATACGTAACACCAAGCCTTCACTTACGTTGCCCATACCGACCATTCCCCGAGGTCCCGAAACGACGTGCCACTCGTCGTCGTGACTTCTACCGAGTGCTTGACACCCCGCCGTTGCCAGCGACGCGCCCCCGGTTCGGGAACAGGTGACACCACACCTGGCTAAACTCGCAACTCCAAGTTGCTGCTTAGCAGTAAATCATGCGACTTCGTGTCGCAATTACCATAAGCATAAGTACCCGCATAGATTGGATTCTTCAGCAAGTTTCCGATCACATTAACGTTCGGCAGCTTCCACTCCAAGCGATTGTCATTCTTGTAGGTTGCAACCGGTATCTCGACTTGGTGGTCAATAAACCAGCTATGCGTCTGTCGAATACTACCCAGCTCGCGAAACTTCGCGAATATCAATCTAACGGCGTGTTGGACACGCTGGTCCGGGTCGATTCTCAAGGACCCATCGACCGTTTTGACATATCCCGCGCTGATCATCAAATGCAGCTCGCCCCGCCTCGCCTTTTGCAGCATCGCTGCTTGAGAGCGCTCGCTCAAAACACGAAGCTCCATCTCGCTGAATTCCCCCTTTAATCCCAACAAGAGGCGATCGTTGGAGCTGCCGGGATCATAGACGGCCCCCTGATCGATAAGCAACACCCCGACGACAGCATAGACCTCAAGCAGAGTATGCCACTCTCGCCCGTTTCTTGCCAAACGCGAGGCGTCCACAGAGAAGATGCCTCCTACCTTCGAGGAGCAGATGTCCTGTAAGATCTGCTCGAACCCGAGCCGGAAAGTAACGCCAGAGGCCGTGCGGCCTAAGTCTTGGTCTATCACGGTGATGAGAGAAGACGGCCAGCCCAGTTGTTGGGCGCGCTCATGCAGATTGTATTGAAGGCGCTGACTTTCGGTATTATTGATGACCTGGCTTGCGGTGCTCTGGCGAACGTAGATATACGCGCTACGGGAAAGGTGCGCTAATTTGACTTTGTCATTCATCGATCCTATCCTCTTGGAGGTTGTCAAGAAGGTGGTTCACGCTCCATAGCTGTGCGATCAGCTCTGCAAGAGAGGCTATGGCTTCTGCTTGAGCTTGATGTGGCAATGAAACGTGAAGGTTCTTGTAGTCGAGCGGTAGGTTACGTTGAGGGTTGCTCTTTACTGCCATCCGAATCACCTCTATGTGGGAGAGTGTTCGAGGCAGGAAAGGATAACCTCAATGACTTGACGAGCGCACTGAGCTCCAAGAGAGTAGCGGCGGGTAGCGTGGGGAATGAAACGATGGCGCAGTTCGCGGCATCGTCGCCCACCATCCACGCCGGGAGGTGTTGCCCGCTGCCGTCGGGGTTTTGGATAATCAGGTATGAGACGCTATCGACTGATCTGTGGCCGACAACCTCGACGCTTTGGCCGAAAAGTGGGTGAAACGGATACCGCACGGTGACGCTATCTAGCGAACCGTGGGTATCAAGTGACTGTTTTCTGGGGGGGGATGGCCGGAAACGGCCGTCTCTACCCGGAAAGCTGATCAAATATAGGGTGAGATTTTCCGAACGAGAGGAACGGACACAAATCATTCCCAAGGTTAAGACGACCACCCCGATTCAACAGAAATACCTGAACATGGTCGGTATTAGAAACCCCATGAGCTTAGAACGTTTTGTGTGGTGAAAACTCAAACAATATAACTCATTGATTTAGCGTTATTTTGTATCAACAACTGTCGAATAGGAGTTGAACGACAGGGATGCTCGAGGGTTTTCCGGGAAAATCACCATGGAATATCGCCGGCCGGCGCACGAGCCTGCCGGTAAGCGGGCTTGGGCAAGCGCCAGTGAAAAAGCAGGTCTCCATCGCGGCGGTCATGCCCGGCCATCGCCTGTCCGCGGCCGAGTGATCCGAGCCGTTTCTCCGTGCATATCTAGCAGACTTTTCCAAACTGTCTCAAGACGTGGATGCCGGGTCGTGGGTTCGTCGCTGCGAGCCCGGCGGACGAGGATTGGGATCGAGACCCTCGAGCGGGCCGGGCGCGCGACTGCGGACAGCGGCTCCACCGACCCCGGCTCTGGGGCGGCTTCGATCCTCGTCCAAGTCCGTCACCCTGTCCAGAGTGGTCTGGAGCCCCTCCGGGAGACTCTTCCCCGGCGAGCGCCTGAGCACTTCGGGCGCGGCGTAGTCCCGCCAGGTTTGGCAGGCTGGGTCCACAGGCCGGTCGGAGCGGACGGTGGAGTTCGACCCCGTCCGGTCACCTGTGTCCAGGATCCCGAGTCTACAGATCGCGCGGCGGTGTTATGCTCAAAGACGCGTAGCTGGACTTGGTGCAGTCGCTCAAGAAGATCAAGACGCCCGTGCTGGACCTGTCCGTCCGTGACGATCTGCCGGGGGTCTTGGAGACCAATACACTCAAGGCCGAGACCGCGAAGGCCGCAGGCAATGCGGGCTACCGACAGGTCCAAATCCAGGGCGCCAATCTCTTTCTTGCCGGCAAGGAAGACGAGCTGGTCGAAACGGTTGCCGGCTGGATCGAGCCATTCGGTACCTGACAGGGACTCAGCGGACCCATCACTCACAGCTGCCGGGGCTATGTCGTGGACGAACATCAGCAGGTGGCCATGTTGCGCGAACAGGCACTCGCCCATCGTGACCGGCGAGAGTACCGGGAGGCGCTGGCCTGCCATAAAGCGACTGCGGGGTTGTCCGGTCGAGCGGGGGAGTCCGAAGAGCTGATGGAGGCCTGGCGTACCTGCGTCTGGGCCATCGCGGGCTATGAATACGACTGCGGCTTCGAGTGGCGCGGTGCGTCCGACGGAGCGCACGACGAGGATCACCAGGCCCATCGGACGTTCATCGACGACTACCGTGCGCAGGCAGTGGAGCTGCTGGTGCGATTGTTGGGAAGTTCGGACGCGCGTCAGCGGCTTGGGCTGCTCCGGGACGCGGGAAGGGAATGTGGGCGGCTGGACGATGGCGGCGGATGGGGGAGCAGGGTCCGCCGAGAGATCATCCAATCGGTCCGAGGGCTCGTCCATGATTGACCGGCACCGCCTGAGGGACGAAAAGGCTCGGTGATCTTTCAGGGATGATTGGTGCCGGAAAGGGCGACCTTGATGTTGCCTAGATTTCGGCTCGAAATCAGCTGAGCCCCTGTAAAACGCGGGCTGTGGTAGCGGGTTTCGCCCTGTCGTAGGACCTCACCGCCGGTGAGGTTTGCCGACTCGCATCTCCGGATTAGCGGATCCGTCCGTGAGCTCGGCATGTTGCGCTGCACCTATGAACCGATCCTTGGTGCCGACGGCACGAATACCCTTGCGGTTTTCTTCATGCCCTTCATGTCCTTTTTGCAATGTTTCGGAGTGCTAAATTGGCTCTATACGCGGATGTGTTGGAACGATTCGCGCGAGATAACCGCTGACCCTCGCCGGGAGGCGCGGGTTATCGAGCCTGTGACAATGCGAGTGCGCCTTCGCCCGTCAGGGTCTGGGGACCCCGGCGTCGGGGCGATGGACCCTGGGTCGGGGCGCCACGCAGGAGAATGGTTGAGTATGAGTGCGAACGAAGAAGGTCCAGCGGCGGAGCCGACTGTCACCATCATCACGATCACGAAGAACGCGGAGTCCTGTGTCGAGAGGACAATCGTGAGCGTGATTGGCCAGACGTACGGAAATATCCGGTATCTGCTTGTCGACGGCGCGTCCACTGATGGGACGGTTGACATCATCAAACGTTATGCAAGGCATATCCATCGCTGGGTTTCCGAGCCGGACTCCGGACCTAACGAGGCACTCGACAGGGCCTTTTCGCTGGTTGAGCTACCGGATAACTATGTTCTATGGCTGATGGCCGGCGATCAACTCCATTCGAGCGATGCGGTTGCACAGGCCGTACAGAAAGGGCAGGGTGCCGATCTGATCTACGGGAGATGCTTGCGCCGGGACGAGGACACGGGATGGACGGCCACCCAGGAGGGCAAGCTGAGCAGGGGCCGGCTCATGTTGGAAATGCCCGTGAACATTCAATCGGTCCTCGCGCGACGGTCAGTCTACGACAGGGTTGGGGGTATGGACCGGCGCTACGAGTATCGCAGCGACTACGATTGGCTAATTCGCGCCCACCGCCTGGGCGATATCGTCCAGAAACAGGTGGACCTGACCATCTGTATTCACTATTGGGGTGGGAGGAGTTCGTCGAACAAGGCCACCCTGGTCGAGACGCTCAGAATCCTTCAGACCTACTATCCGTTTTATGGTGTCCCTATCTACCTCATCTGGAGTCTGATCCGTGTGCCACGGAAGCGATTGGGTCAGTTATATTGCCGACTGTGCATAGGTGCGGCCAAAAGCGACGCTGAATAAGGGAACCGCCGAACGAGACCATGCCGGCCTTATCCCGATCCGGGTATCGAAAGCGAGAATTCGATACTGTATCCTTAGGCCCATTTACGGCAGGTCCTTGCACCGCAGAAAACGCCGATCTGGTCCGCGATTCCTCAGATATTGCTGTACCCCTGCTTTCGGATCATGCGGTAGGCCTTGATCAGCTCGTCGATTCCCGACTGGAGAGAATGAGCCGGCGTGAAGCCCGTGGATTCGATCTTGTCGTTCGATACTATGTAGTTGCGTTGGTCGGGGTCCTTTCCGACGGGCGCCTCGAGAAAGATGAAATCCGGAACCTTGATCTTGATTTGCTCGCATAGCTCGCGTTTGGAGAGATTGGCGTCCGAGAGTCCGACGTTGTAGATCTCGTTCTTCATTAGGTCGTAGTTGTCGATGGCGTGCATGAAGACTCGGGTGACGTCCCTGACGTGGATGTAGTTGCGTTTGAAATGGCTTTCGAACAGGACCACAAAGCGATCGTTGACGGCGCGATAGGTGAAATCGTTGACGAGAAGGTCGATCCGCATTCTCGGTGACATGCCGAATACGGTGGCAAGGCGAAAGCTGACCGCGTTCGGGTGGGACATCAGGCGGCGCTCGATCTCGACCTTCTCAAGGGCATATTGTGAGATTGGACGCAGATCCGACGCCTCGGTGCAAAAGTTGTCCTGGTCGCCGCTTCCGTAGGCGCTGTTCGTTGTCGGCATGAAGACAAACTGGCTCGGGCTGAGCATCTCGAGCATCGTCACGACTGCATCACGGTTGACGGTCGAGGCACCGATCGGATCTCTCGCGCAGAGCGGCGCGCCGACCAGTGCTGCGAGGGGAATGACGATGTCCGCTCGTGCCAACAGGAACTTGAGGGTGGAAGGGATACGAACGTCGCCGTTTACGACGTCGAAGTCGGGGTGATGGCAGACGTGGCCAAGACTGTGCTGACCGAACATGAAATTGTCGAGCACCGTCACCCGGTGGCCTGCCGATAGCAGGGCAGGCACCATGGTGGACCCCAGATAGCCGGCGCCTCCGGTAACGAGTATGTTGTGGCCCATAAGATCAGAGTCTTACCGAGGGATAGAAGAGAAGGAACGGGCTCATTAAGGTTGTCCGAGTCACGCCCGCAGGGGGCGAGCCCTGCCCCCCAAGGCCCCAGGGGGCGTTTTGACCATCATGGGAGAATACCCGAGCTGCGGAGGTAATCTGCGGGAATCCCGATGTCGACGAAATCGGCCGCCGCAACGAGGCCGGCAATCGGCTCGCCGCGCGTGACGAGCACAGGGATGATGGTCTCCTCCAGCGAGCATGGGCGCGAAAGGTCGTAGAGGGCTTCGAGCAGGCGCGGATCTACGGCGTAAACGCCGGCGTTGATCAACGAGGGGGTGCCCTGCCCATCGCGGGAGACGGACTCGACGAGCCCGGCATGGCTCAGAGAGATCTTGCCGTAACGGCTCGCCTCGGCCACTCGGGTCAGGGCAAGTGTGAGAAGTGCGCAAGAAGCCCGGTGTCGGCGCAGCAGGTCTCGCCCAGAGACCGGAAACCAGGTGTCGCCGTTGAGCACCAGGCAGGGACCCCGCCCGCCGACGAGATTCAGCGCCTGAAGCAGGGCGCCGCCGGTGCCCAGAGGCTCTGTCTCGACGGAGTAATCCAAGGGAACGCCACGGTAGCTGTTGCCGAAATAAACCCGGATCTGCTCTCGGCGAAAGGATATCGCCAGGACGAATCGCGAGATCCCGTTGCCGATCCAATGGTCGAGCAGGTGGCATAGAAACGGCCTTCCTCGTACGGGAGCCATTGGCTTGGGCAGATCCGGAACCTGGGCCCGAAGCCGAGCGCCTAGGCCACCGGCCAGGACGATGGCAACAGTCACCCCGCCACCCACGACTCACGCCGCACGATCCAGTACGACACGAAGGTGGTCCAGCTCGCCGCGGATGTCGCGCGGGTGGTTGCCAACAAAGAATCCTCTGTCGTGAACGATGTTGGCATTTGCAAGGTCACCGAGGATCTCGTAGTCGAAGTGGCGAATCACGTCATGGCGAGGAAAGCATCCGCCGGTGACGATCCGGAACTCGATATTCGCTGACCTCATTTCCGCCATGACTTGGGTGCGATCGACGCTGGCATCTGGGGATAGGACGATGGGAAAGGAAAACCAGCTGCTTTCCCCGTTTTCGCGCGGAATCATGAATCGCGGGTCGTCGGCGAACAGGTCCTTGAAATGATCCGCGTTCGTGCGGCGCACCGCAATCATCCGATCGAGCTTCGACAGTTGCTCGATGCCGACAGCGCCGCTCAGCTCGAGGGGGCGCGCGTTGTATCCGGGGAGGATGAAACGGTAGGCCTCGAAGAAGTCGTCCGCCCGGCGCTCGAAGAGGGGACTGTCCGCCGGCAGGTCGCGGGTCCAGCCATGGGCGCGCATCGACAGCGCGAGGTGGTAGAGCTCCGTATCCTCTGTCACCAGCATACCGCCCTCGATGGTGGCTATTTGGTGGGAGAAGAAGGAGCTGAAGGTACCTAGGTCACCAAAGGTGCCGGTGTAGCGGCCGTTCAGGCGGGCGCCCATGGACTCGCAGTTATCCTCGAACAGGATCAGGCCGTGCCGGTCGCAGAAGTCACGCAGGACGTCGAGCTCGGCGGGGTTGCCGAGGATACTTACGCCTACCACCATGCGGGTCCGGCTGGTGAGGGCCTCCTCCAGCCGGCTGACATCCATGTTCAGCGTCCCCAGGTCGATGTCGAGAAATATCAGCCTGAGGCCGTACTGCTGCAATGGAGAATAGGTCGTCGCCCAGGAGATCGCGGGCACTATCACCTCGTCTCCGCGTTCCAGGGGGTTTTTCGTACGGTAGAAGAGGGCCGCGACACCGACGAGATTCGCGGCCGAGCCGGAGCTGAGCATCAGGGCGTGCCGGACGCCAAGTTTCTCGGCGAAGGCGCGCTCGTACCGGCGTACCTCTTCGCCCATGGTGAAACGGCCGCTCGCGACGACGCGCCGAATCGCATGGATCTCCTCGTCTCCCCAGGAGCTGCTGGCCAGCTCGTAGGTCATCTCGAGCTCTCTCCGTTTCGCTCTGCTGATGGCGATGCCTCGCCCATCAGGTCGAGCATACGCCGTCGCAGGGACTGCTCGCCGATTCCGGCCCGCTCGTGCAAGTCGTCGCGGGTCCCAAGGTCGAACCGGTACCGGTTGTCCAGTCCGGCACTGAAGGTCCGGCAGGACAGGCCTCGCTCCGAGACCAGGTTGCAGATCAGGGCATCGAGCCCGCCTCTGCCGCGAAAGCCCTCTTCGATCGTCAGCAGCGAGGGGTGGCGCGCGAGCGTCTCGGCCAAGGCATCGTCGTCGAATTCCGTCAGCCGGAAGAGGTCCAGGAGGCTCGGGCGGTGCTCGGTGGGTAGCTGGCCAATCGCCCGGTGGGCGACCTGGGTCATGTAGCCGGTGGAGACGACGCAGAGCCCGTCGCCTTCGTGGATCTCCGAAAATCCACGAGCAAAGTCGAATGCGTGCGATTCCGCGTAGAGGGCCGGAGATGGCTGTGCGTCCAGGCGCACGTACTTCGGCCCCTTGGCCCGCAGGCAATGGTTGACCGTCGCCCGGGCCGCGACCCAGTCCGCGGGGGACAGCAGCTGCATGTTCGGAAGGACTCGCATGATCGTCAAGTCTTCGTAACACTGATGGGTGGGCCCGGAGATGACGTAGCTGTAGCCGGCCCCGACGCCGACGAGGGTCACATCGACCTCTCTGAGGGTCCCCAACAGGGCGAGATTCACCCGGATCTGCTCATAGCAGCGCATGGTGATGAAGGGGGCGATGGCGTAGGCGAAGACCTTGAAGCCTTCCAGGGCGAGGCCTGTCGCCAGATTGACCAGATTCTGCTCGGCGATGCCGACATTGACGAACCTGTCCGGATACTCGGCGCGGAGACGGTCCAGGACGGGGGATCCAAAATCGGCGGTCAGGAAGAATATCCGCTCGTCCCGGCCCATCGCACCCAGCAGCTCATTGAGAAAGGCGTCACGCATGGGGCGGGGCCGGAGGCTCATGAAGAGTCTCCGAGCAGTCGGTCGATCACGTCCCGTGGAATGGCCATGACGTGGGACAGGGAGACGTCCTCCAGACCCGGGACACCCCGGCCTTTCCGGGTGTGCGCGAGTATGCAGCCAGGCGTATCCCCGTCATCGGCGGTCATGGTGGCCAGCGCCGCGTGCAGCTCGGCAACGGAATGTCCGTTCACCTCCTCGCATCGCCAGCCGAAGGCGGCCAGCTTGGTGCACAGGGACCGATGGGACAGGAATCGCTCCGTGTGATCCAGCATGCTGATGCCGTTGTCGTCGACGATTATCGTCAGATTGCCGAGACGCTGCTGGGCGGCGAACATCAGGGCCTCCCAGTTGGCCCCCTCGTGCAGCTCGCCGTCGCCGACGACGACATACACCCTGGAAGCGGAGCCCTTTCGCCGCAAGCCCAGTGCCATGCCGGCGCCGACGCCTAATCCGTGCCCCAGGGACCCGTTGACCGTCTCGAATCCCGGAATGACTGGGTCGGGTATCCCCCCGAGGATGCCCCCGCTTCGGCAAACCCGCTCGAACTCCGCGGCAGGGAAAAAGCCCAGATCGGCGAGGATCGGGTACAGAGCGATTGCACCGTGGCCTTTGCTGACGATGAAGCGATCGCGAAGCTCCCAGAGCGGGCGGGCCGCATCCAGGCGCAGAAACCCCCCGTAGTAGAGGACCGTAAGCAGCTCGACAGCGGACAGCGAAGACGCGATTCGGGTTTCCGGCGCTCGCCGGTGGATCTTCAGCGTCTCGCGCCAGACCCATTTCGCCTTGAGCTCCAGCCGTTCGCGGGCCGACCCGTCCAGGCTGCCGGGTGTAGTCCGGCTCATCGAGCCCCTCCGAAACGGCCCAGAAGACCGCGCCGCGTCGCGTCCCTGCCATGCTCGAGGGCGGGCTCAGGCGTCATCTGGGCCGCGACGGCGGAAAGGATCTCCTGCCCCTCCGAAACCATTTCACACAGGCGCTCCAGTTGGGCGCGCCGTCTGGGAAAATTGCCAATCTTGTCCTTTGCGACCTCGCCCGCATAGCGCGAAATACCCGTGAAGAAGAGCATCAGGTGAGCCCGAAGCTCGCCGAGACGCTCTCGTGAGGAGATGACCGGCTCGACGGAGAAGCTGTCGTCCGGGGAGAAATCCACCCGGTTGAAGCCTCCGAACGCCGCGAGCACCTGGTCCTGGGAGCCCACATGCTCGCCGACCAGTTCTTGCTCGATATGGATAGCCTCCCGGGCCAAATCCACGGACGAGCGGTATTCACGGCGCAGGGCGTAGAGGGCGTTGAGAAGCCCCACCGTGAAAGATGAGCTGGAACCGAGACCCGATCGGGCCGGAAGGTCGCCGTTATGGTGAATCTCGAGACCCCGATTGCATTCGAGATAGGCGAGCGTGGCTCGAACCGATGGGTGCTGGATATCGCTGTGACGAAGGACGTTTTCGATTCGCGAATAGACCACCCGGTACCTGTGATTGAAGAACGGCGGCAAATGTCGGGTGCTGATGTAGCAGTACTTGTCGATTGCTGTAGCGAGCACGCGTCCGCCGTTCTCCCGGAACCACGCGGGATAATCGGTACCTCCCCCGAAAAAAGAAATGCGGAAGGGCGTTCGGCTGATGATCAAGGGATGGCCTCAGGGCTCCCCGGCCCGTAGAGCTTGCGCGGCAAGGGGGTTGCCGTCACCTCGGAAAGGTGGCGGACGACGTCTTGGCCGAACAGGTCGCGTACCCGGTCAAGGTATCGGGGCTCCGAGAAATACCGGGCAAAGGCCTCGTCGCGGAATCGCAGGACATCCGCCGAGGTCAGGGTTGCAGTCGGGAGAGGGCAGGATTCGTAGCTGTGTTGCGAATAGCCGATCCATGAGTCCGGCAGCTCCCAATGCTCGGCGATCGCCCGGGCGTAGAGTGGTGAGCCGGGATAGGCCATCGCGGCATAGAAATTCGCGAACTCGCAATTGGCCTCGAGCGCCAGTTGCAGGGTCTGCTCCATGGACTCGCGTGTGTCGTCGGGCAGTCCGAATATGTAATTTCCGATGACATGGATTCCCACCGCTTGGATGGCGCGCACCACCGCCAGTATGTCTTGAGCACCGAACCGGCCTTTCTGCACGCCGTCGCGCACCTGCTGGCTTCCGGACTCGATCCCGAGCGCCAGCCAACGAAAGCCCGCTGCGCGAAGCTTGGGCAGCATCCGCGTCTTGACCGTATCGACACGCGCATAGGCCCAGATATTCAGGTCGTAGCCCCGCTCGATCAGGAGATCGCAGATCTGCTCGACATGTCTGGCGTTGAGGACGAACATCTCGTCGACGATCTTGATGTTCCTGACGCCATAGACCTCGACCAGCCTGTCGATCTGCGCAAGGACGGTCTCTGGCCTCCACATCCGGTAGGCGGGCCTGCCAAAAGGGGCGTTGATGCAGCAGAAAGAGCACTCGAAGGGACAACCGAAGGAGCTGTAGAGGGATGCGTAAGGCTGACGCTGGTCCAGATGGTCGAAGCAATGCCAGTTGTGTGCCCGATAGAGCCCCATCGGCAACAGATCGAAGGCCGGGCTCGGCATGACGGAATCCAGATCCTTGATCAGGTCGGCGGGCGGATTGTGGACGATGCGCCCGTGGTGCTGATACCAAAGGCTTGGCACCGAGTGGAGTCGATGTCTTCCTGAAGCCAATGCTTGCAGGGTGAGGAGGATGGTCTCCGGCCCTTCCCGGTCGCAGACATAGTCGACCCATTCCTCGGCCAGGGTCCTCTCGGGCAGGGCGGCCGGGTGTGCTCCGATCATCATGATCGGCATGTCCGGTGTCGCTCGCTTGACCGCCCTTGCCGCGGCGCCGGCGGCGGGCATCATCTGCGTCGAGGCCGACGGCTGGAGGCCGTACACCGCCAGAACGACGAGCTTGGGAGCCAGGTCCTCGGCGACGACGCGGGCAAGGTCGTCGAGTGAGAGCTGGAGTGCCGCAGCGTCGATGATCTGGACGCCCAGCCCGTTGCGACGCAGATACTCGGCGCAAAGTGCCGCGAAGGTCGGGGGCTCTATGGCGGCAATCGAGCTGGCGAGCGTCTGGTAGACGCGGGTCAGTCCTCCGGGATGTATGAACAAGACGTCGACGGAGTCCCGACCGGCGAATGAAGTCCCCGACATGGCGGTCACACCTCGTCGCGATCGAAGGGAATAGGGAAGTAGGGGCGCAGGTATCCGGGGTATTCCTCATTCCGTGCACAACCTCGCAATGATCCGCCGAGTGTGGCATCGAATGCTAGCAGAGGCGGCCAAGCCTGCAAATGGGCGGCAGGCTGGTGCGGCAGAAAAGAACCGGAAAAGAACCGGACACCCACTTTGTTGGAGCCTTCCCAAAATGGGGGCCGCGCGTGCGCGCTCGTGCCCCTATCTGGGACTTCAGTGACTCCAGCGCGGAGAGATGGCGGCCAAAGCGGGCGGATGGGCGAAATTGCGAGGGTCAAACCGGAAACCGGCCACCGGCTTCCCCCGATGCTCTATCGGGTGCGATGACGGGGTTTCAGGGAGAGAGCTGAGGGCGCTCAGCTGGGTAACAGCCGGCGGCAGGCGCGGATACCGCGCACCCAGCGCTGGCCCCCTCGCTCGCAAACCCGCTCGACATGCTCGGCTTGACCGATCCAGGTGCAGACGGTGGTCTCGAAGTCCTTGGCCAGCTCCAACCAGGCCGCTCGGGTAATGCCGATGTGCTCCAAGATCGGCGGCAGATCCTCGGCGATGGCCCCGCGCTTGTCGTCGCGCACCGCCCGTCCGGTCCAGTTGACCAGCTCCAGGTAGTCGGCAAAGTGAAAGGGCAGCCCCTCGGGCCCGCCCTCGCGTGTCCCGCCCACGAAGGGGTATAGCTCCGGTGGCTGGGTGGAAGCCGGTGCGGTGTCTGGCTCGCCGTTCTCAGCGTCAGCCGACGACTCGGAAGCGGCTTGCAAGGTGCGAATGCGCCGCTGAATAGAGGTGTAGTCGGAGCCCTCGGGGGGTTCGGCGATGGCGGCGCGCACGGGGTTGAGGTCCAGGTAGGCGAGGCAGGGAAGCACCGCGCTCTCGTCGAGCAGCGTCTGGGAGGAGTACTCCGTCCAGGTAGTCATGGCGAATGCAGAGTCCCCAACTGTGTTCAGGCCAGGCGCCGCCCGCAGTCAATGGCCCAGCCCTTGGCAAGGGCGGCAACGCCGCATGGGCGCCTGTGGGGGGCTCCCTTCGGGCAGGCCGGAAAGGGGTCGCCCGCGGCGTTGCGTCTTTTGGCCAGGGCTGGCCCATTCCCCGCAAGACGCGCCTTGCGCTCAATCCCTTTCCGACCCGCTGCATTCGCGATCATCACCTGGACGGAGTACCAGAACCGCCCTTCCCAGAAGTGCCCCGTGCGCCGGTCTTCCTCGTTGGTCTTGCGGGCGATGTGGTCGTTGAGCTGGGCGGTGTGTCAAGAGCCAGCTCAACGACGTCAGCCGCTTCCACCAGGTCTCGACCAGTTCCCCAAGCTGCGGCTGCTCGACCTGGAGATCGCCATCAGCGATGCGCGCATCCAAGGCCTGGACGACGATCAGGTGAGGCAGAGCTACCGCGAACACCGCGACGGTTTGCACAAGACGCTGACGCCCGACGCTGCGGGGTTCATCCGCCGCTTCCTGCTGCACGTGCTGCCCAAGGGGCTGATGCGGGTAGGCGACGCATAGATGCTTATCTGTTAAGCGTCGCACGCCAGGAGCAATCCCTGTACGCTGATCTCTCGGACATGCAGAGGAGGAAGATGATGAGCGTAACTGTTGTGAATGATTATGATTTCAGGCCTGATGGTGACGTAGATGAGGGAAAAGCCGCGGCGGCAGAGCTGGTTGATTACTTCACGGCGGAAGTTGCCGAAGTGCAGCTGTCTTTATGGCTTGAGGATCGTGACAATCCCCTCCATCACTATCACATCACGGTATTTGATTCCATGGATGCGCTTGAGCGAGTGCGGGAATCCCATGCCATAAAACGATTTGTTGATCGGCTGTTTCCTCATATAGCACATAGCACATACATCTCTCCTACGACAGATGTTTGGCTGGCTGACGGAGCAGGAGTTAAACCGGTGGCTTATCCTTGAATGCCGGCTCAATGAGCGGATAGGCTGCAAAGTCAAAGGAGGAATTATGGCCGATAGTCTTCACGAAATCATGGTTCAAGCAGATCAGAAAATCGTCTTTGACGCTTGGACGACGGCCGAAGGATTGTCTTCCTGGTGGACGAGTGACAGCCGGGTCGCAGGCACGGAGAGGGGCGCCAATGTATTTGTTTTTGATGGGGGCAAGGTGGAATTTCACTTCCGCGTGGACGAGCAAGTACCAAATACACTTGTTCGCTGGACTGGGGTTCCCGCTGAGAAAATGCCAGAAGAATGGGTTGGTACGCTTATCGAGGTAGATATCGATTCTGATAACGGCATGGCCAGGCTGCGGTTCGGCCATAAGAACTGGCAATCCATCGACGGCGCATATTGTCTTTGTAACACGACCTGGGGCGAGCTAATGTATCGACTCCGGGACTACTGTGAGGGAAGAAGTCGTGGTCCCTTGTTTGCGGGATGACAGTCGGTGGTGCTGCCACGGCGGGTAGCGTCGTGATTACTGGAATACTGGCTTTTGGTGGGGAGGCTACATTGTACAGACGTTAGTGCCGCTTCGCTGTTCTCTGCGCTGTGGCTCGGCCCAAGAATGGGTTTCAGCCGATCAATCGGAGACTCGATGAAGAAGTGGGCGCCCACTTTGTTAGAGCCTCCCCAAAATGGGGGCCGTGCGCGCTCGTGCCCCTATCTGGGACTTCAGTGACTCCAACGCGGAGAGATCGCGGCCAAGGCCGGCGGATGGGCGAAATTGAGAAGGTGGAGCCGGAAACCGGCCAAGAAAGAAGGCAAGAAGAGGACAGCCACCATACGGAGTGCAGGCAGTCCAGGCGCAGCCGCAGCACGGTCTGCAGGCAGTAGCGGCCCCGGGGCGGATCGTTGAGCTCGGAGAGCAGGGCCGCGCGGCTGAACAGCAGGATCACCCGGCTCTGGTGCTGCGAGAAGCTGCGTATCGCCCCGAGGAAACAGGAAACAGGTGGACAGCCATTTTTTTGGTCATGTCTTTGATGTTCTTAGAGGCGCGGGGTCATCGAACATAAAGGGAGCGACGGCGGATGATCCGAGGCCCTGCGTCTACCCTGACCGATTTTGTGGTGCGCGCCTCTCTGGAGGTGGCTCGCGAGGTCATCGGCGAGGCCGAACGGTTGCAGCTTAGCGAGCGAGATAACCGCCACGATCTCGAACTTCTGGAACATCCAGCGGTTCCGAACGAGAAGCTGCTGGCCGCTGCCCGCGCCTTTCCCGATCCCAAGTGAATCCCCTGTCCTGGGGCGAGGAGCCGATCAGCCCTTGCCTCTCCAGCCCCAAGCCGGTTGTCTCATCGGGCGATGGGTGTACAGTGACTCATCATACTTCTGGAAAAGAGCGCTTTCGTCGATGTCTCGGTCCACCGCAACCGCCCACCACAACACTTTGTTGCGCCAGGAGATCCACGAAGACGGCCCTGGCAGCATCCTGCGCGACTTTCAGATGCTCCTGGGTTATGTTGCCGAAAAGGCTCCACTGCTCACCAAGACCGGTCTCCTGCCGATGCAGGCCTTGGCGCAGCTCAATGCCCGGCTCTCGCGACCCATCCAAATCGACCTGCAGCGCCCAAAGCAGAAGTCCTTTCCTCACATAAACGGGCTGTTTCTGCTTCTGCGTACCAGCGGCATAGCCCAGGCCAGGCCGGAGGGCAAAGGCCGGCGGCTGACGTTGGACGCGCACTTGAACGCCCAGTGGCAGGGGCTCACTGACACCGAGCGCTATTTGACTCTGATCGAGATCTGGCTGCTGGAGGCGGAGCTTCGGCTCATTGGTGAACGTGATCGCCGGAGCAACCTATCAGTGTGCCTCGCGCTGTGGCATCGTCTGGGCGACGGGACCCGGCGCGAATTTCCGAGCATGGCGGAGCAGGAGCACTGGCTCAGCTACAGTCCAGGCTATCTCAACCTGGCGATGATGGAGTTGTTCGGCTGGGCGAGGGTGGATCACGGTGTCCCGGCGCCGCGCAATGGCTGGCGGGTGCGAGCGGTGGAGGTGACTCCGCTGGGAAGCGCGTTCCTGTCACTGCTGGCGGAGGATATAGAGATCTGGCTTCCATCCCGTTCCGAAGACGAGGATGAAACCACAGATGGGGAGGGCGGGATGCGTAACCGTCTTTACCGCTTGCTCGGGGAGGTCTTCCCGGCGTGGAAGCAGTTTCTGGACTACCCCGCTTGGCCATTTCAGCCGGGCGTCTACCGCATGGAGGTGGCTTTGAACGCGGGTCTGTGGCGACGGTTCGAGGTCCCGGGGAATGCCCTCTGGGAGGAGTTGGCAGACGCGATCCTCGATGCCTTCGGCTTCGATCACGACCACCTGTACGTCTTCGGCTACACCTTGCCCACGGGCAAGCAGCTCGACGTCAGATCGTACCGCCCCCTTTTTTGCCGGTAGAGCTCAGATCGTATCGGGTAAAGATGCAAACCACCTGCTCCAGCGGGATCGGCGGGGAGTGACCGCGCAACAGGCGTACCACATCCGCCGGCCGTGCGCCCGGATGGCGGATCAGTACCAACAAGACTCGAATAATCAGGCCGTCTTCCGGCAGGCTCTCCGTTCCATCATCGGTCTGTTGTTCGGCGATGCCCTGCCGACGTCGTTGCAGTTGACTTTCGCCAACGGTCGAATCGGCATGGAGGTAGAGATAAAAGCCGTCCATCTTCTGGCGCCGGATCTCATCGCGACGCACTGCCGCCAGCAGTGGGACTTGTACGCGAACGCACAACAACTCTTGAAGTTCGCGATGGGTCCAACCCGCTTGCGATTCACGGACCAAGCGCTTGACGGTCTTATCCAAGGAGCCATCGCGAGAAAAATGGATATCCCCCTGAGAATAGAGCCCAAAGCGATCGAACAGGGTTGGATCCCGATGCCTGTAGTAGCATCCGTTATGATTGTAGCTGCGCAAATAAGGAACCTGCCGAAGATAGCGAAAAGTTGTCGCACGAGAGGCCTTGTTCAGCGCCTCTTGCAACTCCGCGAAGGTCACCGTGCCTTTGGCGTCAAACAGTTGCAGCAGTCGTTCGGAGGAGCGAATAGTCATGATGACGCTGTATGCCTCGCAGGTTAACCACTTAAGGCATACAGTATCATATCAGAGCAGAACCCAACCCGTTATTGTTCAAAAGTTGATCAATTCTCATCGGTTGAGAAGGGATTTCCGTGAAAAACTGAGACAGTATGGCTTTTGTGTCTAAGGGGGATGCCCATGGCGCAAGGGTTTACAGGGCGCTAACCGTCGTTTGACGCGGTAGTCCGAAAGTTGTGGAAGTGCTGGCAAATCATGGCGTTACTACCCACATTTGATTGTTTCGCCTCCTATGCGTCCCTAGGCCGAGTGAGCAGTAGCGGTTTGTCGCCGACGCTGAGCCCGAGCCAGGCTGCCCCTGGCCGGCGTGTCCGCGTGGGCCCATGCTCCTGGTGCACGAGATCCCGGGGCGCCCGGCGGCGCTGGGCTGCGTATCCCATCACTGACGGTCTGCAGACGGCGGGCGCGCTGAGTCGGCCGACTGAGTGAGCCCGCGCCGAGCCGTTGCTCAACAGCGCCCACCGGGCGCCGGGGCCGCGCTCATGCAAACGCCGGGTTTTGCCTACAATCGGCTTATCTTCACCGAATTCGGACGCCAGAGGGATGCTGGAAGACCCACGTTTGAACTTTGCCATTTCGGCACGTGGTCATGCAGTCGGCGTTGACCACTTTGGCATCCAAGCCGATTCCACCCAAGAGCTGGCAAGTCTCGAGGCGCTGGCCGACGATGCTTCCGGCGGCACTGCACTACGCTGGATCAGGGAGAGGCGGCATGTTGCTATGCCAAGAGCGAAAAGCACTGGACCGTCGACCGGCAGGGTCTGGCGTGGGAGCACTTCCTTACCATGTCCGATGCCGTGGCGTTTCGCGATGATACTGCCGCCCAGACAGAGCCCTGTTGTATTCCTCTTCGGTCGTCGGAAGGGGCTGCAAAGCAGGGAGCTTGCTGCGTCGCCCAAGAAGCGGCGCCAGGCCAACAGCAGTGCTGCGGGTGAGGTCCTCCTTGACTTCGCAACAGTCTGGTAACGACCTGGGGCTGGCGCTTTCCCGGTTGCAGCAAAGCCTGCGCAGCTATCTGCGCAGGCGTGTATTCGACCCCACAGTGGACGAGGATCTGCTACAAGACATCTTTGTCAAGGCCCTGGCATCTGAACGCGCGGGTCGTCAGATTGGCCACCTAACGGGCTGGCTCTACGCAACCGCTCGAACAACGCCGGTTGACTACTACAGGTCTCGTCGGGAGCCAACGCATTGATTTGTTGGTCTCATGTTAGGTGGTAACGGTTCACTTCAGCCGAGCGCGAAAGGAGCGGAGCGACTGGATCGGTCGGCTGGAAGTGCTCGTTATGCGCTGTTCCGAACGCTGTGCTTCTCGTTCTCATCCAGTATTTCTTCTTTTCCGGAGCTCCAGTGTCTTTTAAGTGCATTAGGAGAATCTTGACCTATCGCAACTTCTTTTTCCCGAATTAGATCAACTCTTCGTGCAGGATCATCAATTTCATCGCTAAAGCCAAGTACAAACTCTATTTCCTTCTTGACTTCACCATATAGACGAGCAGAGGATCGGTGTGTTTCGGCTTGCTCGGAAAATTTTATAAACGTTTGGAAAGCAGCAACTAATGCAGCAATTATAGTGATGACCAACGGAATGCATTCATACGCCTGCGCTGGCTTCCAGGACGTTAATCTACTTGCTGTTGCCGTAAGCAGTATCAAGGAGCTTCCAATGGTGAGATGAAACCTTCTGTATGTAATAGCGGTGTTGTTATGAGCCATTCGAGACCGCTTACAACGCGCACGCCACTTCAAAAGTGTTTTCTTTTGATTTTCATCCATCTGTAGATTCCTTACTTACGCCCAACAGATAAGCATTGATACGCCGCGCACCCTGGTCTCGCAGGAGAAGCTCCCAAGCCGAGACCGGCGCGTAACTGTCTGTTGGAATAAGCCGATTCCACACTCCGGAGCCCGACACCCTATTTAAACAGAAAAGTATTGCGGGCCCCGTCGTTGGAACGGCTTGGCGTCGGCCGAAACGGCCCCTGAGGGGGTCCGGCGGGCGGTCTGTGGCCTCATGTGCTTCCGTCTGGCCTCCATTTCGATCTTGTCGCCAGCTGTTCCGACGCTGACCGCCTTTGCCTTCCCTTCAGCCTCCCCCATCCCCAGCGAAAACCTGATCGTTGAAGCTAGCCCTTGCGCTGAATCTCCCAAGTCAACCAAATCGCGCCGACCAGCCCGACTGAGGCACTGACTCGCCGTGGCGAAAGTGCCGGCTACGTGCTCCGGACACGAAATCGCGCGTGAGCGGGCGAGCCGTTGAGGCGGTACTGACAAGGTGCCTGTCCGATATCTTCCCGATATCTTCCCGATATCTTCCCGATATCTTCCCGATATTTTCCCGATATCTTCCGGTGCGCACTGGAAAGACGGCACTACGGAACCTTTAGGGGTGAGCGAGGACTAAATCAGTACTATATTAACGCTAAGAGAGTCTCTGCCAAACCAATGTTACGCCTCGGCAAGCTGACCGATTATGCGATCGTTCTCTCTACTGTCTTGGTGGAGCGGGACAGGCATAGCGCAACCGCCCGTGACCTGTCCCAGGAGACCGGTATCCCCTGGCCCACGGTGGTCAAGCTGCTCAAGCTGCTGACCCGTGCCCGGATCTTGCGCTCCAGCCAAGGGCGCGAGGGGGGGTATGGGCTCGCTCGGCCGCCGGCCGACATAGGTCTCGCCGAACTCATCGAGGCCGTCGAAGGGCACATCGGGCTTACCGAGTGCAGCCGCGAGTTCGGGAATTGCGGAATTCAGGACCACTGCCCTACTCATCGCCACTGGCTGCTGATCAGCCGGGCGGTGCGCAGGGCCCTACAGAACATATGTCTGGCGGACTTGGCCGGCCCGGCTCCGATCCCGGAAGATCCTCGAACACCGTTTCGCGGGGGGCTGATCTAGTCAGCGAGGCGAGCCACGGTCGAAACGACGAGAGAGACACTATGAGCGTGAGTGCAACGCGATTCGGCAGCCATTCTTCGGAGCAGGCTTGGAACGCCGACACCGTACGTCGGGATTTCCCATCCTTGCATCAGGAGGTGCACGGCAAACCGCTAGCCTATCTAGACAATGCCGCCACGGCGCAGAAGCCACGCTCCGTAATCAACGCGGTGGCCGACTTCTACCGCCGGGACAACGCCAACGCCCACCGCGGCGTGCACGCGTTGGCGGAGCGTGCCACGACTGCCTACGAAGGTGCGCGGGAGCGGGTGCGCCGTTTCATCCATGCGCGCTCCGCCCGCGAGATCGTTTTTCTGCGCGGCACCACCGAGGCCATCAACCTGCTGGCCAATACTTTGGGCCGGGGATTCGCCGACGGAGACGAGGTGCTCCTAACCGCCATGGAGCACCATGCCAACATCGTGCCCTGGCAGCTGCTGGCCAAGCGCAGCGGCGTAAAGTTGCGCGTGGCCCCGATAACGCCCGAAGGCGAGCTGGACATGGAGGCGCTCGAGGGCCTGCTGAACCAGCGCACGCGCCTAGTGGCGGTAACCCATGTATCCAACGTCCTCGGAACCGTGAATCCGGTGCAGGAGATCGTGCGCCTTGCGCACCGCCACGGTGTGCCGGCACTGATCGACGGAGCTCAGGCCGTGCCCCACCTGGAGGTGGACGTACAGGCCCTGGATTGTGACTTTTACTGCTTTTCGGCGCACAAGATGTTCGGCCCCACAGGCATCGGTGTGCTCTATGGCAAGGCGACCCTGCTCGACGCCCTGCCCCCCTGGCAGGGTGGCGGTGAGATGATCCGTAGGGTGACCTTCGAGGAAACGCTGTACGCGGAGGCGCCGTGGCGTTTCGAGGCCGGCACTCAGCATATCGCCGGCGCCGTAGGGTTGGCCGCCGCCATCGACTATCTCGAAGACCTGAGCCGGGATGCGGCCCTCCGCCACGAGCAGGCACTGCTCGAGCACGCCAGGGTACGTCTCGGCGAGCTGCCGGGGCTGCGGATCATCGGCCATCCGGGAAAGCAGGCTGCCGTGGTCTCGTTCGTGATGCAAGGCGCGCACGCCCACGACCTGGGTACCGTCCTCGACCACCATGGGGTGGCGGTGCGCACCGGTCATCACTGCGCCATGCCGCTGATGGATTTCTACGGACTCCCCGCGACCACGCGGGCATCCATGGCCTTCTACAACACCATCGAAGAGGTGGACCGTCTTGCGGAGGCCTTGCGCCACGCGCGGGAGGTCCTGATATGAACACGGACCTCGCCGATCTCTACCAGGAGCTGATCCTCGACCACAATCGCCATCCTAGCAATTTCCGCACCATGGAGGACGCCACCCGCAAAGTGGAGGCGGACAATCCCTTGTGCGGGGACCGGCTGTGCCTCTACGTGCGCCTGGAGGGTGAGCGGATTGCCGATATCAGCTTTCAAGGCAGCGGCTGCGCGATATCGATGGCCTCCGCGTCCCTACTCACGGAGCGGCTGATCGGAGCTACTCGGGCCGAGGCGGAGGCCCTCTTCCAAGCAGTGCACGAGCTCTTGACCGCCGCGCATCCGTCGGTGGACGAAGAGGCCTTGGACAAGTTGATGGCCCTGGCAGGCGTGCGTCAGTACCCCATGCGCGTCAAATGCGCCACCCTGAGCTGGCACGCGCTGAAGGAAGCCCTGCGGTCCGGGAACTCTGACAGGGTCACCACCGAATGAGGGAAACGGAGAGGAGAATGGACCGATGAGCGATCGGGTCGATGTAGTCCGCCTCGAGGCAATCCCGCCGGGCGGCCATACCACGACGGTGGTCGCGGGCGTTCCCGTGGTGGTATTCAACGCCGATCGGCGGCTGTTCGCCGTCGAGGACGAATGCAGCCACGAGGCCTACCCCCTGTCGGACGGAGGCCTGGAAGGAAGAACGGCGGTCTGCGCCCAGCATGGGGCGCGATTCTCCCTTGAATCCGGCGAGGCGCTGTCCGCCCCTGCCGACGAGCCGGGAGCCACCTTCGAGGTGCGGGTACGAAACGGCGAGGTCCAGATGCAGGCCCCGGACCAGGATTGAACGAAGGCCAACGCATGCGCGCACGGAAAGATTCAGCAATTCCACCGAGCGCCGAACGGCGTGGCGCGACGCCTAGCTCTTCGCGCCCGCCCGCGCCCCAGCGCACCCTGTGCCTCCCGCACGAGCTGCGCGGACGCCTGGCGGCGTGGATCTGCGCCGGGTATCCCTATGAAACCTGCGGCTTATTGATCGGCCGGGCCGGTAAAGAGGCAACCGAGGTGGAAGATCTGGTGCAGGCCCGCAACCTGAATCGCGAGCGGCCGGGAGACCGCTTCGAGCTGGATCCCGATGCTTTCGCTGCCACGGACCGCCGCGTCAGGGAGGTGGGCCTGGAGATCGTCGGCATCTGGCACTCGCACCCAGATCACCCCGCCATCCCCTCGCAAACGGACCGCACGGGCGCGTGGGCCGGCTGGTCCTACCTGATTGCGTCCGTCGGGCGTCAAGGGCTCTTCAGCCTGCGCTCCTGGTCGCTGCAGGAAGAGACGTTCGTCGAGGAGGTCATTGAGCCATGAGCATCGTTACCGTGCGCATCCCGACGCCCCTGCGTCCCTTGGCCGGCGGCGCCGACGAACTCCGGGTCCAGGGGACCACTGTGGGCGAGTCGCTGCACGCCCTGGATGCGCCTTTACTGGAGCGCATCATGACGTCCGAGGACGAGGTGCGGAGCTTCGTGAACATCTACCTGGGCGCGGACAACGTGGATGCCCTGGAAGGGCTCGCGACCCGGGTGCGCGATGGCGACGTGATTGCCATTATCCCAGCAGTAGCCGGCGGCAATGAAGCGAAGGTGCTCGAAGGTCATCTGGCGAAGCTGCGCGCACGCATCCCCGAGGTCACCCCGGCGCAAGCGGTAGAGCTGCAGCGCCAGGGCGCCGTGTTGGTGGACGTGCGCCAGCCCGAGGAGATCGCGGCCGGAACCCCGTCCGGCGCGCTGCTCCTGGGTCGCAGCTACCTGGAGTTCAATATCGAAGACGCAGTGCCGGAAAAGGGCCGCACCCTGGTGCTGTTGTGCGCGGTCGGCCAGCGCTCCCTGTTCGCCGCGGACAGCCTGCGCGACATGGGCTATCGGGACGTGCGCAATCTGGCGGGGGGATTCAACCGCTGGAAGGACGAAGGGATACCCTTCGAGATCCCGCGCATGCTCGATTCGGATGCTCGCGAGCGCTATTCGCGCCACCTGCTGATGCCCGAGGTGGGGGAAGCCGGTCAGCTGCGGCTGCTGGAAAGCCGGGTGCTGCTGATCGGAGCCGGAGGGCTCGGCTCTCCGGCCGCCTTATACCTAGCCGCCGCGGGCGTGGGCACCCTGGGCTTGGTGGACCACGACCGGGTGGATCGCAGCAACTTGCAGCGCCAGATCCTTCACACCGACGACGGGGTCGGGAAATCCAAGATCGAATCGGCGACCGAGACGATCCACGCCTTGAATCCCAGCGTGCAGGTGCGCGGCCACGAGCTGCGGCTCGACAGCGCCAACGTGGAATCGGTGCTCGAGGGCTACGATCTGGTCGTGGACGGCTCCGACAACTTTCCCACCCGTTACCTGGTCAATGACGCCTGCGTAAAGCTGGGCCTGCCCAATGTGCACGGCTCCGTGTACCGTTTCGAAGGTCAGGTCACCGTGTTCTGGCCCGCCCGGGAGCACGACCCGGGACCCTGCTACCGCTGCCTGTACCCGGAGCCGCCTCCGCCGGAGATGGCACCGTCCTGCGCCGAGGCCGGGGTGCTGGGCATCCTCCCGGGGGTCATCGGTCTGCTGCAGGCGGTGGAGGCGATCAAAATCCTGCTCGGCCGCGGCGACCCGCTGGTCGGCAGGATGCTCTTCTACGACGCCCTGCCGGCGCGCTTCACCGAGCTGAAGCTGCGGCGTAATCCGGAATGCCGCTACTGCGGCGATTCCGCTCGCTTTCCCGGCTACGTGGACTACCAGGCGTTCTGCGCCGCCGCGGGCCACTGACATGACAGGTGTCGCCCGGCAACAGCCGGCGGGCTCCGCTTCCCTGCTGGAAGGGGTCGGGCGCACCCCTCTGGTGGAGATCGACTTGGTGCGCGAGGTATCGACGCACGCGCGCCTGTTCGCCAAGCTCGAGGGCTGCAATCCGGGTGGATCGATCAAGGACCGGCCCGTGAGCCGGATGCTGACCTGCGGGCTGCGCGCGGGGCATCTCGGGGGCGGCCGCCGCCTGCTCGACTCCTCCTCGGGTAACGCCGGCATCGCCTATGCCATGTTCGGTGCCGCCCTTGGCGTTCCGGTCACCCTGGTGGTTCCCGCTAACGCCAGCCGCGAGCGCCTCGACCGCATCGCCGCTCACGGCGCCGAGCTGATCCTCACTGACCCTCTGGAGGGCTACGACCAGGCGCTGCGCGAGGCCCGGCGTCTGGCCGCGACCCACCCCGAGCATTACTGGCATTGCGACCAGTACGCCAATGAGGGCAATTGGCGCGCCCACTACGAGACCACCGGGACCGAGATTCTGGCCCAGATGGCCGCCGCTACCGGCGCGGCACCGGACGCCCTGGTGGCCGGAATCGGCACAGGCGGCACCCTCACGGGTGTGGGGCGGCGGCTCCGAGCGACCCGCGCCGATACCTTCATCGCCTCGGTGCTACCCGATCCCTTCCCCGGCATTGAAGGACTGAAGCCCTTGGCGAGCCGCGGCGACATCGTGCCGGAGATCCTCGACCGATCCCTAATCGACCGCCAGATCCCCGTCACCATCGAGCAGGCGACCGACATGTGCCGGCGCCTGGCGCGACGTGGCTTGTTCGTTGGGCCCTCCTCGGGGGCCTACGTGCACGCGGCCCTGGAGCTGGCCGGCAGCGGACGCTTCCGCACCCTCGTCACTCTCCTCTCCGACACGGGTGAGCGCTACGCCTCGACGGCGATGTGGGCGGCTCAAAACTAGGCCCGCACCCCCCGCGCGGGGGTATTGATCCCCCGCCCACCCATCGCCAGCATCGGGGACGGGACGGCGGAGGGGGGCATGCGCCGTGGCGCAGCGCTGTTGTTGAGATTCAGCGACGGATTCGCACACTACAGACGGTCTCGGAGCCGAACAACGCGACTTCCGAGAGCGCTGAGGTGGCGGACGCCACACCACCCACACCGACCCAGCCACCCGAGCTGTACCTCTTCGTGGGCGGTCGCATGAATATCTTGTTTCGTTTTTTCCCCTATTCAATAGACCGCGAAACCGTTCGCGCGTTGGCGATTGAAGCCCTGAAAGACAGGTCACGAATCGTGCGCGATCACGCTTGCGCTACACTCGCATACTCTCTTGATTCTTCAGCGTTGGCACCGCTTCGGGAGCTTTTGCAGCACAAGGTTTCGGAAACCCTCACGGGTATAGGGGTCTTGCGTTCTGTGTTTACTAATTTCGCCAACAATCGGGGCAAGATATGGATATCCTACAGGATTGTAACGGTAAGGATTTTGGTCAACCGAATTTCCGAGATTGCTGAACGTGCCAAGGGGGGGGTGTCCACAGAAATGCGTTGGGGCGATATAGGATAAGGGCCCGTGTGATCGGGTTCCGGCGGCCTCGTGGCAGATGGGCGAAGCCTGCCGGGACTCGACTTGGAAATCTCACAGACTGAGGCGTAGCGCACCCATGGCCAGATGTGCGACAGGACGATCCCTATTCGGAGACCCAGGACTCGGCCGCTGGGCCCTCGGCCTGCTACTCTGCCTTGGCCCGCTCGTCGCTGTCCCGGGCCGCGCCCAGACGGGCAAGGACCAGGCACAGGCGCTGGTGGAGGCCGCACTCGAGCGCACCCGTCATCGGGTCACCTACGACGGCGCCTACCGTTCCATCCCCTACCCCAATGGCGACGTACCCTCGGATCAGGGCGTCTGCACCGATGTGGTGATCCGCGCCTACCGGGCCCTGGGTATAGACCTGCAACGACTGGTCCACGAGGACATGCAGGCCCACTTCGATGCCTATCCGTCGCGGCGCCTCTGGGGTTTGAGCGGCCCGGACGCGAACATCGACCACCGGCGCGTGCCCAATCTCCAGGCCTTCTTTCGCCGCCTCGGTAAGCGACTGCCGGTCAGTCGCGAGCCCGGCGACTATGCTTCGGGGGATCTGGTGACCTGGATGCTGCCGGGCAATCTGCCCCACATCGGGATCGTCACGGATCGGCGAACCCTCGATGGGCAGAGACCGCTAATCGTGCACAACATAGGTGCAGGTCCGAGCCTCGAAGACACCCTGCTCTCATTCCCCATCACCGGCCACTACCGCTACTCGCCTCGTTGATGCGCCACCCGACGAGCCCGAGGCATAGGGGTCATGTCGTGCATTTTGCGTTCACTAATTTCCCCAACAATCGAGGCACTGCTTCGTCACCCTCCCGGACCTTGGGGGATAAGGATACTGGTCAAGCGAATTCCTGAACCCCGTCAAAGCGAAAGAAAGGACTGGAAGATCCCGTTACCAGCAGAGAAAGAATCCAGTCAAACAACAAGACCAGACCGCTGTGACCGGAACCCCGTGACCGCAGACCCCCGTTACCCTTCCCCGCAAGACGTGCCTTGCGCTCAACCCCTTTCCGATCCGCTGCATCCGCGATTATCACCTGGACGGAGTACCAGAACCGCCCCTCCCGGAAGTGACCGGTGCACCGGTCGTCCTCGTTGGCCTTGCGGGGGACATGGTCGTTGAGCTGGGCCGTGTGTCAAGAGCCAGCTCACCGAGGTGAGGCGTTCACGCCAGGTTTCGGTCACCTCTTCAAGGTCTTTCTGCTCGACCTCGGGCAGTGGCTCTTCTCGCAGATAGCGCTGTGACAAGATCGCAACAAGTAGACACTCACCGTTTGAAGGGCGGCTATGGCGCTTCCACCTCGCCCGCTAACGGGAGCTGGTCAACTGGACCGGAAGGGTGGTGCGCGACGACAAGCGCGGGGCCATCGCCGAGGATCTGCCGCCGATCTTGGAGCGGATCGGCATCACCCGAGCGGCATGGCTGCAGCTGGCCAAGGACTTCGAGACCACCTTCTGCAGCTGGATCGGTCAAGCCGCGCATGTCAAGCGGGCTTGCCAGAGAGGCGGTCAGCGCTGGGCACGCGGCATCCGTGCCTGCCGGCGGCCGTTTCCCAGCTGAGCCCCCTCAGCTCTCCCTGAAATCCCATAGCCACACCCGATAGAGCATCGGGGGGAAGCCCGTGGCCGATTTCCGGTCCGACCCTTCTAATCTTGCCGATTGGCCTGCTTGGGCCGCGATTTTTCCGTGTCGGGGTCGCTCTTAGTCCCGGATAGGGGCAGAAGCGGGAGCGCTCGGCCCCCGTTTTCGGGGAGTCTCAAAACATGGATGTCCATTTTATTTTATTTTGCGGCGGGCCAGGGCCGACAATCCGCCGCAACCAGCGAGCGGGTGCTGATCTATCGCCTGCGCGACGTGGTCAAGACCCGCGAGGCCGAAGGTGTGGCTTTCCGGCTGACCGTTCCCAGCCTGCAGATCGCCGTTGGCGAGAAGATCGCCCTGATCGGCGAGAGCGGCTGCGGCAAGAGCACC
>Ga0210096_1000142_pt1 | contig 29230 bp, 26 predicted proteins | sample China_Galinas_PW_4_FD_184864 | JGI IMG/M metagenome (GOLD analysis project Ga0210096, IMG submission 184864) | Wetland microbial communities from San Francisco Bay, California, USA, that impact long-term carbon sequestration - China_Galinas_PWA_D2... | ecosystem: Environmental > Aquatic > Marine...
TTGTGGCAGGTCGGTTTTCCGCGGCGCAGGTCGTCGTCGTCCATGGCCGGCAGGTCGTCGTGAATCAGCGAATAGGCGTGGATAAGTTCGACGGCCGCAGAGGCCCCGTCGAGGGAATCGAGCGGGATATCGAGCGCCATGCCCGTGGCGTAGATCAAAGCCGGCCGGATGCGTTTGCCGCCGTTCAGAACGGAGTAACGCATTGCCTCGTGGAGCGGGGCCGGGTGGATGTTTTCCTTTGGGATCCAGCGATCCAGGATGGTCTCCACGCGCTGGCTGAGGGAGGCGAGCTGCTCCTCGGTGACTTTCAGCCGGTTCACCCGGTCTCCTCAAGGGTTGTGTCATGTTGTCCCGCCGGTGCCGGCGGAGATTGCTCCATCGACACCCAGGCGTCGAGTCAGGTCCGGGACATCAGCTGCCCACAACCTAAACCTCCAGCATCCGGCCGCGTCGGGGACCGTGCCCTTGTATCTTTCGAACCTGCGCCGGGACGCGTCGCGGGCAGGAGCAAGTCTATCATCTAACGGTCACGGTTCCACGGATTCGTCGCGCCCGGGGCCCGTGGCGATGGAGGGGTCGAAATCCCGTTCGCCGCCGTCGTCGCTCAGGATCCTGACCCTTTGTTCGGCGGTCTTCAATTCCGCTTCACAGGCCCTCACCAGACGCATGCCGTACTCGAAGGACTCGAGGGATGTCTCCAGGGAAAGCGTCCCCTGTTCGAGTTGTCCCACCAGTTTCTCGAGGGCATCGAGTTTTCCCTCGAATCCCCGGGGCATGGAGGGCGATTTTTTCGGTGTCTGCTGCTGCGCCACTATATAATTCCCGCGGTTGCCGTTTCGTACCCTGCGAAACCTTAACACGAGGCCAGTTCCGGTGGATCGCCGCGTCGTGTTGACAACAAACCAGCCGTGGCTTACAGTTCCACTCAGATTTAGAATTAGTCTAAATCAGGTCGCTGGTAATATTTCCATTCCATCCTTTGGAGGTAACTGACAATGTCACTGAAAGGCTCAAAGACCGAGCAGTCACTCAAGGACGCATTCGCTGGTGAGTCACAGGCAAACCGCCGCTATCTGTATTTCGCATCCAAGGCCGATGTCGAGGGCTACAACGACGTCGCGGCCGTGTTCCGTTCCACCGCCGAAGGCGAGACCGGACACGCCCACGGCCATCTGGAATATCTCGAGGAGTGCGGCGACCCCGCCACTGGACTGCCCTTCGGTCCGACCGACGAGAACCTGAAGACGGCGATCGCCGGCGAGACGCACGAGTACACCGACATGTATCCCGGCATGGCCAAGGGTGCGCGTGACGAAGGCTTCGACGAGATCGCCGACTGGTTCGAAACCTTGGCGAAAGCCGAGCGTTCTCACGCCAACCGTTTCCAGAAGGCTCTGGATTCCCTCGGCGACTGAAGCCGGTCGACAGGAGGTACGGGGCCGACGATCCGGTCCCGTCTTACCTTAGGCGATTGCCGGAAAATGACATACCAGATCGCGCCGGATTTTCGTTCGTCGTCAAGACGCGACAACAGGCGCATAGTCGAACTATGTCACTGTTGAGCGCAACACTGAAGGACGGACGACAAAGACAAGCTGGCTGGTATGTCATTTGACAGAAATCGCCTTATGCAACCCATTGCGCAGATTCCCGCCATCGTACAGCGGCGGTAGGCCAGCATACACCCGATCCAGGAGAACGTTAAGAAAATGGCGACACCCACCGAAGGCCAGCGCGAAGGCAGCCTGGAGGCGCCCACGCGGCACCCGCTGGGTTGGCGCAGCCCGGAGTTCTACGACGAGGAATCGCTGTTCTCGGAACTGGAACGCGTCTACAACATCTGCCACGGATGTCGGCGGTGCGTCAGTCTGTGTAATTCGTTCCCCACACTGTTCGATCTCGTCGATGAATCGGACACCATGGAGGTCGACGGGGTCGACAAGAAGGACTACTGGCGGGTGGTGGATCACTGTTATCTCTGCGATCTCTGTTACCTGACCAAGTGCCCCTACGTACCGCCTCACAAGTGGAACGTCGACTTCCCACACCTGATGCTTCGGGCCAAGGCGGTCAACTACAAGCAGGGCAAGGTCAAGCGCCGCGACAGAATCCTGACCTCAACGGACACCGTCGGTCGGCTCGCCGGTATTCCGGTCGTGGTCCAGGCGGTCAACGCCGCGAATCACAACGGTGCAGCGCGCAGGCTGCTGCGGAAGACGCTTGGTATTCATCCCGATGCCGTTCTGCCCGAGTATCATTCCAAGACCGCCAGAAAGCGCCTGTCCGGTGTGCGCAGTCCAGTCACGAGCCCGGAGCCTGCCGGCAGGACGCGGGGACGCGTCGCCCTTTTCGCGACCTGCTATGGAGACCGGAACGAACCGCAGGTCGTCGAAGACCTTGCCAGTGTGTTTACGCACAACGGGATCGAGGTGACGCTGGCGAAAAAGGAACAGTGCTGCGGCATGCCGAAGCTAGAACTGGGAGACCTCGAGGCGGTCGAGGCTGCAAAGGACGCCAACATTCCGGTTCTGGCAGGTATGATCGACGAAGGCTGGGACATCGTCGCGCCGGTCCCGTCCTGTGTATTGATGTTCAAGCAGGAGCTCCCGCTGATGTTCCCCGACGACGAGGAGGTCGCCAGGGTTCGCGACCACATCTTCGATCCGTTCGAATACCTGATGATTCGTCACGCCGAAGGCAAGCTGAATACCGACTTCAAGAACCCGCTGGGCAAGGTCGCTTACCACGCTGCTTGCCATCTTCGCGTTCAGAAGGTCGGTTTAAAGACTCGGGACCTGCTCAACCTCGTACCCGGAACCGAACTCGATGTGATCGAACGCTGTTCGGGGCATGACGGGACCTATGCCGTCAAGCAGGAGTATCACGAGATATCGATGAAAATCTGCCGTCCGGTGGTCACTCGTGTGAACAAGGCCGAGGCCGACCATTATGCCAGCGACTGCCCGATGGCCGGGCATCAGATCGAGAACGGTCTGAATGATGGCAGTACGCCCGAACATCCCCTGACGCTGCTGCGACAGGCTTACGGGATCTGAACTATCTTTTAAGGAGCAAAAAAGGATGTCGAACGAAGGCTATCACGAACCGATTGGCGAACTCTCTGACGAAACACGCGACATGCATCGTGCGATCGTCTCGTTGATGGAAGAACTGGAGGCCGTGGACTGGTACAACCAACGGGTCGACGCCTGCCGGAACGAGGAACTGAGGGCCATCCTCGCTCACAACCGCGACGAGGAGAAGGAGCATGCTTCGATGATACTGGAATGGATCAGGAGGCGCGATCCGACCCTGGATAAAGAGCTGAAGGACTACCTGTTCACCGAGGATCCCATCGCGTCGCTGGAGCACGGGCTCAAGGAGTGACTCTGATGGACAATTTGAAGCGCGAGGACCTCTATTCCCTCGAGAAGTATGCCGAGATCCGGCCCGAATTCCGCAAGCGGGTCATGGCGCACAAGAAAACCCGGCTTGTGCACATTGGCCCCAACGTCACGATCCATTTCGAAGACCGGTTGGTGATGCAGTACCAGATCCAGGAGATGCTGCGTGCGGAGCGCATCTACGAGGGTGAGGCCATCCAGGAAGAGCTGGACGCGTATAATCCGTTGATTCCCGACGGATCCAACTGGAAGGCGACGCTGATGATCGAGTTTGAGGACGAGCATGAGCGGCGGCGCCAACTTGCCCTGCTCAAGGGGCTCGAGGCCGCTACCTGGGTCCGCGTCGGCACCCTGGACAGGGTCCCCGCGATCGCCAACGAGGACCTGGAACGCGAAACCGAGGAGAAGACCTCCTCGGTTCATTTCCTGCGCTTCGAGCTGACCCCGGAGATGGTGGTCGCGGCACAGGACGGAGCGCCGATAGGGGTCGGTGTCGATCACCCGCAATACCGCTACGAGGTAGACGCGGTGCCTGAGGCGGTTCGGGACTCGCTGGTCGATGATCTAAGCTGATCCGCCGGGTCAATCATCAGGATTCCTCCCCGGCGGGTTGTTCCGGGCCTGCCAGCCGTTCCTCGAGCAACGTAGCGAGGCTCGCGATCGACGGATGATCGAAAAGGTCGGTCACGTCTACGGTCTCGGGAAAGGCGACGTCGATGCCTTCGTGGATACGGGCCAGTTCTAGAGAACTCGTCCCGATATCGAACAGGTTGTCCTCGATTGCCACCTCGCGTCCTTCCAGGACCTCGTCACAGATCAGCTTGAGCTGGGCCTCAATACCCGTCAGGTCCTGCTCGTATCCCGCCCTGGGCGCGAGTGAGAGCGCCTCCAGTCTGGCCAGGACCCCGTCGAAATCCCCATTCCGATAGGCGTCTACCAGAAGGTGTCGCTGTACCTTGCCGCTGGTGGTCTTCGGGATTCGGGTCACGGGGATGATGTGCAGCGCCTCGAGGCCCGTGTGCGTACTGAGTGCGGCATGGATTTCGCGGGCGACACCGGTGCTTTCCTCCACCTTGCCCTTGTGCAGCAGGAAGACGAGCAACGCATCGCTGTCGGCCCCGTCCGGGCGCCACGCAGCCGTCACGATCCTGCCCAGCTCGATTCCGGTGTCACGTTCAACGATGGCTTCGAGGTCGTGAGGATAGTAGTTCTGGCCGTTGGCGAAGATGATCTCCTTGGATCTTCCGGTAACGACCAGACCGCAATCCGCCGTGAATCCAAGGTCGCCGGTATCGAGCCACCCGTCCGGTGTGAATGCGGTCTGGTTTGCCTCGTCGTTGCGGAAATAGCCCGTCGTTACATTCGATCCTCGAATCTGGATATGCCCGACTCGGCGTTCTGGCAGGGGTTCGTTGGAGGCGTCCGAGATGCGTATCTCGCAGCCCGCAACCGGTCGTCCCGTGCAGACCAGCGACAACGTCCCCGGACCGTCAATGGTGCCGATTCGTACACCGTTCACGTCCTGCAGGCTGTCGCGTTCAACGCTGACGGTCGTGATACCGGTTTCCGCTTCCGGAAAGGTGACCGCGAGGCTTGCCTCCGCCAGGCCGTAGACGGGAAACATACAGGATCGTTTAAGGCCGTAAGCTGCGAGCGCTTTCAGGAATTCCTCGCACAGGTCGATGGAAATGGGCTCGGCACCATTGAATATCAGGCGGATGTGCTGCAGGTCGAGAGTTTCGGGGGGATGCCTCCTGAGCGCCCTGAGCAGATGCTTGAGTCCGAAGTTGGGCGAGCAGGTCACGCTGACCCCCAGCTCGGAGGACTTTTCCAGCCACAGCAGGGGGCGCCGGACAAAGAGGTCGGTGGGCATCAGGCAGTGGTCGACTCCGGCGGTGAGAGGCGTGAGGTGAAACCCGATCAGTCCCATGTCGTGCGTCAGCGGCATCCAGCTCAGCGAGCTGTCCCCGGCGCGCACGCGGGCACCGGCGGCAATCGCGCGGATATTGGCCAGAATGTTCCCGTGACTCAGTACGACTCCCTTGGGTTCACTCGTCGACCCCGACGAAAACTGGATGAACGCGGTGTCCGCGGCGTCTGCACGATACACGCGGCCCGGTTCACCGGACAGGTCCACGGCGCCCGGATCGACCACGCGTCGGTTCCACGTGTCCGGAAGCTTCTCCGCGCCTGCCTCGTTTGCCAGGGACTCAATTCGTTTCACGCTCCCGGCGTCGGTGAATAGCCACGGGTCGGTCAGCGACCGGTAGATGCGAATCAGTTTAAACCGGTGTTCGTCACTGATCCCGGGTGCGACGGGCACGGGGACGAATCCGCCGAGGATGCCGGCCCAGAATGCGTAGAGGAACTGCTCGTTGTCGTTGATATGTATAATCAGCTCGCTGCCTGGCTTCAGCCCGCGATCCTGCAGGGCGTTCAGCATCGCACGCGCCCGACCGAGCAGTGTGTCGAACGGGATTTCGCTGATCTCCGCCGCGCCCGCCAGTAGCGTGATCCGGCCTCTGTCTTCGGCCTTCTTCGTCAGTGCCTGCGTCAGCGTGCTGAAGTCTGTCATTGAGCGTGTGGGATGGGGAGCAGGTCAGTCTGTTTGCGTTGTGAGCACTATGCAACGCACCCGACCCGCTCGCGGATGGATCTGTGTCTTTGGGTTACGGAAAGATACGCCGCTTGACCGATAATCCTGTAGTTCTCGTGCAACACCCGCAACAGACGGCTGCCGTTTCGCACCGCACCCGCCTGGAGATCGTACCTAACGAAAATCCAGTGCGATCTGGACTGTCATTTTCCGGCAATCGCCTAAGTATACGACGATGACCAAAGGGTTCGCGACCGCAGGGCGAAAGCATGGCTAAGACAACAACCGACCCCGGGTTGCCGCTGCATAAACGGCTCCTGTTTCCGGTCATCGCACCGCTGGCCGCGTGGCTGTTGCGCTTGTTCTGGCTGGTCTGCCGGGTGCAGCAGATCGAGGGTGAAGAATATCTCGAGGCGCTGTCTCCCGGCGCAAACGCTATCATCCCCTGCCACTGGCACCAGCGTCACATTTTCTGTGCGTACTACCTGGTCAGGAAGCTGTCCGTCAAATTCAGATTCGGTTACCTGGTCAGTCCCTCGAAGGACGGAGAACTCGGAGTCATGATCCTGAAGCGGCTGGGTCTGGTCGCGATTCGAGGATCGGCGAAGCGCACCGGGGCCCAGGCGATTCGCGACCTTTACCTCTGTCTGTCGAGGGACGGGATCTCCCCCGTATTGACACCGGATGGATCCGAGGGCCCGATTTACAAGTTCAAGCCCGGTCCGGTGATGCTGGCGCAGTTGTCCGGGGCACCGCTGGTGCCGATGAGCTACGCCGCCCGGCGAGCCTGGTATCTCGATTCCTGGGACCGCTTCATGATCCCGAAGCCGTTTACCCGAGTGGCGATCGCCATCGGCCGACCCCGCTACGTGGAAAGGTCCGGCAAGCTGGACGGGACCGGTTCAATGCAGGATCGGATGGAGGCGGAGTTGAACCAGCTGGGTCGGGAGGCGGAGGCGGCGCTGGAGCGATAACCGCAGTCCGATACGACCCGATCATTCCAGAGACTCCAGGTGCTCGATCGCTTCTCGCAGCCGGTGCGCAGGAAGTACCTTCAGCTTTCCGTTCCCGCCCCTCGGTGCGTTAGCCGCCGGGACCAGGGCATACCGGAACCCATGCGTCTCGGCCTCGGCCAGCCGCTCCTGTCCGTTGGGGACGGGGCGGATCTCTCCCGCCAGACCGAGTTCGCCAAAGACGACCAGGTCTGCGGGCAGCGGCCTGTCCCGGTGGCTGGACAGCGCGGCCAGCACCACGGCAAGGTCCGCCGCGGTCTCCGTGACGCGCACACCTCCCACCACGTTGACGAAGACGTCCTGGTCGAACATCGGCACACCGCCGTGGCGATGCAGGATGGCGAGCAGCATGCCAAGCCGGTTCTGGTCGAGGCCGATAGAGACCCGCCTCGGGTTGGCGAGTTGACTTGCGTCGACCAGCGACTGGATCTCCACGAGCATAGGTCGGCTTCCTTCGCGGGTTACGACGATCACACTGCCGGATACCGGGGTCTCGTGTCGGGACAGGAAGATGGCTGAGGGGTTGCCGACACCCTTGAGTCCGGATTCGGTCATCACGAACACCCCCAGTTCGTTGATCGCACCGAACCGGTTCTTGACCGCGCGAAGGACGCGGTAGCGCCCCCCAGGGTCTCCCTCGAAGTAGAGTACCGTATCGACCATGTGCTCGAGCACGCGGGGGCCGGCCAGCGCACCTTCCTTGGTAACGTGTCCGACCAGGAAGATGGTCGTGCCGCTGGTCTTGGCGTAGCGCACGAGTTGGGCTGCGCATTCTCTCACCTGCCCGACGGAGCCGGGCGCGGACTGGAGGTCGCCCGAGAACAGGGTCTGGATCGAGTCGATCACCGCGAGCCGGGTACGCTCCGTGGCCAGTACATCGACGATCCGCTCCACTGTGGTTTCGGTGAGGAGCCTGAGATGCTGGGCCCGCAGGCCCAGCCTTCGGGATCGCAGGGCGATTTGCGGGGGCGATTCCTCGCCGCTGACGTAGAGGTTCGCGGGCTGGGATACCGTGGCCAGCATCTGCAGCAGCAGGGTGGATTTGCCGATCCCGGGATCGCCGCCGATCAGGATCACTGAGCCTTCGACGATACCACCGCCGAGTACCCGATCGAGTTCCTTGATCTGGCTCGGCTCACGGGGCTTGTCCGCAGTACTGACGGTTGACAGCGCCACCGCACCGGTCCCCCCGGTCCCGGTCCAGCCGCCCCGCCGGTTTTTCGGTGCCGGCGCGATCTCATCGATGACATTCCATTCGCCACAGTCGGTACACTGCCCCGACCACTTGGTGTGCGACGCCCCGCACGCTCGACACTGATAGGCTGCCCTGGTTCTGGCCACGGTGTGTTCAGTGACGCGTCGTGTCGGTCGGTGCGGTCATCGGCCCAGCCGAGCGGAGACGATCGCAAACCCCGGGCTGGTTCGGTTTCGACAGGATTGGGTCGCTCATCGCGGTGCGTTACCGGAATCCGCGCTCCGGCGCCATTTGGGACGTACACGGACGGTCTTCACCGCGTTGGCCTTTGTCTGGACCACCTCCACCGGATATCCGTTGATCATCAGGCTGGTGCCCGGTTCCGGGATGAACTCCATGTGATCGAGGACCAGTCCGTTGATCGTGCGCGGCCCGCTCTCCGGGAGACGCCATCCCAGGCTGCGGTTGAGATCTCGGATGTGCGTGCCGCCATCCACGATATAGCTGCCGTCGTCCTGCGGGACGATGTTCTTATCGTAGGTGCTGGGGTCGCTGGTGAATTCGCCGACGATCTCTTCCAGCAGGTCCTCCAGGGTGACGAGCCCCTGAATGTCGCCGTATTCGTCCACGACCAGCCCCGAACGTTGTCTTCCCTTGCGGAAATTGAGCAACTGCCGGGCAAGGCTCGTACCCTCCGGGATAAAGTGTGGTTCGCTGATTGCGCTGACCAGTGCCTCGGGCGTCAGTTCGTTCCTAGACAGCAGCGGCAGGATCTTGCGGACGCGAAGAAATCCCTCCACGTTGTCGATGCTGCCCCGGTAGACGGGAATTCGGCTGAAATGGCCGTCATGCAGCTCCGTCAGTACCTGTTCCCAGTCGTCATCCAGGTCAATTCCGGTGATCTCGTTGCGCGGCACCATGATGTCTTGGACGATCGCCTTTTCCAGGTCCAGGACGCCGATCAGCATCTTGCGATGTTCCCTCGGGATCATTCCCCCTGCTTCGGTAACGACCACCCGGAGTTCCTCGCGCGAGAGGGTCTGATCTTGTTCGCTGTCCGGGGTGACGCCGAACAGCCTGATGAGGTTCCTTGATACCCGGGTCAGCAACCACACGACCGGAGCGAGGGCACGGGACAGTGGGGTGTACACCCACGCGGCCGGGAAGGCGACCTTTTCCGAATGCACTGCGGCAAGCGTTTTCGGCGTGATCTCGGCGAAGATCAGCAATGTCAGCGTGAGTGCTCCGGTGGCGATAGCGATGCCGGCGTCTCCGTAGAGCCGATAGCCAAGATAGGTTGCGACCTGGGTAATGACAATGTTGACGAAATTGTTGCCCAGGAGGATCAGTGTGATCAGGCGGTCGGGTTTCTCGAGCAGTTGCTGCGCCCTGATGGCGCCCCCGTGTCCGGTCCGTGCCAGGTGACGTAACCGGTAACGGTTCAGCGCGATCAACGCCGTTTCGGACCCAGAGAAGAACGCCGAAAGCAGGAACAGTACGATCAGGGCGAGGAACAGCGCACTGACGGGCAGGGTATCCAAGGAGGTGCTCGGGTCATATGAGTGTCCCCATTACACGGTGACACGATAACGGGTGTCAAGCGGGGGGCGGGAGGTCAGACCGTTCGCTTCAGGACCAGTTCGAGCACGAACTTGCTGCCGAAATAGGCCAGCATCAGCACAACGAATCCCCCCAGTGTCCACCGGATCGCGGTGCGGCCCCGCCAGCCGAGACGCCAGCGCCCGATGAGCAGGACCACGAAGACCATCCACGCCAGTATGGACAGGACGGTCTTGTGGACGAGATGCTGGGCGAAAATGTCTTCCAGATAGAGAAAACCGGTTGCCAGGGAAATGCTGAGCAGCACCACTCCCAGTCCGATCAGTCCGAACAGCAGTTGCTCCATCAATTGCAGCGGTGGAAGCGCGCGAATGATGCCACCTGGGCGATGATTGTGGATATGACGGTCCTGGATCGCCAGCAGTACCGCCTGAAGCGCGGAGAGCGTCAGCACGCTATAGGCCAGTAGCGACACCAGGACGTGGACCTGGGCCGAGGGCTTGTCCGTACTGATGAACGTGGCGCCCTCCGGGACAAACTGGATCAGGACGACACTGACCGCGGAGAACGGCAGCACGGCGATGGCAAGGTTTTCCACAGGGCGAATCAACGTACCAAGCAGCAGCACGCACGATAGGGTCAGTGCAACCAGCGAGGTCGCGTTGGAAAAATTCAGGTCCAGCCCCTGAGGCAACACGATGTGACCATAGAGGACGAAGGCGTGCAGGGTGATCGCCCCCGCCCACAACCCCAATGCGACACCCTTGTCCGTGGTCTCGCCCCTGGCTACCCTGCGCAGACGCAGTAGCAGGGTGGCCGCCGATGACAGGTAGAGGATTGCGGTGATCAGGGTGATGGCGATGGTCATATCGGCGTATGCAGTCGTTTCCCGTGACGGACTACTGTCGGTGAATCGGGCCCCGATCGCAAGGAATCGCGACTGAAACGTGGCGCATACACGGGGTTGGGTGACCGTACGGGTTCGGGTGTTCGAATTGCGGTGACGCGACGCGCGAAAACCCGGTCGACTGCCGCTACCGTGATTGTGGGTTACGTGTTAGCGTTACATACCGCGTGCGTTCAGTCCACAGGGGCACCACACCCGGGGCCGGCGGACACTTACATGATTCCGGACTCCTCAATGTACCGACTGCTGCGTCTGTTTCGTACCTCGATCGGCAGCAAGCTGATGATGGCGATCAGCGGCCTCGTACTGGTCGGGTTCATAACCGGCCACATGATCGGCAACCTGAAGGTCTTCCAGGGGCAGGAGGCGATCAACGACTACGCCGCCTGGCTCCAGGGACATCCCCTGCTGTGGGCAATTCGTCTGGTGATTCTCGCGGTGTTCACCCTGCATGTCTACACGGGTATACGGCTATATCGAGAGAACCGTGCAGCGAGGCCCCGTCGTTATGCGACACGGGTTCCCGTTGAGACCGGTTTCGCCGCCCGTCACATGCTCCTCAGCGGGCTGATCGTCCTGGCCTTCGTCATCTACCATCTGCTACACCTCACGATCGGTGTCGTTCAGCCACAATACGCTGGATTGCTCGACGGGGACGGCCGGCCGGACATCTATTCCCGTCTCGTACTCGGACTGTCGAATCCCTGGCTGGCGGCGATCTACGCCACCGCCGTGTCGCTGGTCGGACTGCATTTGTGGCATGCCGTGCGCAGCATGTTGTATACGCTCGGATTCGGACACGATGCCTGGCGGCGCGCGACCGACATCGGTACCGGCGTATTCAGCGCGCTGGTGGTTACCGGGTTCCTGTCCATGCCGCTGGCGGCGCAACTCGGTTGGCTGGACATGTCTGACGTGCCGGTGCGATGAGTCCGTCCCTTGATGCGGGGGTACCGGATGGCGCACTAGAGGACAAGTGGGGCCATCGCCAGGATGGACTCAAGCTGGTGAGCCCGGCAAATCGGCGGAAATACCGGATACTTGTGGTGGGGACGGGGCTCGCGGGGGCGTCGGCGGCAGCCACGTTGGCCGAACTTGGCTATGAGGTGGAATGCTTCACCTTCCACGACAGTCCCAGGCGTGCGCACTCGGTCGCCGCGCAGGGCGGTATCAATGCCGCCAAGAACTACCAGAATGACGGGGACAGCGTCTACCGCTTATTTCATGACACGGTCAAGGGAGGCGATTTTCGCGCGCGGGAGGCGAACGTCTACCGGCTGGCCGAGGTCAGCAACCGCATCATCGATCATTGTGTGGCGCAGGGGATCCCCTTCGCACGCGAGTACGGCGGGCTGCTGGACAACCGCTCCTTCGGTGGTGCACAGGTCTCTAGGACATTCTACGCGCGCGGGCAGTCCGGGCAGCAATTGCTTCTAGGCGCCTACGGGGCGCTGAACCGACAGATCCATGCCGGCCGGGTCCGGGTCCACAACCGCTGCGAGATGCGCGATCTGGTCCTAGTGGAAGGTCATGCCCGGGGTATCGTGACCCGGGATCTGGTGACCGGTGCCATCGGTCGTCATTCCGGTCAGGCGGTGGTGCTCGCGACCGGCGGGTACAGCAACGTGTTCTTCCTGTCCACCAATGCACTGGGCTGCAACGTAACCGCCACCTACCGCGCCTACCGCAGCGGCGCACTGTTCGCGAACCCGTGCTTTACCCAGATTCATCCTACCTGCATCCCGGCCAGCGGCTCGAACCAGTCCAAGTTGACGTTGATGTCGGAATCCCTGAGAAACGATGGCCGCATCTGGGTGCCGCTGCATCCCGGGGAGACGAGGGCACCGAACGAGATACCCGAAGCCGAGCGCGACCACTATCTGGAGCGCCGGTATCCAGCCTACGGCAACCTGACACCTCGAGATATCGCGTCCCGGGCGGCGAAGCAGGTCTGCGACGAAGGACGCGGTGTCGGACCGACGGGACGCGGGGTCTACCTGGATTTCTCCGAGGCCCTGGGTCGTCTGGGACGGAACGCGATCGAACAGCGCTATGGCAACCTGTTCAGCATGTACGAACGCATCACCGGGGAAGATCCCTACCGGGTCCCGATGCGGATCTATCCGGCAGCGCACTACACCATGGGTGGCCTGTGGGTAGACTATGACCTGATGAGCAACATTCCGGGTCTGTTCGTTATCGGGGAGGCCAATTTCTCCGACCACGGCGCCAACCGGCTGGGAGCGAGCGCCTTGATGCAGGGGCTGGCCGACGGATATTTCATCCTGCCGCAGACCCTGGGTCACTATCTGGCCGTCGAGAGGCCGGGGTTGCCGGACCCCGCCTGCGAGCCCTTTCGCCGGGTCGAGGCGGACGCCGTTGGGCGTATCCGGGCCCTGCTAGACATCGGCGGGAATCGGCCCGTCGACAGCTTCCACAGGGAATTGGGCGAGATCATGGAGTCCCATTGCGGTATGGCTCGGAACGAGCAGGGATTGCATGAGGCGCTGCGCCTGATACCCGATCTACGTGAGGCATTCTGGCGTGAGGCCTGCGTCTGCGGGAACGGGGAAGCACTCAATGTTTCGCTGGAACGCGCCGGACGGGTGGCCGATTTTCTGGAGTTCGCCGAACTGCTCTGTCACGACGCCCTGGCGCGGGACGAGTCCTGTGGCGCGCACTTCCGCGAGGAACATCAGACCGCTGAAGGCGAGGCGGTTCGGAACGACGATCGATTTTCTCATGTGGCCGCATGGGAATATCGCGGGTCGGACACCGACCCGGTGTGCCACTGTGAGCCCCTTTCCTTCGAGACGGTGCATGCGGTGACCCGGAGCTACAGATGAGACTCAGGCTGCGGGTGTGGCGACAGCGATCGTCCGAAGGTGCCGGTCGACTGGTCAATTACGCGGTGGAGGGGGTCGAGGGCGACATGTCGTTTCTCGAGATGCTCGATCTGTTGAATCAGGACCTGGCGACCCAGGGCGAGGAGCCGGTGGCCTTCGATCACGACTGTCGGGAGGGTATCTGCGGATCCTGTTCCCTGGTCATAAATGGGGTCCCGCACGGACCCCGTACGGCGACCACGGCGTGCCAGCTCTACATGCGGCATTTCCGCGATGGCCAGGAAATTGTCGTCGAACCCTGGCGCGCCGCCGCTTTCCCGATCATCCGCGACCTGATCGTCGATCGGGGGGCCCTGGACAGGGTGTTGCAGGCAGGGGGATACGTCTCGGTCAACGCTGGATCGGCCCCCGACGCGAACACCCTGCCTGTTGCCCGTCGGCTTGCGGAGCGTGCGTTCCAGGCCGCGTCGTGTATCGGTTGCGGCGCCTGTGTCGCCGCCTGTCCGAATGCCTCGGCAATGCTCTTCGTGGCGGCCAAGCTCGGGCAGTTGAACGCGTTGCCCCAGGGGCAGCCCGAGCGGACGCACCGCGCTATCGCGTTGGTCGAGGCCATGGACGTCGAGGGATTTGGAAACTGCGGGAATCACTACGAATGCGTCGCCGTCTGTCCGAAATCCATCCCTCGGGACTTTATCGCCAGGCTGAACCGCGAATTCTTCCGCTCGGCGATGATCGCGCATGAGTTTGGCTCTCCTCATCCGAGCGGGGAGTTGGAGGAATAGCTCACAACCCGGGTTCTTTCTGCCTGCAAGATCACCCGGTGCATCTGCCGATAATCTCGTCGAGATCGCCGAGAAGCGCGCCTTCGGTGATCTCGAAGGCCCTCACCGCCAACCGGGCGGACCACACCTCTGGCATCACCGACAGGTCTGTTACGGACAGGTGCGAAAGCTGCGGGGCGGCGTTACCGCTGCGGGGACTCCAACGGTGCGCGCCGCAACATTCATGCCCTGGATGTGACGCGTGCAACTATGCCGTATGTGAGGCAACGCACAGCTCATGGCATTCGAGTTTCCGGGGTGCAGTATTGCGAATTATGGCGTGCTAGCATCGGTTGTCCGGCAGCTTGATTCTCATCTAGAGCGGCAATACCGATGCGCGTTGAAATACTGGGATGCAGTGGGGGGATTGGCGAGGGTTTGCTGACAACCTCGTTACTGCTGGGGGAAGACGTACTCGTCGACTGCGGGACCGGTGTCGGTAATTTATCCATCGAGCGAATGCGCGAGCTGCGTCACGTCTTCATTACCCACCAGCATCTCGACCATATCGCAAGTCTGCCGCTACTCGCCGATACACTCTACGAAAGCCTTCAGGACCGCCCGCTGGTAGTCCACTGCGAACCCTCCACCTACCAGACCCTGCGGACCCATGTCTTCAACTGGGAGGTCTGGCCGGATTTTTTTCAGTTGCCCGCAGGGAGGGAGCCAGTACTTCGTTACCAACCGATCGTTCCGGGTGAGTCTCACCGAGTCAATGACCTGGTGATCGAGGCCATCCGTGTCAACCATATCGTCCCCGCGCAGGCCTTCTACGTATCCAACGGTCGCTCGGCGATGTCCTTCAGCGGCGACACGACGACCAATGATGCACTGTGGGATACCCTCAATGCCCGTGAACGTCTAGACCTGCTCGTCGTGGAGTGCGCCTATCCCGAGAGTGGACGTGAATTGAGCAAAATGGCCCGCCACTATTGCCCCTCGTGGCTGGCGGAGGACCTGGGCAAACTGAGGCATGATCCCAGGCTCTGTATCTCTCATCTCAAGCCGGGGTCCGAATCCGAGACCATCGCCGAGATCAACGCGCGTCTGACCGGGCGGCGGGCCCACCGCCTGACCAGCGGGGAAGTGTTCGAGATCTAGCAGGCCACTGCAGGGCCCTTCGCGTTCGAATCAGAACTTCAATAATGTGTTGGCCGCCTGACAACCGCAGGTTTCTGTGCGTTACTGGTCCGCCCGAGTCTCAATTCGGCTGCTTGCCAGGGTGCCGTGCCTGTGGTCTCCAATCGTCTATAATGCAGCACTTTTCAGGAAGCGCAAACGGGTAAACGATGTTCGAGAACCTGAGCGAAAGACTTGCGGGCACCATCAAGCACCTCAAAGGGCAGGCACGGCTCACAGAGGACAATATCAGAGACAGCTTGCGGGAGGTCCGCATGGCCTTGCTGGAGGCGGATGTGGCGCTTCCGGTCGTCCGATCGTTTATCGATGAGGTTCGCGAACGCGCACGCGGTCAGGACGTATTGCACAGTCTTACGCCGGGTCAGGCACTGATCAAGATCGTCAATGACGAACTGGTGCGCGTCATGGGCGAGGCCAATGAGGGCCTGAATCTTCAGACACGGCCTCCCGCGGTGGTCATGATGGCCGGCCTTCAGGGTGCGGGGAAGACCACGACCGTCGGCAAGCTGGCGCGCTGGCTTCGTGAGAATTCCAGCAAGCAGGTGATGGTCGCGAGCTGCGATGTCTACCGTCCCGCTGCCATACAGCAGTTGGAGCGACTTGCCGGCGAGGTCGGCGCGACATTCTATCCGAGCGAACACGGACAGGATCCGGTGGAGATCGCGAGGGCTGCCGTGGAGAGTGCGAGAGCCCAGGCCTCGGACGTGCTGATACTGGATACTGCCGGCCGCCTCCATATCGACGAGGCGATGATGGACGAGCTCGCCCGGATCCATTTATCGGTCGAGCCCGTCGAGACCCTGTTCGTCGTCGACAGCATGACGGGGCAGGACGCGGCGAATTCCGCCCGGGCCTTCAACGACGCATTGCCGCTGACCGGTGTGATCCTGACCAAGACCGACGGTGATGCCAGGGGCGGTGCGGCGCTGTCGGTCAGACGTGTGACGGGGAAACCGGTCAAGTTCATGGGTGTCGGAGAGAAGTCCGCCGCGCTGGAACCGTTTCATCCGGATCGTATCGCCTCGCGCATCCTCGGGATGGGAGACGTCCTGGGCCTGGTCGAAGAGGCGCAGCGCAAGGTCGATCAGCGCGAGACCGAGAAGCTCGCCAGGAAACTCAAGTCGGGCAAGGGTTTCAGCCTGGAGGACCTGAAGACCCAACTCGAGCAGATGCTCAGTATGGGCGGTGTCGCCGGATTGCTGGACAAACTGCCTGGCGCGACGTCGCTGCCGGCCTCTGTCAGGAATCAGGCGGATGACGGCGAGATTCGCAGGATGATCGCCATCGTCGATTCGATGACGCGCCGCGAACGCCGTTTCCCCGAGATCATCAAGGGGTCGCGAAAGCGGCGGATTGCGAGTGGTTCGGGAACACGCGTCCAGGACGTGAACCGTTTGCTTAAGCAGCACACCCAGATGCGCAAGATGATGAAAAGATTCTCAAAAGGTGGTATGAGCCGCATGATGAGGGGAATAAAGGGGGGGATGCCGCCGGGCATACCGTTCGGCTGAGCGAGACAGGTCCTGTTGTACCTGCAAGGGGCAGGAAACCGGTTTTCCCTTCACTTTTCTCCAATTTAGGATAGAATCGCGCGTTTTGGTCAGGGCCTTTCGGGTTCATGGGCCATGTCATTCCCAACATTGGAAGCGGAATAAATGGTAACAATGCGTCTTTCCCGGGCCGGCGCCAAGAAGCGGCCCTTTTATCACATCGTTGTCACGGATTCCCGAAAGCGGCGTGACAGCGGATGCATCGAGCGCATCGGTTTCTTCAATCCCGGGGCCCGTGGGAAGGAAGTCAAATTGAACATCGACCTGGCCCGTGTGGACCACTGGCTATCTGTCGGGGCCGGCGCGTCCGACCGGGTCGATACGCTGATTCGGGAGCAGCGAAAGGCAGGCTGAAGGGTCCCGCCGGGTTGCCGATCGAACCGCTGGTCCTGGGCCGGGTTTCCGGCCTGTTCGGTGTCGGGGGCTGGGTCAAGGTTCATTCCTACACCCAGCCAAGGGACGGAATTACACACTATAGTCACTGGCTGCTGCGCGAGAATGAGGGGTGGCGTAGCTACCAGGTACTCTCCGGAAGGCCGCAGGGCCGGAGCGTGGTCGCCCGACTGGCAAGGATCGACGATCGGGACCAGGCAGCGAGGCTGGTGGGACGGGAGATCGCGATCGACCGCGATCAGCTCGCTACACTCCCGCAAGGAGAGTACTACTGGGATCAGCTGATCGGCCTGCAGGTCGTAAACCGGCTGGGCGAGTCGCTGGGTGAGGTCTGGGGCATGATGGAAACAGGCGCCAATGACGTGTTGTTGGTCCGGGGGGAACGCGAAAGGCTGATTCCCTGGGTGCCGGGTTCGGTGGTGATGTCGGTCGAGCTGGACTCGGGTACGATCCATGTGGACTGGGAAGCCGATTACTGACGTTGCGCATTGATGTCGTCACCCTGTTTCCCGAATTCGTTGCCCAGGTTCTCGGCTACGGTGTGACGGCACGCGCCGTGCAGCGCGGACTGATCGAAGTCAACGCGCACAATCCCAGGCAATATGCGACGGACCGCCATCGCAGTGTGGACGACCGGCCGTTTGGCGGCGGTCCGGGAATGGTGATGACGGTCGAACCGTTGAGGTCCTGCGTGCGGTCGGTCCGCAGGCAGGTATGCGTCGATGCCCGAACGGTGTTCCTGAGCCCGCAGGGCAAACCGCTGAACCAGGACAAGATCAACGAATGGGCCGGTTTGCCGGGACTGTTGCTGGTGGCTGGCCGCTACGAGGGTGTCGACGAACGCTTCATCGAAACCGAGGTCGACGAGGAGTGTTCTATCGGTGACTATGTGTTGAGCGGTGGTGAACTGGCGGCGATGGTCGTCGTCGATGCGTTGGCCCGCCTGCTGCCGGGAGTGCTGGGACATGAGGACTCCGCACAGCAGGACTCGTTTATGGATGGTCTGCTCGATTGCCCTCATTACTCCCGGCCGGCCTCGGTCGACGGTCGCGCCGTACCGCGGGTGCTGTTGGGTGGCGATCACGAGGCGATCCGGCGTTGGCGATTGAAGCAGTCGCTCGGTCGCACCTTCATCAGGCGACCCGAGTTGCTGGAGCGCCGGGGTCTGGACGAAAACGAAAGGGCACTGCTGGACGAATATCTGGGCGAACGGGGGATTGGCGACGAGCCTGTTTGCAAGTATTGAAAAGTGTACGAGGGAAATCTCAATGGGTAACATCATTGAAGAGCTGGAAGCGGAACAGCTGAAATCCGATCTTCCGGACTTCACGTCGGGCGACACGGTTGTCGTCCAGGTGAAGGTGTCGGAAGGCGGCCGTGTGCGATTGCAGGCATTCGAAGGCGTGGTAATCGGCAAGCGGAACCGGGGCTTGAATTCCTCGTTCACCGTGCGCAAGATTTCCCATGGCGAAGGCGTGGAGCGTGTGTTCCAAACGCACAGTCCGCTGATTGCGAACATCATCGTGAAGCGCCGTGGCAAGGTGCGCCGGGCCAAGCTGTACTATCTGAGGGGTCGGACCGGCAAGGCGGCCAGGATCAAGGAGAAGCTCGGCTAGCGCCCGGCACCTTCGGTCGTGAACGCCGCGTGGGGCGGTCTGATAGTGGGTTCGCCGGTTCGGGGCCCGCTGTTGCCTCGTCGCCGGCGTACCTCGGGCGGCACGTACGGCGTCTGGCTGCCCCAGAGCCCCGGGGCGGGCAGATCCCCTGATACCCCCGTCTTCCCGCGTTAAGGCGATTTCTGTCAAATGACATACCATCCTGCTTGTCTTTTTCGTCCGTCCTTCATTGTTGCGACAACAGTGACATAGTTCGACTATGCGCCTGATGTCGCGCCTTGATGACGAACGAACCCGGCGCGGCACTGTCCCTGCTTTGCTTGGGCACCGGTCTTGGGCTTCCTGCCCAAGCCGTTCACTGCTTCGCAGTTCACCCGGCGCAATCTGGTATGCCATTTTCCGGCAATCGCCTAATGAATGCATGATCGCGATGAAGATTCACTATCTGATGCACGTGTCCTTCGAAGGGTTAGGTGGAATTGAGCCCTGGTTCGTCGGCCACGGTTTCATGTTGTCGAGAACGCGGCTTTTTGCCGGGGAACAACTCCCGGAACCCGAATCGGTCGACGGCGCGGTCGTTATGGGTGGCCCTATGTCCGTCGGCGATACCGGCCTGTTTCCGTGGCTTAATGCGGAAAAACGCTTCATCGAACGGGTCTTGCGCGCAGGGAAACCGGTTCTCGGCGTATGCCTCGGGGCGCAGCTGCTGGCCGATGTCATGGGATCACGGATCTACCGGAACCGCGATACGGAGATCGGCTGGTTTCCCGTTACACTGAGTCCGACCGCCTCGTCTAGCCCGATCTTCAAGGGATTCCCCGCGCGATTCGATGCCTTCCATTGGCACGGAGACACCTTCGACATCCCGGATGGCGCCTGGGCGGTCGGTTCCAGCGATGCCTGCGCAAATCAGGGGTTCGTGGTGGACAATGCGGTTGCGCTGCAGTTCCATCTCGAGTCGCAACCCTCCGGTGTCATGGACCTCTGTAGGGAATGCGCGGATGAACTCGTGCCGGCGGCCTTCGTGCAGACTCCGCAGGTGATGCTCGGTGATCCCGCCCGGTTCCTGGCGCTTCTGACCCTGAATCACACCTTGCTGGGAAACCTGTTCGCGGACGACTCGCTGGCCGGCGATCTTCCGGACAAGGCCGCTTGATTCGCCGTTGTGCGGCGGCCCGCGACGGCGTGTCCCGGGCCCCCTTGAAAATTTCCGGTGTCGTCGCCATTTTCCTTGTTCGATCCAGTACCCTCGGAGCTTTACGCAATGTCAGTAGCAACCCAGAAGGAAACGCTTCAGTTCCAGACCGAAGTCACTCAGTTACTTCACCTGATGGTTCACTCGCTGTACTCCAACCGCGAAATCTTCATGCGCGAGTTGATCTCCAACGCCTCGGATGCCTGCGACAAGTTACGGTTCGAGGCGATCTCGGACGAGGCACTGTTTGAACAGGACACCGACCTGAAGATCGAGGTCGAATTCGACAAGGACAAACGCACCGTGACCATCCGCGACAACGGGATCGGTATGACCCGGGACGAGGTGATCAGCAACATCGGGACAATCGCAAAGTCCGGTACCAGGGAGTTCTTTGAGTCGTTGACCGGTGACCAGGCAAAGGATGCCGGACTGATCGGGCAGTTCGGCGTCGGTTTCTATTCTGCGTTCATCGTTTCAGACCAGGTCAGCCTGGTCACGAGGCGAGCCGGCATGGGTCCGGAACACGGCGTGCGCTGGGAGTCCGACGGCGAGGGTAGCTTCGAGATCGAAAACGTCGAAACCGCCTCACGGGGAACGGCGGTGACCCTGTGGTTGAAGGAAGAAGAGGCGGAATTCGCAGATGGCTGGCGTCTGAGATCGATCATTCATAAATACTCGGATCACATTCCGCTGCCTGTTCGAATGCTGAAGGAAAAAGACGCGGGTGAAGAAAAATCGGAAGATCAGGAAGTGGCGGAATGGGAGACCGTCAACAAGGCCTCCGCGCTGTGGTCTCGACCCAAGTCCGGTATCAGTGATGACGAATACAAGGAGTTCTACAAGCACGTCGGGCATGACTTTCAGGACCCGTTGACCTGGACTCACAACCGGGTCGAGGGTACGCAGGAGTACACCACACTCCTGTATATCCCCTCCAAAGCCCCTTTCGACCTGTTCGACAGGGAACATATGCATGGCGTCAAGCTGTACGTGAAGCGCGTTTTCATCATGGACGACGCCGCGCATCTGCTGCCAAGGTACCTGCGGTTCGTTCGCGGAGTGGTCGACTCCGCCGACCTGCCTCTCAACATATCCCGGGAGATCCTGCAGCGTAACAAGATCATCGACAATATCCGCGCCGGGGCCGTCAAAAAGCTTCTCGGTTTGCTGGAGAACATGGCCGACAAGGAACCTGAGAAGTACGCGACCTTCTGGTCGGAATTCGGCAAGGTTCTGAAGGAGGGCCCTGCCGAGGATTTTTCCAACCGCGAACAGATTGCGGGACTGCTGCGTTTCTCTTCCAGTCACGACGACAAGGAGACGCAGGCGGTGTCGCTCGATGACTATATCGGGCGAATGAAGGCGGGTCAGGAGAAGATTTACTACGTGACCGCCGACAGCTTCGCCGCTGCGAAGAGCAGCCCCCACCTGGAGATCTTCCGCAAGAAGGATATCGAGGTGCTGCTGATGCACGATCGGGTGGATGAGTGGCTGGCCGGAAATCTTACCGAATTCAAGGGCAAGGCCCTGCAGTCCGTGGCCAAGGGTGAGCTCGATCTTGGCGACGTGGAATCCGAGGACGACCGCAAGGAATATGAGAAGGTCGAAAAGGAAGCCGAAGACGTCATCAAGCGCATCAAGGACGCGTTGGGGGACCGTGTCGAAGAGGTTCGTGTTTCGCACCGCCTGACCAGTTCCCCGGCCTGTATCGTGCTGAACGAGCACGACATGGCCATGTACATGCAGCATCTGCTCAAGCAGGCCGGTCACGAGATGCCTGCAAGCCGGCCATCGCTCGAGATCAACCCGACCCATCCGCTGCTCGGTCGTATAAGGGAGGAATCCGATGACGGGCGGTTTCGGGACTGGTCGACCATGTTGTTCGAACAGGCGGTCCTGGCCGAGGGTGGGCAACTGGAGGACCCGGCCGGTTTCGTGACCCGACTCAACGCCCTGATGATGGAGATGGTGACGACTCCGACGATGGGCTGAGCATAGGGGTTGCGTCCTGAAACGGTTGACTGCGGTATGGCATTGCGATGATTGGATCTGATGCCGGTGACGGTACGGTTCGCCTGGACAAGTGGCTTTGGGCGGCGAGACTGTTCAAGACCCGGGGACTGGCAGCCCAGGCCATCATGGGCGGAAAGGTGCATGTCAATGGGGAACGGGTGAAGTCTGCAAGACGGGTGAGGATCGGGGACACCCTCGAGGTGACGCGCGGCAGCGAGCAGATGACGGTTGTTGTCCGGGGGCTCGCCCTGCGTCGGGGTCCGGCTTCGGAAGCCGCACACCTGTACGGGGAAACCGACGAAAGCCGGTCTCGTCGAGAACGGCAGCACGATGCAAAGCGGCTTGCAAACATCACCATGCACAGACCGAACCGTCGGCCGGACAAACGCCAGAGGAAGGCCCTGCGCCAACTGGGCGGGAAGGACTGATCGTGACGCGCCCGGTCACGCCGTTGCTAGCGGTGGATGTTGTTATTCGCGTGAAAAGCGCTGAGGGCGGACGCGGTATCGTGCTCATCGAACGACGCAATCCTCCCTCTGGATGGGCTTTACCCGGCGGTTTCGTCGATGTCGGGGAGACCCTGGAGTCGGCGGCGGTGCGGGAAATGCGAGAGGAAACGAGCCTGGAAGTGACGCTAGAGGCACTGCTGGGTTGCTATTCCGATCCTTCCCGCGATACCCGGGGACACACGGTGAGTGCGGTCTATATCGGCTCCGCGCAAGGGATACCGATGGCCGCGGACGACGCAAGAACAATCCGTGTCGTGAATCCGCAGGATCCGGGCGTCGAACTGGCCTTCGATCACCCTCTGATCCTGGAGGACTACCTTGAATGGCGCCGGTCGGGCAGACCGGCCCCGCTCAGGGTCTGAGCTACAGGCGATAGTATTCCCGATACCACTCGACGAAACGCCGAACCCCCGTTTCCACAGATGTCTGTGGTTTGTAGCCGATGTCGCGCACCAGATCCGAAACCTCGGCATAGGTGTCGGGCACGTCTCCCGGCTGAAGCGGCAGCAGATTCTGCCTCGCCTCGATCCCCAGGCAGTCCTCCAGCACCTTGATGTAGTGCCTCAACTCGACCGGCTCGTTGTTGCCGATGTTGTAGAGCCGCCAGGGAGCCGCGCTGGTGGCGGTGTCGGGCGCGTCTCCATTCCAATCTGGATTCGCCTCGGGGACCGAGTCCAGCGTGCGAACGACACCCTCGACAATATCGTCGATGTAGGTGAAATCCCGGCGATGATTGCCGAAGTTGAACACATCGATGGTTTTGCCCGCGAGGATCCTGGCGGTGAACAGAAACAGCGCCATGTCCGGACGGCCCCATGGCCCATAGACGGTGAAAAACCGCAAACCAGTGGTCGGAATCCGGTATAGATGACTGTAGACGTGCGCCATCAGCTCGTTCGCCTTCTTGCTGGCCGCGTAGAGGCTCAGAGGGTGGTCGACGTTGTCGTGTACCGAAAACGGCATGCGGGTGTTCGCCCCGTAGACTGAACTGCTCGAGGCATAGACCAGGTGCTCGATCCGGTGGTTGCGACAGCCTTCGAGGATGTGTAGAAAGCCCACGAGGTTGGTGTCCACATAGGCGTGTGGGTTCTCGATCGAATACCGCACACCCGCCTGGGCCGCCAGATTGACGACGCGTTGGGGGCGATGTGTCGCGAAAATCTGCTCGATCGCGGCGCGGTCTTCTAGACTAACGCGCACGTCGGTGTACGAATCGTAGGTCCGGGTGCGCTCGAGGCGCGCCTCCTTGAGGCAGACATCGTAGTAGTCGTTGAGATTATCGATACCGACTACCTCGTCCCCGCGTTCGAGGAGCCTGAGGGATAGCGCCGAACCGATAAATCCCGCAGAACCTGTCACCAGTACCTTCATGGTTGCTCCCACTCCCAATGTTCGTTCACTAATCAAGGCTTCAAAGGGGGTGGCTATCGTACCAGATTGACCCGTTAGCGGTTCCCCGTGGGCCCTGTGCTCCGGGTACGCGTCGTGTGTGGCGGTAAACTGACGACCTGATGCGATACAGCGACATTTATGAGAACATATACTGACTCGATGCACGGGAATTCCAGTAAGGCGATTGCCGGAAAATGGCATACCAGATCGCGCCGGGTGAACTGCGAAGCAGTGAACGGCTTGGGCAGGAAGCCCAAGACCGGTGCCCAAGCAAAGCAGGGACAGTGCCGCGCCGGGATCGTTCGTCATCAAGGCGCGACGACAGACGCATAGTCGAACTATGTCACGGTTGAGCGCAACAAAGAGGACGGACGAATAGACAAGCGGGATGGACTGTCATTTGACAGAAATCGCCTAAGTCCGCGGCCGGGGATCGATTCACAGAACCCGAGCGATTCCGGTAGCTTACCGTCGTCTGGTATGCCTCTGCGAGGCCCAGGCCCAGGCCCAGGCCCAGGCCCAGGCCCAGGGTTGTCAGGGTGGCGTCACGAACGGGCTGAGTTGAGCGTATTTGTTGATCCAGTGCTCAGTTGGCGTGAGAGCGGGTAGCAAAATCCTTGATTTTTCGGTATGAGATAGAGAGGCGGGGCGGGTTTTTGCGCCTGCAACGTCACATGGCTCCTGAATGACAGGAAACAAACTATGGGCATGCGCAGTAAAATGAACAAGAAATATGCGGGAGAATGCGGACCTGAAGCGGGACCGCCTCCCGCGCCACGGGGAAACTTGGCTTATCTGTCCTTCCTGGCTGTCCTGACTGCCTTTCTGGTCCCTGCGCAGGTTTGGGCGGAGGCCTGGCAACTGGAGCCGGAATTCAGCCTCGGCGGCAACTACAATACCAACTACAGGCTGTCCACCACGGATCCGCAAGAGGTCGGGACCGGAAGGGTTGCCGGCGCCCTCAAGTTCAGTCGTCTCACCGAGTCATTCGAAATCGCGGGCATTACCCGCCTCAATTTCGTCGGTTATGTCGGGGATACCGAGAACTTGTCGAACCAGGGAGACCAGCTTTTCGGTTTCGAGTCGAAGAAGAAGTTCGAGCGATCCAATGTGGGTCTCGACGTGTTGTGGAAGCGCGACACGGTGCTTCGCAGTATCAATGTGGTGGCGGACCCGGATAATCCGGCCATCGAGCCGGACCAGTCGGTCGACAACGACATCGTGACAGAGAACATCCGCCGCAATCAGGTCCTTGCGCGCCTGCCGATCAATTATGATCTTACGGAACGAGATCAGGTGGGTGTAAGTTTGCGGTTCAATACCACGCTGTATGAGGAGAACCCATTTCTGGACAACTACTGGCGGGCCGGGGGAAGGCTAGATTACTCCCGCGAGCTGACGGAGAAGGACAATCTCATCGCCCTGGCACAGGCATCGCGCTTTGACTCGGACAGTGGGCAGGTTACGGACAACTACGAGATACAGGCCGGATACCGGTACGCCTTCTCTGAAACGACGACGGCGGGATTTACCGCAGGTGGTCGCTATACGGTGTTCGACAACCCCGGTCCTGGAGAAGACGGCACGAATACCGGCTGGGTCGCGCGCTTACAGGCCACGAAGATCACCGGTAGGGCGCGATTTGATGTCAGGCTCGAGAGAAACCTCTCGCCCAGCGGCGTAGGTAATCTGGTAGAAACCGACCAGGCCAACGCGAACATGAGTTATAAGCTTGGCGAACGGTGGAGCTTCGCGTTACGTACGCGGCTGTTTCAGAATGAAAACATCGAAAACCCCGAATCGGGAAGTAATCGGCGGTACTTCCAGATCCTGCCCGCGTTGACGTATCGGATCACACCCGACTGGCGTGTGGAAGCGGCGTACCAGTACATCAGGCAGAAGCGATTCAACGAACCGGACAGTGCCGACAGCAACGCGGTTTTCCTCAACTTTCGTTGGACGAAGCTGACACCGATCGATACGCTCTAAAGCCGATCCTGTATTGAGCAAGGTTGATTCGATCCTTCAGGAATTGTTTCAGCATAGGCACGAGTGATGAGTCCCCGGGGCACGTGTGGTGTCAATGGATGGATCGACTAGGTTGGGTCAGTGCTGTTTCGCGAGTGACGAACACAGGTAACAAATGGGAAGGCAGGATCACCAGGCAGGGTATGAGCTGCGCGATTATGTCGGCATACTCCGCCGCAGGAAACGGGAGATCTTTCTGCCGGCAGTCGGTATTCTGCTGCTGGCAATCCTGGCTGCATACCTGCTCCCCGTTGTTTACCGGGCCCCCGCAACCATCCTGATCGAGAGTCAGGACGTCCCCGAGACCTTTGTGGAGGCGACGGTACGCAAAGAACTGGCCGAGCAGGTGCAGGGGGTCATGTTGCGTGTATTGGACAAGGACACCCTGCAGGGAATCGTCGAATCACATAATCTTTTTCTCGACGAGAGAGACGAACTGCTACCGGCGCAGCTGGCTGGAATGTTGCGTGGGTCCATCGGGATGGAGATTGCACAGTTTCAGGCAGTGAAGTCTGAAGATACTGCAACAGCTACCATGGCGATCCAGGTCTATGCTGATCTCGACGAGCCCGTCGCCGCGGCCGACGTCTCGAACGAAATTGCGGAACTGTTCCTTGAGCAAGACCGTGCCATACGGCAGGAGGAAGCAGAGTCCGTGTATAACTTCCTGCAGGGTGAGGGCGAGAAGCTCAATTTGGTTATCGAGGAGCTGGAGCAGAAACTCGCAACCTTCAAGGTCGGTAATCTGAACCAACTTCCGGAGCTCAAGGATTTCAACATGCGCCTCTATGAGCAAACTGAGGGTAAACTGGAGCGGACAGAAGAAGAGATCCGCTCACTTGAGGACAGGAAGCTCAATCTTGAAGCTCAGATGGCCGTCACGAATCCCTATGGCACACTGTACGCGGAGCCCGGCAAGACCCTGTTGTCCGGACCGGCTCGATTGCGCACGCTGCTTACCGAATACCTCAGGGTCTCATCTCAATATACCCCCAATCATCCCGACGTCATCAAGCTTCGCAGGGAAATCAATTCATTAGAGGGGCAGGTGGGCGGTTCGAGTAAGGCGAGCAGCCTGGTCAACAAGCTGACCGTAACTCGCGAACAGCTGTCAGAGTTAAAACAGAAATATAGCAGTGAACATCCAGACATCGTCAAACTGAACCGCACCATTCCTGCTTTGGAGCGGGAGCTGCGGGAGTTTACCGAAGCTCAGCTTTCGGCTGACGGAGAAGCAGCGAGTCCAACAAACCCCGCCTACGTTTCTCTGAGGACTCAGCTCGATACTGTCAACGCCAATCTCAGAGCGAAGTTCGAGCAGAAGACGAGCCTGCAGTCCAAGCTTGTTGAGTATGAAAAGCGCGTCAGCCAGACGCCGTTAGTCGAACGCGAATATCTTACGCTGAGTCGCGGCTACGATAACGCGACCAAGAAATACAAGGAGATCAAGGACAAACAACTGGAGGCGCAGTTGGCACTGGGGCTGGAAGGCGAGTCCAAGGCCCAGCGCCTGACACTGGTAAGGGGCGCCAGAGTACCGACGGCGCCGTATAGTCCAAACCGACCAGCCTTCATTGCGATCGGATTGGTGCTTGGACTGATTATCGGAGTGGGTGTTGCTACGATCGCAGAATACAGTGACGAAACTGTCAGGGGTAAGCGGGGCGTTGTGGATGTGTTCGGCGCACCGCCGCTGGCTACCATTCCCTACATAGAGAATAATCTTGATATCGCCGAAAGGTCCCGACGGAATAGGATGACACTGATTGTCGCAGGGGTAGTCGTTACGGCGATGCTTGCATATGCCTATTACATCTGGTCCTCTCAGACAGGAGCGGAAGATGCAAACAGTCCGCAAAGCTCTCTACACGGCTAAGTTTCAATTGGGGCGGTGTGTTTTATGATCGGGTTGTGCGACGCGGACTGGACGCGGTGTGGTCGTTTGTCTTAAGGGTGTCATAGTGCCACGTTCGGGCTGTCCGTAGCGAAACCGCAAACTGACTTTAAGTCGATCAGGTTTTTTCTCGGTAGAATCGATCATCAAGATGTGACTGGAACAGATTATGGACAGCATTTCAAAGGCAATGTCGCTCGCGAAGAGTGGTATCAAGCGATCGCCAGTATCGTTGAGAGAAGAAGAGAAGAACATACGTTATTCGAAGACTCGAAATTACAGCATTCCCGAAGAAATTCTGCGAGCGAATCGCCTGCTGGGCACCACCTCCGACAAGGAGGTGGTGGACGCGTTCCGCCTGCTGAGAACACGTGTGATGAGTCGGATGCAGCAGAATCACTGGAACACGCTTGGTATAACAAGCTGCAGACCGAACGAGGGGAAATCGCTGACCGCGATCAATCTAGCGATCAGCATCGCGATGCGCCACAACTACACCGTGATGATGGTGGATACGGATCTGAGGCGTCCCAGCATCCACTCGTTTTTCGAAATCAGTCCGAAATACGGACTGGCAGACTACCTGATTAGGGATGTCCCGATCGAGGAGGTCCTGGTACATCCTGGAATTGACCGTTTCGTCATGCTCCCCAGCGGGGGGTCACTCGATGCCCAGTATCACTCGTCCGAGTATCTTGCCTCTCCGAAAATGGCGCAGCTCGTCGAGGAACTCAAGACGCGATACCCCTCGAGGCTGGTGCTTTTCGATCTTCCTCCTATCCTGATTGGCGATGATGTTGTCGCGTTTTCCACTTGCCTGGACGCAATCATGCTGGTCGTCGAAGACGGCAAGACCCGTGAGGGGGAGCTGGCGCACGCGCTTGATCTGATTTCGGAGGTCGAGGTAATCGGTACCGTTTTGAATAAATCGGACGAGTTAACGCAGGAAAATCACTATCAAAGCTATTACTAGTGTCAATTGTTTCCCTGCGGGGACGCCAACACGAGCAAACTGTCGAACTATGAGAACAATGAGACGGTTTTTCAGAAATTGAACATTTCTACGTTACTCCGAGATTTCTGTGGCTATCGAAGGCAACCTTTTTCCCAGAATTCGGCTTTGTTCACCTTGAAGCCGTAAATCCGATAGTCCCC
>Ga0210096_1000144_pt1 | contig 29124 bp, 24 predicted proteins | sample China_Galinas_PW_4_FD_184864 | JGI IMG/M metagenome (GOLD analysis project Ga0210096, IMG submission 184864) | Wetland microbial communities from San Francisco Bay, California, USA, that impact long-term carbon sequestration - China_Galinas_PWA_D2... | ecosystem: Environmental > Aquatic > Marine...
CATTCCGGTTTTCTAGCTCTCGACGGCAGCCGGGAGGCACTTGAGTGGCGGATCGCGCTGATCGACTCGGCCGTCTCTAGCGTGGATATCCAAACCTACCTCTGGTACCCCGACAACAGCGGCCGTCTGATGCTGGAACGCGCCGTCCTCGCCGCCGAACGGGGGGTACACGTCCGCCTGATCGTCGACGACCTGCTGACCGCCGGTCAAGACCAGGTGATCACCCAACTGGAAAACCACCCCAACATCGAGTTCCGGATATTCAACCCGTGGAAGGGCCGAGGTTTGGGGGCCCGCGCCGGAGAAATGATCGCCGAGATGGAGCGCCTCAATACCCGCATGCATGACAAGCTGGTTGTCGTCGACGGCAACGCGGCTGTCGTGGGCGGCCGCAATATCGGTGACCACTATTTCGGGCTTAACAGCACCTACAACTTTCACGACATCGACCTGCTGGGGTTCGGCAAAATCGCGCGACAGGCCGAGGAGATGTTCGACCACTTCTGGAACAGCGAATGGGTGGTGTCCGCGCAGCACCTGTCGACCGAACCCGACCCGGAATTGGCAAAGGCAAAATGGGCAGAGATTCAGCAGAAGAACCGACAGGCCGAGGAACTGTCGGCGATTCCGCGTGAGGTGAAGGACTGGAGCGCAGAACTGGCAAAACTTTCGGATGAACTGCGCATCGGCACCAGCTACATGGTCTACGACGAGGCCAGCGGCGAGGCGATTTCCCAGAAGATGCAAACGGCCATGTTTTCCTTTCTCGAAAGCGCCGAGGAAGAGCTCCTGATCACGAACGCCTACATCATCCCCACCCAGCGGGGTATCGACCTGGTGCAAAGGCTGACGGACCGTGGCGTAAAGGTGCGGATTCTGACCAATTCGCTCGCGTCCCACGATGTCCCCGCGGTCAACAGTCACTACCAGGTCTGGCGCGACGACCTGATCGAGGCCGGGGCCGAACTCTACGAGTTGCGTTCGGACCCGCAGATCCAGTCGATCGTCGACCTGCCACCGGTGGAGGCCGGATTCACCGGACTGCACACCAAGGCGGTGGTCGTGGACCGTCGGCATGTCTTTATAGGATCCATGAACTTTGACCCACGTTCGGCCAATATCAACACCGAGGCGGGGGCGTTCGTCGACAGCTCGGCACTCGGAGAGGACGTGGCGCGCTTGATGGAGCGCGACATGTCACCGGCCAATGCCTGGCAGGTGCTCCTGGACGCGAACGGCAATCTCTACTGGATCAACAATGAGGAACGAGTGGACTTCCAACCGGCTCGTGACAGTTCACAGCGTGTGATGGATGCCATCTTCAAGATTTTTCCGAAAGACCAGTTCTGATCCGGGAAGGACGGGCGGTGTTTCGCCCCGGGCGGCCATCGGCATCGCTTGAAAAACTGTAGTACGGGTTTCGGCCATTTACCGGAATCACAATGTGTAAGTAAGACCTTGTATTTTGACGTTACGGACTGAAGAGATCCATCCAATATGGACATCGTACTTGCAATGCTGGTGCTTGCCGCCATACCCCTGCTCACCGTACTGTTCATTCTCTGGCGGTAAGGGCGGGGTTCGCAGGGGGTAACTCCCGACTGAACTCCCCAAGGGGAGCACAGCGGGGAGAGGGCGTATGGTGCTTACAGGCAGGCCCTTTGCGGACAAGACGATCCCGGCGTTTCTGTTCGAATGCGTGATCCAATCGCATTTCACGAAGGACCCGCGGAGAGTTCCGAATGATCACCCCGACACAACCCAGCTCGGGACGGAGGCGGGCCCGATCCTGCGCCCGGTGCTGGAACCGTCTGTGTCGCTCTCTGTTTACGACGATTGTGGCCGCGGTTCTCGGTACGGGACTTCTCTCCTGCGTCTCCAGACCGCTGAACCGCTATTCGACCGACACCTCGCCAATGATCCTGACACCGGCCTCGAAAGCTGGCGTGCTCGATGGTCGCGCACGTTTCAGGGAGATCTTCTGCGCTATCACAGCAGAGCGCGGCGAATCGCTTCCCGACTACCGCCCGTGCGATGAGGCATTGGTCAAGCTGTCGGATGAACCGCCCGGGCACGGCAGACAGGTCAACCTCGGACAAAGCAAATCAGGGCTTCGTATCATCGCCATTCCCGGGATCGGCTGGTCGTGTTTCAAGCGCTTCCTGGATCCCAAGATGACCTCTATCACGCACATCGCCAAATTCGGATACGACTTCACGCTGTTCGAAGTCGATGCACTCTCCGGCAGTCGGCGCAACGCCAGGCAGATCCGCGACCTTATCATGAGCATGCCCGACCAGGACGATGACAAGCCCCTGGTGCTGCTCGGCTACTCCAAGGGGACCCCGGACATCCTCGAAGCGATCGTTGACTACCCCGAGCTGCAGACCAGGGTCGCGGCCGTCATCTCGGCCGCAGGCGCAGTCGGTGGATCGCCGCTGGCGAACGATGCGTCCGAATCGATGGTGGACCTCCTGCACTACTTCCCCGGCGCCGAGTGTGATCCCGGCGATGACTACGCCCTGGAAAGCCTGAAACCCGAAGTCCGGCAGCGCTGGCTGGCCGACAACCCGCTGCCCGATACCATCCGCTACTACTCGCTCGCGACACTGCCCGACGAGGAGCAGATCTCCGCCGGGCTCAAGTCCAGCTACAGGAAGCTGGCACGGGTCGATGCGAGAAACGACAGTCAGCTCATCTTTTACGACCAGGTGATCCCCGGCTCGACCCTAATGGGGTATCTCAACGCGGACCACTGGGCGTTGTACGTCGCGATTGGACGTTCCCACAAGTTTATCGGTTCGACCTTCATCAACCGGAACGCGTTTCCACGCGAGGTGCTGGCGGAGGCCATCTTCCGGTTTGTCGACGAAGATCTGGCATCCCTACCGGAATGACGGGCACACGCCACGCAGACGAAGTTATGGTATCTTCAATGCCGACCTATCACCTAGAAATCAATGATGCTTTTGATTACGGATGATCATTAGTCAATTCATGGATGAGGTGCCACTCTGGGGGATCCTTCTCGCCTCGGTCCTCATCATTGTCCTTGCCACCGAGTTTGGTTTTCGGCTGGGCCGATGGCAGCACGCGCGTCTGACCGGCGGGGATAAAATCAAGACCGGTCCGGTCGTAACCGCTTCCCTTGGCCTGCTGGCGTTCATGCTCGCCTTCACCTTCGGCGCGGTTACGAAGCGTTTCGACGACCGCAAGCAACTGGTGCTGGACGAAGCCAACGCCATCGGCACCGCCTATCTGCGCGCCGATCTGCTGCCTGAACCCGATCGCGATTCCGTCCGACGCCTCCTGTATGACTACGTCAACCTGCGACTGGAAACGGTGCAACTCGGCGGGGAAGGAAAAACTGACGACCATTTTCTGGAGACCATGATCACCCAGGCCGAGAAACAGCAAAACGAACTCTGGTCGATAGCAGTGTCCATTGCGGACCGGTATCCAACACCGATCAGCGCGCTGTTCCTGCAGTCACTGAACGAACTGATTGATCTGCATCAGATGAGAATTACTGTGGCGCTTCAGCACCGCATGCCGGGTATTTTCTGGTTTGCGCTGTGCGGGTTGACGATTCTCGCCATGATCGTTGGTGGATACGATGCCGGGCTGAGCTCCGGCCGCCGTTCCGTCATCACCACCATGTCGGTAGCGCTTGCATTCTCGCTGGTGATGCTGCTGGTCGTCGCGTTGGATCGCCCGAAGCAACGGCTCTCCGTAGTCAATCAGGCGGCCCTGATGGATGTGCAGAGGGCTATTGAGCGTTCTCTAAAGCCCCTCAGTGAATGAGTTCCAGTCAACTGCAGACCCACGTCATCAAGGCGCGACAACAGGCGCATCGTCGAACTATGTCACTGTGTGTTGTCGCAACACAGAGGAACGACGAAAAGACAAGCAGGATGGACTGTCATTTGACAGAAATCGCATTAGGGTTCTGTTTGAAGTCGCGTGCGCGGATGAGAATAGATCCATCCTCTTCAAAGACCTGGTTGTCGAGGAGCTTCCTCGCAGCATCCTGAATCATCGGCCGATGCTGGGCTACGGACCGCATGGGCTCCTCCGCTGAGGCGCCGAATTTCTTTATCAACGTCTCCAGAGAGATCCGGCAAAGCACGCGTTCTTTGTCGACTTCCGCTGCAATCGTTGCCACTTTCGTAATCGGATTCCAGCATTCGAGCTTAGGAAACGAAATCGCAGTGCCTTTTGAGGCAGATGTTTGGTAGCGGCTCATCTACGCACCGAATAGCGTTCACTTGTGGTTAGGGAATACATGGTTCTAACTCGCTCTTACGGCTTGGGAAAATTTTATAAGGATATCACTGATAGAAGCGCCCCCCAATTGAACACTCGTCTCAGCCGGACCTTCCGCGAGGATCGATGAACTGGCATTAATCACGCGTTTCGGCCAGCGGCTGACAAACCGGTGCTGGACGCGTCCGTCATCGTTCGCTTTAGAGTCCCTTGCCGGGACTCTAAAGCCACGGCTCTTTCACCCTGATGAGGAGCTTTAAACAGAACGGGCTTCGCCTGGGGCCAGGCAACCGAAGGTTTCTTCATAGGCCAAAGACCACCTGCAGCGGTGTTTGGCCTAGAAAGCTGTGCGTGATAGTTCGATCGTCAGGCAGGCTGAACGTTACTGGCACTTGGGCCTTTCTCACCCTGCTGCACCTCGAATGTTACCTCTTGTCCCTCGGCGAGGCTCTTAAATCCTTCACCGACGATGGCGCTGTGGTGGACAAAAACGTCCTTGCCGTCATCCTGTCGAGCAATGAAACCATATCCCTTGGAATCGTCAAACCACTTTACTGTACCTTTGATCACGGTAGTAACCTATGTAATTGATGAACTTGATAATTGCAGCGGGTTTCTTGGAGAAAGATTTCGGGCGAAACTGCAGAAAAGCTGAAGGAACTACCAAACTGACTGATAGAATGCCGCCACAATCTCGTGACACTACACCAAATTGCTGTAATTATCCACAAGTATTTGACACTCATGACGGTCGGGAGTAGAAACCGGCCTTTGGCCGACTTCGGTAGTACGGGCCCGCGTGGGGGAATGTTCTCGCGCTGCTGCTGCCTTCATCATTTGAAATGAGAGAGATGATTGTTTTCAGATGCAGTGATGAATCCCGTTCGGCGAAATCACAGTCCAGATGATGGACCCTGATCCGAACCGCCCACTCCAGAATGAAAGCTTGTCCGGTGTCACATCCCTCCACCCCAGCGGTACTGCCAGACCAGCCCTATCGTGTCGAAATCGGTTCCGGTGCGAGCGAACAGCCCGGTGCTGCCGAAAAGCTTGATCGAATTTCGCGGACTGACGGGTAATGCCAGCGTGGCGCCGAAACGCCAGTTCTTCTGAAGGTCACTCTTTTCGACTCCGTTTAGCGACGATTGCCCACCGGTGTAGTAGGTCGCGTCGGCCGAACCCCAGATGCCCCTTCTGGACTGACGGATGATGTGGACCTGACCCCCGTAGATGGGTTCCTGGGAACGCGTGTTGCCGCCGAAGAAATCCGTGTTGTCGGTGTAGAACGTCACCTCCAGCGAACCCTCCAGCGTCCAGGGACCGGTGGCCTTGGAAACTCCGACCTGGGGGCGGAACGACCATCGGTTGGTTCCGATATTGATCAGCCGATCCGAGTCGTACTGACCGAGCGGCACCGTGACCAAGAGATTGACGCCGACGATGGTGTCCTGACGGTAGCTCCGGAATTCTTCGAAACCGAGCGCTGGCGCACCGAAGATGTTGTAGGAAAGACGGATCTGAGGATCGGCGAGCCCGTTGACCTTGCGTTCCGCGAATTCACCTTCGACCCTGCCGCTCCCGTCCAGAAAGGCATAGGGCAACAGCACGGCGATCTTGCCCGAGTTGCCCAGCAGGCCCACCGAGCGAGCGTAGGCCACCAGACCCGAGTTCCAGGTGATCTCCGCATCCTCGATATCGATGCTCGGGTCGAACAGCACATCCCCTTTCGCGTACGCATAACCCGCGAGAAAGAAATTCATCCCGACCGGCGCATTGGCGAAGGCCCTGGGCTCGAGCGACTGCGCTTGAACGTCGCGCCCTATGCAGACCAGTGCGATGAGCCATGCCGCAACGAGATGACGCCTCCCTATCCGAAGACGCGTCACCGCTAGCGCAACCCGGTCTCTAGCACCTGCTCCGGTCCCGCCAGTTCATCCTGGCAATTGCACTTCTCGCTTCGCCCGCGCGTACCAGGCTTCCCTTCCCAGGGGCCCGTCCATACCGATACCCAGATCGTGCATCAGTCCCATCGGGTACTGGGCCTCGGCGGATCCCGACCGCGCCGCGCGCCGATACCACTGAAACGCCCCTACCGGGTCGCGCGCTCCGCCCAGTCCCTGCTGATGGAGCCAGCCCCTTGCGGCCTGCGCGCGGTTGTTTCCGCCGCGGGCGGCATCCTCGAGCAGCGCCCTCACCGCCTCGTAGCGGCCTCGGTGATAGACACGTAACGCGTCCGGCAGTTCTCCACAGCGGCCGAGAGCGACGTGACCCCTGCCATGAACAGAACCAGTCCCGCCTCAGCCCGCACGGCGGCGTACCTCGGTCACGTTTCGCACCTGTTGAATCTTGTCCATGATGCACCCCAGTTGAACGGTGTCCTCGATCTCCAGGGTCAGGTCCATGGTCACGACCAGGTCCCACCGGTTGGTCCGGGTATCGGCACGGATCAGGTTGACCTGTTCGTTGGACAGGACCGCCGTGATGTCGCCGAGCAACCCCTTGCGATCATAGGCCAGGATACGCACGTCCACCGGGCAGACCGTCCTGTCACCGCCCCAATCGACGTCGATCAGGCGATGTGCATCACCGTCACTCAAGTGCATGATATTGGGACAGTCTTTCCGGTGCACCGTCACGCCCCTGCCCTGGGTGATATATCCCACGACGGTGTCGCCGGCGGTCGGCTTGCAACACTGGGCGAGGCTGGTCAGCAGGTTGCCCACGCCGCTGATGGTCACCCCCCCCGAGTCACTTACACGCGTGGGATCGTGCGTTTCGAAGCTGCGGGGCTCCTGCGCGAGTCCCGGCACCCGGAGCGAGCCCGAGAACTGCTGGGGTCCGATCTCGCCTCGCGCCAACGCGACGTAAAGCTCATTGACCGATTGGAAATTGAATCGCTCGACCGCGGGCTCCATCGCCTCCGAGCCGACATGCAATCTCTGCAGCTCGCGCTCGGCGATCTCCCTGCCCTCCTGGATGTGACGCTCCCTGTCCTGCCCCTTGAACCAGTTCCGCACCTTCACGCGGGCCCGTGGCGTGCTCAGATAACCCAAGTTGGGGTTCAGCCAATCGCGGCTGGGCCGGCCATCCTTCGCGGTGAGGATCTCGACCTGCTCCCCCGAGTTGAGACGATACGTCAGCGGAACGATGCGTCCGTTGACCTTGGCGCCCCGGCAACAATGCCCGACCTCTGTGTGAACGCTGTAGGCGAAATCGAGCGGTGTCGCACCGCGCGGCAGGTCCTTGATCTCGCCGTCCGGTGTCAGCACGAAGACCCGATCGCTGAACAACTCCGTACGGAAGTCCTTCAGCACGCGGGGCGCGCTACCGCCCGACTCCAGCATCGACTGCATGGAGGCAACACTTCGCTGGATCATCCGATCCGGTTTCGCACCTTCCTTGTAGGCCCAGTGGGCCGCTACGCCGCGCTCGGCAAGGTCGTGCATCTCGCGGGTGCGGATCTGCACCTCGGCGATTTTGCCACCCGGACCCGCCACGGCCGTGTGCAATGATCGGTAGCCGTTGCCCTTGGGATTGGCGATATAGTCGTCGAACTCTTTGGGAATGTGCCGCCAGAGCGTGTGCACGACGCCGAGCGCAGCGTAGCAGTCCCTGACCTCCCCGACGACGACACGCACCGCGCGCAGGTCATACAGCTCCTGCACCCCGAGACGCTTGTGCTGCATCTTCCGCCAGATGCTGTAGAGGTGCTTCGCACGCCCGTACACCTCGGCGTCGATGCCCTCTTGCCGAAGCGCCTCCTTCAGGCTCGCGACGAAATCCTGCAGATAGGTCTCGCGCTCGATACGCGATTCCTCCAGCGTCTTGGCCAGTCGCTTGTAGTCCTGCGGCTCGAGATAGCGAAACGCTAGGTCCTCGAGTTCCCACTTGAGACGCGCGATGCCGATCCGGTTCGCGAGCGGCGCATAGATATCCAGGGTCTCGCGTGCGACACAACGGCGCGGCTCGTAACGCTCCCTGGACAGGATCCTTAGGCGCTGTAGGCGATACGCCAGCTTGATGAGCATGGCGCGGATGTCCCGCACCATGGCAAGCAGCATGCGGCGTAAACGCTCCGCCTCCTCGGCGGTATGTGCCTGCTCGTGCTCGCATTCGCGAAAGGTATTCAGCCAGTGGACGCTGTGCACGAGCGCGGCGATGCCCTCCCCGAAATTCTCCCGGATCTCGGCAGTATCAACTACGTCCCTCAATCTCGGATCGCTGAGCAATGCAGCGATCAGGGTCTCGTCGTCCACGCCGAGCTCGTGAAGAATCAGGGCAACGTCGATGCCCCGCGGCCGTTCCGGTAGACCGCTGCCGGCCGTGAGGGCGATCTCCAAGGCTCGGGCCGGTGCGCTCCCGGCGTCCGCAACGTCGATACCGAGGGAGGCCGCCACGGCTTCGCGGGCATCGGGGGTTTCCTTGATGACACTCTTTACCATGGCATGTCAATACAGGGATGCGGAATGGTATGTCATTTGACAGCAAATCGCCTTAGGCGTGAACCCCGTTTGGGGGTTACGCGTCGCGGCCATTGCCGTGTACGGTCACGATGACGGTCCGCCGGTGCGGCGCCGTGCGGTGTTCCCACAGATAGATACCCTGCCAGGTGCCGAGTTCGCAACGACCACCAGCGACGGGCAGTGTCAGCTCGGTCTGGGTCAGGACGTTGCGAACATGCGCCGGCATGTCGTCCGGCCCCTCGGCGGTGTGCCGAAACATTGGATCTCCGTCGGGGCACACCGACACCATGAATCGTTCCAGGTCCTCGCGCACCACGGGGTCCGCATTCTCGCAAACGATCAGTGACGCGCTGGTATGGCGCAGAAACAGGTGGCAAAGGCCCGTGTCGACACCCGAACCGGAGACGACCCGGCAGACGCTGCGGGTGATGTCGTGGGTCGCGCGAGCGCGGGTCTCGAAATTGATTGACTGCTGCAGGTACATGGGTCCGTCGGGACGGGGACTTCTGTCGGGGGCCGTCGGAGAAGAAACTCCATTTTAGCGCACACAGCGCGTGAGAGCATCCGGTCAGACGTCCAGCAACATTCGCGACGGGTCCTCGATCTGCTCCTTGACGGTCACCAGGAACCGGACCGCCTCACGGCCGTCGATCAGGCGGTGATCGTAGGACAGCGCAAGGTACATTATGGGCCTCACGGCGATCTCTCCGCCCACGACCACCGGTCGCTCCTGGATCTTATGCATCCCTAGGATCGCGCTCTGCGGCGGGTTGAGGATCGGGGTCGACAGCAGGGAGCCGAAGATCCCCCCGTTGGTGATGGTAAACGTCCCCCCGGTCATCTCCTCGAGGGACAGCGCGTTAACTTTGGCCTTCCTGGCGAACTCCGCGATCTCGGCCTCGATCCCATGGAACGACAATGTCTGAGCGTCCCGCAGCACCGGCACCACCAGGCCGCGCGGCGAACTCACCGCGATACCGACGTCGAAGTAGTCGTGATAGACGACGTCCTCGCCGCTGATCGAGGCATTGATCTCGGGAAACTGCTTCAGTGCCTGCACGCAGGCCCTGACGAAGAAGGACATGAAACCGAGTTTGACCGAATGGGCCTTCTCGAAGGACTCGCGGTACCGGGCGCGCAGATCCATGACCGCCTTCATGTCAACCTCGTTGAAGGTGGTGAGGATGGCGTTCTCGTGCTGTGCCGCCAGCAGGCGTTGCGCGATCCGCTTGCGCAGGCGCGTCATCGGTACCGCGCGATTCTGTCTGCCGGGGCCGGCCTCGGCAAAGGTCCGCTCGCTGGCGGGCAGCGTAACCTCGCTCTCCCCGGAAGACGCATCCCCGGACTTCGAGGCCAGGTGATCCCGAACGTCGGCGGGTGTCAGGCGTCCTGGCTCGGATGCCGGGACGTCACTTGCTTGCAGTTGGTGTTCAGAGAGCAGCTTGCGGACCGCGGGACCGAGTTTGGGAGATGCTGAACTTCCCTCGCCCCACCCACTGTGTTTCGGTTTCGAGGCCTTGCCCGCGTCTTCGGCAGGTGCCTCTCCCGCCGGTGTATCACCCGCGCCCTGTTCTATCATCGCGATCACTTCGCCGCTGTTGACGGTGTCGTTTTCCACCTTGCCGATGTCCTTCAACACACCGTCAACCGGCGCTGAGACCTCCAGCGTCACCTTGTCGGTCTCCAGATCGGCAAGATGTTCCCCCTCCGTGACCCGGTCCCCCACCGACTTGGCCCAGTTCACGATAGTCGCCTCGGATACCGACTCTGCGAGTTCGGGTGCCTTGACGTCGATCAGCACGGTATTTTCCTCTTGAACTCGGCAGGCATGCGCTTGGATTCACGTCGGCGACCCACGCCAATCCGGTTAGGCGGGTCGCGATCCGGATTCAGTTTGCAACCGCGGAGCGTTCCGCGGTTTCTACCGGCACCTCATCGAGCGCCAACGCCTGCGACACCAGGGCACGTTGCTGCTGCCTGTGCTTGTGTAGATACCCCACGGCCGGGGCGGCGTAGTATCGTCTGCCGGCATAGGATAAACGGTGGTGGGGTCCTATGCATCCCTTCAGGTGCCGCCGCGATTGCATGTAGTACCAGGCCCCCTGGTTACGCGGCTCTTCCTGCGTCCAGACGATGTCGAGTGCGTTCGGATATCGGGCCAGCACCCTGTTCAGCTCGTCCGCGGGAAACGGATACTGTTGCTCGATCCTCACGATGGCAACGTTCTCCAGATGCTCCTCACGACGCTTTTCCATAAGATCGTAATACACCTTGCCGCTGCAGACGACCAGCCGCGAGACCGCATTGGTATCCAGCGGGTTCACTTCGTCGATAACGGGCTGAAAGCCGGCGTTCGCCACCGCCTCCAGCGGTGACATGGATGTCTTGTGTCTCAGCAGGTTCTTTGGTGTCATGACGATCAACGGCTTACGATAGGGCCGCAGCATCTGGCGCCTCAACAAGTGAAACATCTGGGACGGCGTGCTCGGAACGCAGACCTGGATATTTTCCTCCGCACAGAGCTGCAGGTACCGCTCCAGGCGCGCCGAGGAATGCTCGGGACCCTGCCCGTCGTATCCGTGGGGAAGAAACATGACCAGTCCGCAGTAGCGCTGCCACTTCGCCTCCGATGAGCTGATGAACTGGTCGATGATCACCTGCGCGTTGTTGGCGAAGTCGCCGAACTGCGCCTCCCAGATCACCAGGGACTGGGGTTCGGCGGTGCTGTAGCCAACCTCGAAACCGAGCACCGCCTCCTCCGACAGCAGCGAATTGATCGGTAGGAACTGCGGCTGGCCCTCGAACAGATGCTGTAGCGGAATGATAACCTCGCCGGTCTTCTGATCGTGTATGCCGGCATGGCGGTGTGCAAAAGTCCCGCGAACACTATCCTGTCCTGACAGGCGGATGGAGTAGCCATCTTCCAGCAACGATGCATACGCCAAGGTCTCCGCAAATCCCCAGTCCATCGGCACCTGACCTTCCCCCATCGAGGCGCGCTCGCGCAGCAATTTTACCACCCGCGGGTGCAGGTCGTGATTCCCGGGCACCTGGGTAAACTTGCGCGCCAGATCGCGCGCGCGCTCCAACGAGATGCAGGTGTCCGCCGGTTCGGTCCAGTGCGTGCCCCTGTAGGCGGAATAGTCGACCGCCAGACTGTGGACCGTGGCGTTGTCTATCGGGCCGCATACCGGATCGCCGGATTGCACCTTTGCGATATAGTCCTTCGCCATCGCCTCCACCTCACCGGAACCGATCACGCCCTCCTTTTCGAGTTGCTCGCGGTAGATGTCGATCAACATGGGATGCCGGCGGATGTGCCGGTACATCAGCGGCTGCGTCACCGAGGGTTCGTCCGCTTCGCTGTGCCCGTACCGGCGGTAGCAGACCATGTCCACCACCACGTCCTTGTTGAACCGCATGCGATAGTCCAGGGCCATGTTCGTCACGAACACCACGGCCTCCGGATCGTCCCCGTTCACGTGAAAGATCGGCGCCTGCACCATCTTGGCGACGTCGGTGCAGTACAGGGTCGAGCGGGAGTCCAGAGGGTCGCTGGTGGTGAACCCGATCTGGTTGTTGACCACGACGTGTACCGTGCCCCCCGTCGTGTAGCCCCGAGTCTGGGAGAGATTGAGCGTCTCCATCACCACGCCCTGACCTGCGAACGCCGCATCGCCGTGAATCAGTAGGGGCAGGACGCTGTTTCGCTTACGGTCCCCACGGCGTTCCTGCCGGGCCCGGACCGATCCCTCGACGACCGGATTGATGACCTCCAGATGCGACGGGTTGAATGCCAGCACAGCGTGAACGGTGTCGATGCGCGTCTTCAGGTCGGAGGAAAACCCTTTGTGGTACTTGACGTCACCCGAGCCGAATCCCGGACGAGCCACACCCTCGAACTCCTCCAGCAGGTCGCGCGAATCCTTACCGAAGACATTGACCAGGACGTTGAGGCGACCGCGGTGCGCCATGCCGACGATCAGTTCCTTGATGCCGTGTTCGCCGCACCGTTGTATCAGGTTGTCCAGCAGCGGAATGAGGGCGAGCCCCCCCTCCAGCGAAAAGCGTTTCTGGCCGACGAACCTGTGGTGCAGATAGCGTTCCAGCTCGGTGCCCGCCACGATTCGCTCAAGGATGCGTCGTTTGTCCTCGGCGCTCACCGGCGGATTGCCCTGGACCGACTCCAGGTACTCCTGGATCCAGCGTTTCTGCACCGTGTCGGTGAGATGCATGTACTCCGAGCCGATGGTGCCGCAGTACGTCGTGCTGAGCGCGTTGATGATCTCCCGCAGACTGGCGGAGTCGGGCAGGCCGAACAGGGACCCGGTATTGAATTCGGCGGTCATGTCGGTTGATCCCAGCCCGTGATACTCGAGTTCGAGTTCCGAGACCGAGGGTCTGGCGGTCTGCTCGAGTGGATCGAGATTCGCCTGGCGGTGTCCCAGGTACCGGTAGGAGTTGATGAGCTGCAGGACGTGGACCTGCATGCTGCTCTCTGCCTGTACCATGGCTGCCGTTGCCGGCAGTCGGTTAGCGGGGGACCTGGCCGCTCGGGCGCGCAGGTCCGAGCGGATGCGCGAATGCAACGGCTGGCGCTCCCTGCCCAGCGTGGCGAAATAGTCGCGCCAATGTTCGGCGACGGACTCCGGGTCTTCCAGATAGTCCTCGTAGAGGCCATCCAGGTATGCGGCATTCCCCCCGTGGAGGAAGGAATGTCCTACTTGTGTCATCGTAGTGGATTGTTGTGGCGAATTTTTCTAGGTTCCGGTCAGGCTCTCGAGTGGTGGCGCGTAGGTCGGTGCACGCACAAACTTAAAGTTTAGCCCATTGGCCGAGGAATCACTTCCGTTACTTGCTCGACATGCCTACGCCGGCAGTCCGGCATCGATCCGTCTGGCCGTACGGACATTGCCGCGATCACATCGTGTTGGTGGGTCTGTCGGCTGTCAGCGCGCCCGCGAGAAGTCCCTCAATCTTGTTACGTGTCTGACCGCGGTCCTGACTACTGAACTGCACGCCGATACCCGGCGTGCGGTTCCCCTGCGCGCCCTCCGGTGTCACCCAGACAACCTTGCCCGCGATCGGGAGCCGTTCGTTTTCCTCCATGATGCTGAGGAGAATGAACACATCGTCCCCTATCTTATAGGGTTTTCGGGTCGCGACAAACAGCCCGCCGTTCTTCACGAAGGGCATGTAGGCGGTATAGAGCGAGCCCTTGTCCTTGATTGAGACCGTGGTGATACCTCGACCCTTTTCAGCCATTGGCGCCTCCGGGATTTCCGCTCGCAGCCGACAGCCACGCCAGCATGATGTCTTCGCGCAGCAGTTCCTGATTCTGACCGCTGTGCAAACCGCGCTTCATATCAACAAACTGATTGTACAACGCCATCACCGATTCTAGGCGGAAATCCTGAACCCTACCCGGGATGGGTAGACCGGCGCGTTCCCCGACCGGATGCGCGGCGCCCTTGGAGAGTGATCGTGCCCGGTCCGTCAGCCATCCCAGCATCCAGTCCAGGAGCACCGATACCTCCATATCCGACGTCTCCCGGGCAACCGTTACCGGTGACTTCGTACCGGACAACATTCCCTCGATACCGTCAAGGACCAGGCGCGCGCGCCCCGGCGCCTCGTTCTCCAACAGAACACGCACGGCCAGCGGTGCGCCGCGGGCCATCGCAAGCGCCCTGTCTTGCTCCTCTGTGCCCGTGCCAGTGCCCAGCCAGGTCTCGGTCAGCTCGCGCGGCGGGATGCGGAAATCGATTCTCTGGCAACGGCTGCGTACGGTCGCGGGGAGTCCCCCCGGGCGGTCGCTCACCAGTATCATCACCGTACGGTCAGGGGGTTCCTCCAGCGTTTTCAGCAGGCTGTTGGCGGCGGCCGCATTCATCCTGTCGGCGCCTTCGATCACGGCGACCTTATAGTGACCCTGATTCCGGGTGAGTGCGACGAAATGGCCGAGCTGCCTGACCTGGTCCACCAGAATGTTCGACTTCTCCGCCTCGGCGGCCAGACGGTAGCTGTCCGGATGCGTTCCTGCCTCCATCAACGTACACTGCCCGCATTGCCCGCAGGGGGTCCCTGTCCCGCCGCGATCGTCGCACATCAGGGCTCGCCCCAGGAGATCGGAAAAAAGGCGTTTGCCCAGCCCCGCCGGGCCGGCCAGAAGCAGCGCGTGGGGCACGGCGTCGCCCGTCAGGGCTGGCAAGATTCGCTCCCACTGCGGCCCCTGCCAGGGCAGCGGCTCACGCAGCGGCGACATGACGCTCGACCGCGGCCCTGACGACACCGCGAACATCCGTGCCGACCTCGTCCAGGTCGCGCCCGGTATCGATGACGCGAAACCGGCTCGGTTCGGCCTCCGCACGCGCGAGATAGCGTTCACGCACACGCTCGAAGAAGGCGAGTTGCTCGCGTTCGAAGCGGTCCGCCTCACCCCGTGCACTCGCCCTGCCGAGCCCGGTCGCTACGTCCACGTCCAGCAGCAGCGTCAGATCGGGCCGCAGTTCACCCTGAGTCCACGCCTCGAGGGTCTCGATGCGCGCCTCAGGCATGCCGCGACCGCCGCCCTGATAGGCGTAGGTAGCATCCGTGAACCGATCGCTGACCACGCACTCCCCGCGCGCCAGGGCCGGTCCGATCACCTTATCGATATGCTCGGCGCGCGCCGCGAACATCAGCAGTAATTCCGTGTCCGGACCCATGACCGTCCACTGCGTGTCGAGCAGGATCTCGCGAATCGTCTCACCCAATGCGGTCCCGCCGGGCTCGCGGGTCCTGACGACCCGCAAGCCGCTTCGCGCCAGCTCCTCGACGATGAGTTCCATGCAGGTCGATTTGCCAACGCCCTCGCTACCCTCGACGGTAATGAACAGGCCCCTTGTCACGTTTCAGTCCTCCCGCTCGCGATAACGCGACGCATCTCCGTCGAGTTGGTATCTGACCACTGCCTCGCGGTGCTCTTCATAGGTTTCGGAAAAATGATGACTGCCGTCACCGCGGGCGACGAAGTACAACGCGCTAGAATCCGCCGGCTGCAATACCGCATGGATTGCGTCCCCGCCCGGCATCGCAATAGGCGTTGGCGGCAGCCCCCTGTGTATATAGGTGTTGTATGGCGTGTCCCGGCGCAGGTCCCGATACCGAATATCGCCGTCGTACGCCTCACCTAGCCCGTAGATGACCGTCGGATCGGTCTGCAGTAGCATGCCCTTGCGCAGCCTCGAAATGAACACCGCTGCGATCTCGGGCCTCTCTGCCGCGACGCCGGTCTCCTTTTCCACGATGGATGCCAGTGTCAGGGCCTCGTAAGCGGAATCGAGCGGCAGGTCCGGCATCCGACCCTCCCACTCGGCAGCCAGCCGCCGATCCATCATATCGTGCGCCCGTCGCAGAAACGCCAGGTCCGTGGTCCCGGCCGGAAAGCGATAAGTATCGGGGTAGAACCAGCCTTCGGGATGCGTATCCGGCCGGCCGAGCGCCGCCATCACCTGGCCTGGCCCTAGCGTCGCCACGATCTTCGGGTGCGCCTGCACCGCCTCGAATATCTGCCTGAAGGTCCAGCCCTCGGGAATGGCCAGGGAATACTCGGCAACGCGTCCACCGACGAACAGCTCGAGTAAACCGTTCGGGGTCAGCGGTTCAGCGATGCGATATTCGCCGGCCTTGATCGAACTGGTGCGGTTCTGCAACTTCGCGAGCACAGTGAAGTAGAAGGGCTCCGCGACGATGCCCCGGGCATCCAGGTCACGGGCGAGGTCGTCGAACGACGTGCCGGGGAAGATCTCGTAGACCACCTCGGCCTCCGGGAGCGAAAGGGGGGCATTCACGAACCTGAGGAAATCGGCGAAAAGGGCCGTAGCAACCGCGATCAGGATCGCAGCCAATACCCAGGCCGGTTTATATTTCAGGATCACCATGAGATCGCGTAGTTTCCCGACATTACCGTGGCGCAGGTCCCGCCGCCACGACGCCACCGTCGTGCGGCTCATCCATTTCTTCTCTCCCGAATAGCGTTACCGGCCTTCACCGGTCTCGAATCCCTGCACGGCCTCTCGCAGTGCGTCGATCAAGGGGTGGATCTTGAAATGGCGCTTCTCCACCCTTGCGACAGGCTGGATCCCGCGGACGACATTGGTGAAGAACAGTGATTCCGCCTCCATGACCTCGTCGAGTGAGACCGTCCTTACCTGCGTGGGTATGTCGAGGCGCAAGGCCGTCTCAAGCACCAGTTCCCGCATGATACCCTCGATGCCGCATCGACTCAGATCGGGCGTGAGCAGCGCGCCGCTCGAGATCAGCATGAGATTGGCGGAGGTTCCCTCGACGGCGTTGCCCTCGAAGTCCAGCACGATCCCCTCGCCATATGCCGCATCAAGCTCTGCGCCCGCAAGCACCTGCTCCAACCGGTTGAGGTGCTTGATGCCCGCCAGGCGGGGATTGATCGCGAGTCGGGTCTCGCAGACCTTGACCGCTACACCTGTCCTGTCGAAGCGCTTTATCCCATGCGGCCAGGGGAAGAGCCTGAGGAAGCGGTTCGAGGATCTGTTCTTCGGTGGCGCGTATCCCCTGTCGCCCTCCCCTCCGGTCACCATGATCTTAAGGACGGCGCGTTCGTGACCACCGACAAGTCGATACGCCTCGGTCGAGATCCGCTGCGTATTCGGTGGGGGAATGGACAGTCGCTCGCATCCACGCGACAGCCGCGCCAGGTGATGATCGAGATTCAGGGGACGCGCGTTATGAACGGCGATGGTCTCGAACACGCCCTCCCCGTAGAGAAATCCCCGATCACCCGGGGGCACGGCAAGGGACTCGCGCCCGTTTACGAGCATGCGGCCAGCAATATGAGCCGGGATGCGGACTGAAGCCTCACCTCTGTCCTGGCGATTCGCGGCACCCCCCGGTGCGCAATGGTGCCAAGACGCTCAGAGCCTGCGGAAGGCAACGGTCCCGTTGGTCCCGCCAAAGCCGAACGAGTTGGAAATGGCAACATTGACCTTCGTCTCCCGCGCCGTGTTGGGCACGTAGTCCAGGTCACATTCAGGGTCCGGGGTATCGTAGTTGATCGTCGGCGGCAACACCTGATCGCGCACCGCAAGTACCGAGAACAGGGCCTCCACGCCACCTGCCGCCCCCAGCAGGTGCCCGGTCATGGACTTCGTCGAGCTGATGGCGACCTTGTTTGCGTGATCCCCCATCGCGGCCTTGACCGCCTGGGTCTCCGCGATGTCACCGGCTGGCGTCGAGGTTCCGTGCGCGTTGATGTAGTCAACGTCCTCGACGTTAAGCCCTGCGTCGGACAGGGCGTTGAGCATGCATCTCGCGGCCCCCTCCCCTCCCGGTGCCGGCTGGGTCATATGGTAGGCGTCACTACTCATCCCATATCCAGCCACCTCGCAGTAGATCCGCGCATCCCGGCGCTTCGCGTGTTCGTACTCCTCGAGCACGAGCACTCCCGCGCCATCGCCGAGAACGAACCCGTCGCGGTCCTTGTCCCAGGGTCGGCTGGCGTTCTCTGGATCGTCGTTGTGCGAAGCGCTCAGCGCCCTGGCCGCGGCAAACCCGCCGATTCCCAGGGGACAGGTCGCCATCTCCGCGCCACCGGCGATCATGACGTCGGCGTCGCCGTACACAATCATGCGAGCGGCGTCACCGATGTTGTGGGTCCCCGTGGTACAGGCCGACACAATCGAGATGTTCGGGCCCTTCATCCCGTACATGATCGACAGATTGCCCGAGACCATGTTGATGATCGCCGCCGGGACGAAGAAGGGCGAGATCTTTCTGGGCCCGAGTTTCAGGAAATTCTCGTAGTTCCTTTCGATGGTGGGTAGCCCGCCGATGCCGGAGCCGATCGCGATACCGATGCGCTCCGCGTTTTGCTCTGTGACCTCCAGCCCCGCATCCCTGATCGCCTGCACGCCCGCGCCAATGCCATAGAAGATGAAGGTATCCATCTTCTTGCGTTCTTTCGGCGTGACGTAGTCATCGACATTGAAGTCCCGGACGGACCCCGAGATCCGAACCGAAAATTCGTTCGCATCGAAACAATCTATCACCGAGATGCCGCTGCGGCCGGCCAGGATGTTTTCCCATGCCGTCTCGATCGTCGAGCCCACCGGACTGACAATCCCGAGTCCTGTCACAACTACCCTTCTCTTGGACAAAAGGTCACCTATTGGACTGAATGAATACCCGGAGATCGGGAACGACGGTTGCGCCTTCCGCCACTACGTCCACAGCGGACTCACAGGCACCGCGGACAATGGAGAGGCTATCCCTCCTGGTGTTCGATGACGTAGTCGATCGCCTGTTTCACCGTGGTGATCTTCTCCGCTTCCTCGTCCGGAATCTCGCACTCGAATTCTTCTTCCAGCGCCATGACCAGTTCGACGGTGTCCAGGGAATCGGCGCCAAGATCGTCAACGAAAGACGCCGCCTCGGTAACCTGATCCTCGTTCACGCCCAACTGCTCGACCACGATCTTTTTTACGCGTTCCGCGATATCGCTCATTATGTTTTCCATCCTCGTAAGAAAATATTCGATAGAAAGGGTTTGCCAGGGTCTGTCACTTCCGATCTTTGATCCGGCGCTCGCCCATAGCTGTGTTCGCGACGCCGTTATCGTATACAAACCCTTTCCACCGGCGGACCATCCTGTCGGTCCCCGATGCCGGCAAGCACCCGGCGGGAGCGGGTATTGTAGATAAAACCGTTCTGGCAAGCCAGACGACGCTAAGTGCTCTATTCATATGATAATTTCGCGGTTATCACAGGGCCAGAGCAGTACTCACATCATGTACATGCCACCGTTGACGTGCAGCGTCTCGCCGGTGATGTAACCACCCGTGTCGGACGCGAGAAACGCGACCGCCGCCGCAATGTCCGCCGGGGATCCGAGACGCGCCAGGGGGACGCGTTGCACCAACGCCTCGCGCTGGGCCTGCGGCAGTGCGCGCGTCATGTCGGTGTCGATGAATCCCGGTGCGACCACGTTCACGGTGATCCCCCGGGAGCCGACCTCGGCGGCGAGGGACTTGGTGAAACCGATCAGACCCGCCTTGGCGGCGGCATAGTTCGTCTGACCGGGATTGCCGGAGGCCGCGACCACCGACGCGATGTTCACGATCCTGCCCCGGCGGGCCTTCATCATGGCTCGCAGGCAAACCTTGCACATACGGTAGGCGGAACTGAGATTGGTGTTGATGACGTCCTGCCACTCGTCCGGTTTCATGCGCATCAACAGATTGTCACGCGTGATTCCAGCATTGTTGACCAGGATGGAGACCGCGCCGTGACGCTCTGTCAACGTCTTTATCAATGCATTGACGGAGTCGTCGCTGACAACGTCCAGGACGTAGCCCCCTCCGGGGTATCCCTGCTGATCCAGTGCCGAGGAAATTCCCTGCGCGCCGGAATCCGAGGTCGCGGTGCCGGCGACGATCGCCCCCTGTCTGCCCAGTTCGAGCGCAATCGCCCTGCCGATCCCCCGGCTCGCGCCGGTAACCAGCGCGACTTCGCCTTCTAGTGCCATGCATTCCCCCAAGACCGGTGCGTGTCACCGGCGTCGTTGTCATCTTCTATCACAGGCCTCGAGCGCCTGCGCCAGACTCGATGGGTCCTGGACGCAGATTGCCGGCAGCGTGCGATCGATCCGTTTATTCAGGCCTGCGAGCACCTTGCCCGGACCCATTTCGAGAACGATGCCCGCACCGCGTTCGCGTATCGCCCTAATCGTCTCCACCCACCTCACCGGGCTGTAGAGTTGGAGCGCCAGAGCGTCGCGGATCGAATCCGGGTCTTCATGCGTCTCTACGTCGATATTGTGCAGCACCGGGATGCGAGGAGCGTGAATCGTAACCGACGACAGCGTATTCGCGAACTCGCCGGCCGCGGGTTTCATCAGCGCGCTGTGCGCGGGAACGCTGACGGCAAGTTTCAGCGCCCGCTTGGCGCCTGCGGCCTTCGCCGCGACGGTCAGGCGGTCCACTGCCTGCGCATGGCCCGCCACGACCACCTGCCCGGGGGCGTTGAAATTGACCGCCGAAAGCACCTGTCCCTCGGCCGCCTCGTCGCAAGCCGCAATCACCTGTTCGTCATCCAGCCCCAGAATCGCGGCCATCGCGCCCTTCCCCTGCGGGACTGCACCCTGCATCAAGCGACCGCGGGTGCGCGCCAGGCCTGCCGCGGTCTCGAAGTCCAGCGCACCCGCGGCGACCAGGGCAGTAATCTCCCCGAAACTGTGCCCAGCCGCCACGACCGCGTCACGGCTCCCCTGAGCGCGCCAGACCCGCCACACGGCAATGCCGGCGGCCAGCATCGCCGGCTGGGTATTCTCCGTGCGGTTGAGCGTATCGGCCGGGCCTTCGCGCACCAGTGTCGTGAAATCTTCGCCGAGGGGTCGGAAAGCGCCTCGAAGGTCCGGCCCACTTCCTCGTGTGCCTCGGCGAGTTCGCCGAGCATACCGACGGACTGCGAGCCCTGCCCTGGAAATACAATGGCAACGTTCATCGTGTCCTCAGGGGGGTGTCGCAAAAGCCAGTCCCCTCGTCCCGGCCGGGAGAGCGAGGCGAGGGGCCGGGCTAGTGCTCTGTCCAACTGATAATTGCGGGTTCAGCTGGACAGACCACCAGTGTAAAAGGGGTTAAATGACTCCGGCGTTTGCAGCGCTCGCATTCTTATCTTCATCCAGAGTCAGGGACTTTTACGACACCATCCTCGGTGGAATTGGAAATTCAGGGGGCGCCGGGTCGTGGCAAATGCGTTCTCGACAGCCCTTTACCCGATCCACTGCCAGTGACTCCCGCCCTGGCGGATGTCGGGTTCCCGCTACCTGCCGGGGAGCCACTTGCCGGCGCCACGCGAACGGCACGCAAACGCGCCGTGACCTTGTTTTCTGATCCCACTTGACGATAATGACCGCCAATTTTCGCGTCCGAGCATTCTAACCGCATGGCAAAAGAAGATCATATCGAGATGCAGGGAACCGTCATCGATACCCTGCCGAATACCACGTTCCGGGTGGAACTGGAAAACGGTCACGTCGTCACGGCACACATCTCTGGAAGGATGCGCAAGCACTACATCCGGATTCTGACCGGCGACAAGGTAACCGTGGAGCTCACCCCCTATGATCTCAGCAAAGGTCGAATCGTCTACCGTGGAAGATAGATCCCGGCCCGCGATACTCTGCTGACATTAGACGACGGCCTCGTCCTCGAACAGCAGTTCCGGTTTGTCGTCGATTACGGTCACGCGCACCTGCCCACCCTGACTCAGGCGGCCAAACAGGATATCGTCGGCCAGTGGTTTTTTGATGTACTCCTGGATGACCCGCGCCATGGGTCGAGCCCCCATCTTCGGATCGTAGCCCTTTTCCGCGATCCAGGCCCGGGCCTCGTCGTCGATGACCAGCGAGACTTTCTTCTCCTGCAGCTGCGCCTCGAGCTGGATGATGAACTTGTCAACCACATTGGCGATTGTGCGCCGATCCAGCGAGCGGAAATAGACGACGGCGTCGAGGCGATTCCGGAATTCCGGTGTGAATGTCCTGCGAATAACCTCCCCGCTGTCGGTCGAATGGTCCTGCACTGTGAACCCCAAGCTGGCCCGGCTCATCTCCTCGGCGCCCGCGTTCGTGGTCATGACCAGGAGCACGTTGCGAAAATCGACCTTGCGCGCATTGGTGTCCGTCAGCGTGCCGTGATCCATGACCTGCAGCAGGAGGTTGAACACGTCAGGGTGTGCCTTCTCGATCTCGTCGAGCAGTAGCACCGCGTGCGGGGCATTCATGACGGCATCGGTCAGCAAGCCACCCTGGTCGTACCCGACGTAGCCGGGCGGTGCGCCGATCAGCCGCGAGACCGTGTGTCTCTCCATGTACTCCGACATGTCGAAACGTATTAGCTCGATGTTCATCAGCTGAGCGAGTTGACGCGTGACCTCGGTCTTGCCCACACCCGTCGGGCCTGCGAAAAGAAAGGAACCGATCGGTTTCTCCGTGTCTCCCAGTCCGGTGCGGGACATCTTGATGGCCGTGGTCAGGGTGTCAATGGCCTCGTCCTGGCCAAACACCACCATCTTGAGATCACGGTCCAGTGTCCTGAGCGTCTCCATGTCAGACTTCGAGACGTTTCTCGGCGGAATACGGGCCATCCTTGCGATGATGTTCTCGATGTCCTTGACTGAGATGCTCTTCCTTCGGGAGCCCGCGGGCTGAAGCCGGACCCGTGCGCCGGCCTCGTCGATGACGTCGATGGCCTTGTCCGGGAGGTGGCGGTCATTGATGTGACGCGCGGACAGATCCGCCGCGGCGTGAAGCGCCTTGCCGGTGTATTTCACCTGATGGTGGGATTCGAAACGTTCCTTGAGCCCGAGCAGGATCTTGTAGGTCTCCGCCACCGTGGGTTCGGAGATATCGATTTTCTGGAATCGCCTTGCCAGTGCATGGTCTTTCTCGAAAACGCCCCTGAACTCCTGGTAGGTCGTGGAACCGATGCACTTCAGTTCCCCCGAGGCCAGCATGGGTTTGATCAGGTTGGACGCATCCATGACACCACCCGAGGCGGAGCCGGCACCGATGATGGTGTGGATCTCGTCGATGAACAGGATCGCGTGAGGCTCCTTGCGCAGCTGTCCCAGCACCCCCTTGAGACGCTTTTCGAAGTCGCCGCGATACTTGGTTCCAGCAACGAGCGCGCCGAGGTCGAGCGAGTAGATCTTACTTTCGCCGAGCACCTCCGGCACCTCGCCGTCGACGATTTTCTTCGCCAGACCCTCGGCGATCGCGGTCTTGCCGACCCCCGCCTCGCCGACGAACAACGGATTGTTCTTGCGCCTGCGACAGAGGATCTGGATGGTGCGTTCGACCTCATCCTGGCGCCCGATCAGCGGATCGATCTTGCCCTCGACGGCCATCTCGTTGAGATTGACCGCAAAGCTTTCCAGGGGTTTCTTGGGCGTCGCCGTTTCCGGGCCTTCCTGTTCGGTCGGCTGCGCAGCGTCCTCTTCACTGTCGTCCGAGAATTTGGAGATCCCGTGGGAGATATAGTTGACGATATCCAGCCGGGCCACGTCGTAACGGCTCAGCAGATAGACCGCCTGGGATTCCTGCTCTCCGAAAATGGCCACCAGGACATTGGCCCCCGTCACCTCTTTTTTTCCCGAGGACTGCACGTGGAACACGGCGCGCTGCAGTACCCGTTGAAATCCCAGCGTGGGCTGCGTATCGCGGTCGTCGCCCTCGGGGAGGATCGGTGTGTTGGCGACGATGAATTCCCCGAGTTCCTTGCTCAGCTTCGCCAGGTCCACTCCAACCGCCTTTAGCACCTCGGCCGCCGCGGGATTGTCGATCAGTGCGAGCAGCAGGTGCTCGACCGTCATGAATTCATGACGGTCGGCTCGGGCGGACTTGAACGCCTTGTTCAGAGAGAGTTCGAGTTCCTTGTCAAGCATAGTATGTCAGTCCTTGGTCTCCGCCCCGTTATGCCTCTTCCATGGCGCACAGCAACGGATGATTGTTGGCCCTCGAGTATTCGTTGACCTGGGCCACCTTGGTCTCTGCAATCTCCCGGGTGAACACCCCGCAGATCCCTTTACCGCGGGTGTGAACGTGCAACATGATCCTCGTTGCCTTTTCTCGGTTCATACGGAAGAAGTTCTCGAGTATGTACACGACGAATTCCATCGGCGTGTAGTCGTCGTTCACAAGGACGACCTTGTACATACGCGGTTGTTTGACCTTGGGTCGGGACTCCTGGACCTCGAAATCCACACCCGACTGATTTTGCGTATCCTTGCCGCTCATTACACCTGAATGGTTCGTCTTGCCTCTTCCGACTGATTATATACCGACCATGGGTCACCGTCCGCTCACCTCGACCGACCTGCGGTTCCCCACCCTGGCCGGGAGATGCAACTACGGGTAATACCAGAAATTTCCATGCTTCAAGCCGCTTGTGTCCCGGGACCGCCCGAGTTCACCTAAGGACCCGCCTCCCCAGACTGTTAGTCGGGGAAACCCGCTCCAGGTTCCGGGGCATCCGGCCGTGCGCGTCGATCGGATCTTCACGATCGGCTATGATGGACTCCGAACCGAGATACCGCTTCCCTGGTCCCATACGGATTCGAAGGACCCGATAGATGCAGACCCGGCCAGAGGACTTCCCGACACCGCACACCACTGCGACCGCTTCCCCGCTCGGCGTGTCCTCCCACACAGACGTAACGGTCGGCATGTCGGGGGGCGTGGACTCAGCGGTCGCTGCCCTTTTGCTGCAACGTCAGGGCTACCGGGTACGCGGCCTGTTCATGAAGAACTGGGAAGAGGACGATTCGCAGGACCACTGCGCTGCCCGTGAAGACCTTCAGTCGGCGCGCGCAGCCAGCGACCGCCTTGGCATACCCCTGGATAGCGTGAACTTCTCAGCCGAGTACTGGGACCGCGTCTTCGAGACCTTTCTTGCCGGGTACCGGGCCGGTCGGACGCCGAACCCGGACGTCCTATGCAACACGCAGATCAAGTTCCGCGTCTTTCTCGATCACGCTCTGGCGCACGGCGCGCAACTCATCGCAACCGGCCACTATGCCAGGCTGAACCGCACGCATCAGGGCATGCGGTTGCTCAAGGGACTCGACGGGGACAAGGACCAGAGCTATTTCCTGCATGCCCTGTCCGCTCCGCAACTGGACCGCGTGCTATTCCCCCTGGGAAATCTGGAAAAGCGACAGGTCCGGGCCCTGGCCCGGGAGGCAGGGTTGCCGAACCACAACCGCAAGGACAGCACTGGGATCTGTTTTGTCGGAGAACGGCGCTTCCGGGAGTTTCTGGGCAAGTATTTGCGTGGACAGCCCGGTGAGATCGTCTCCACGGAGGGTGAAACGCTGGGTCGTCACGCGGGCCTGATGTTTCACACCATCGGCCAGCGCAAGGGTCTGGGCATCGGCGGACGACGCGGTGCGGTTGGGGGGCCCTGGTACGTGGTCGAAAAGGACACGAGGAACAATCGGTTGATCGTCGCCCAGGGTAGCGATCACCCGGCGCTGTACCGAAACCGCCTGATTGCGCAGGACTGGCACTGGATCGTGGGAAACCCGCCCGCGTTACCGTTGCGTTGCCGCACCCGGATTCGCCACCGGCAACCGGTTGCGCCCTGTACGCTGAACCACGCAAGCGGTGGCTCGATCGAGGTTTGCTTCGACTCGCCCCAGCGGTCCGTCGCACCGGGGCAGTTCGTCGTCGCCTATCAGCGAGACATCTGTCTCGGTGGCGGGGTGATTGGCGACACCACGCCCGTGGTCCCATAGAAATGGGTCACAACCCTACTGTCGAGAACCGAACCATCGCCCTGGCTGGACTGTATCAGGCCATCGGGCAGGTATCCTCCATCGCCTGGTCGGGCCGCATCGACGAGTCGGCCTTCGACCCCTGTATACACAGCCTGTTTCAGTTCGACGCGCCGAGCTACGCGCAAGTCTATGGTGGGCCCGCAGGCATCCAGCCCGGACTGCGTGCGCTCGATGCCGCGCTGGCACGCCAGGAGGGACAGGAGCAAGTCGAACAGGCGCGGTACGCAGTGACAATACTGTTCCTGGAACGTAAGCTCGCACGGCGCTCGGAAAACCTCGAGGCGTTGCGCGCCGGCATCGAGGGAGCTGCGCCAACGCTCGAGCATTTCGGTCCGACTCATGCGAGCACGATCGCGCGTCTGGCCGAGATCTACCGCGAGACGATCAGCAGCCTGGGCCCCAGGATCATGGTCAAGGGTGACCAGGACATCCTCGCCAACCCGGACAATGCCAGCCGTATCCGCGCGATGCTGCTCTGCGCCATTCGAGCCGCCGTTTTATGGCGACAGGCCGGCGGGAGCCGATGGCGGCTACTCCTCGAGCGTGGCGCCATGCGCAGGAGCGCCGGGGCGCTGTTGTCCCGGGAAGCCGGATAGCCCCGCACCAAGGGGCCCGTGCATGTGCCGGACAGCTGGTTTATCCTTCCGACCTCTATCGGCGCCTCAGTGAGGGTTTCATCCAGGCGCCGACCCCAGAACCGGAAAACGAGCCATGACCCAATCCTTCGACACGTCAGAGCAACTGGAAGCGGGCGGCGAGTCCTGGCAGATCCAGCGGATCTCAAACCTGGCGGGGGTCGAGACACTGCCCTACTCCATCAAGGTCCTGCTCGAGAACCTCCTGAGGCACGAAGACGGGGAGACGGTGACGCGCGAAGACATCGAGTCGCTGCTTCGCTGGGACCCCAGCCAGGAAAAACCCCGTGAGATCGCGTTCCGTCCGGCCCGCGTCCTGATGCAGGACTTTACCGGGGTCCCCGCGGTGGTCGATCTGGCCGCGATGCGCGACGCCATGCAGCGCCTCGGTGGTGATCCCGACCGGATCAACCCGCTGCAACCGGCGGAATTGGTGATCGACCACTCCGTGCAGGTCGACAGCTTCGGGTCCGAGAGTTCTATCAGGACCAACTCAGACCTCGAGTTCAGTCGCAACCGCGAACGCTATGCCTTTCTGAAATGGGGGCAGAACGCCTTTTCCAATTTCAAGGTCGTTCCACCCGATACCGGGATCGTCCACCAGGTCAACCTGGAATATCTGGCCCGGGTCGTTTTCACACAAGACCGCGATGGCGTGAAAGAGGCCTTTCCGGATACGGTAGTCGGCACCGATTCCCACACCACGATGATCAACGGGATCGGCGTGCTCGGCTGGGGTGTCGGCGGCATCGAGGCCGAGGCATCCATGCTGGGCCAGCCCATCTCGATGCTTATCCCGCGGGTCGTGGGTTTCCGGCTCGAGGGTCGGCTGCCGGAGGGGGCCACCGCCACGGACCTCGTCCTCAGGATCGTAGAAATGCTGAGGGAACACGGTGTAGTGGGCAAGTTCGTCGAGTTCTTCGGGCCCGGTCTCGACCATCTGCCGCTGGCCGACCGCGCCACGATCGCCAATATGGCACCGGAGTACGGCGCCACCTGCGGCATCTTTCCGATTGACGCGGAGACATTGCGCTACCTGCGTCTGTCCGCCCGCCCCGAATCGCAGATCGCCCTGGTGGAGACCTACGCCAGAACCCAGGGGATGTGGCGAAACGACGACTCGCCGGAGGCGACCTACAGCGAGGTCCTGGAACTGGATCTTTCGCAAGTGGAACCGGCGCTTGCCGGGCCCAGACGCCCCCAGGACCGCGTGCCACTGCGGCGCTCGGCGGAGATGTTCCGCGATGCGCTCCAAACCCTCAAGCAGGACCGAGGCATCACCGGCAAGGGACCGGTCCGCGTGGAAATCAACGGAGAAGCTGTGGAGATCGGTGACGGCGCGGTGGTGATCGCGGCGATCACCTCCTGCACCAATACGTCCAACCCCTCGGTCATGATGGGCGCCGGATTGCTAGCGAAGAAGGCCGCCGAACGGGGGCTGGGTGTCAAGCCCTGGGTGAAGACCTCGCTGGCGCCGGGGTCCAAGGTCGTGACCGGCTACCTCGAGCACGCCGGCGTCATGGATAGTCTGCGCGGTCTCGGATTCAATGTCGTCGGCTACGGATGCACGACCTGCATCGGCAACTCGGGCCCGCTTCCGCCGCCGGTGAGCGACGCGATCCGCAAGGGAGACCTGAGTGTCGCCGCTGTACTGTCCGGCAACCGAAACTTCGAGGGCCGGGTACATGCCGAGGTCCGAATGAACTACCTCGCCTCCCCGCCCCTGGTCGTCGCCTACGCCATCGCGGGCAGGATGGACATCGACCTATATAATGAACCGCTGGGCCGGGACGTGGACGGGAACCCCGTGTACTTGCGCGATATCTGGCCCGGTCACGATGAGGTCTCCGCCGCGATCGGACAGGCCGTCACCAAGGGTCAGTTCAGCGAGTCCTACCGTCATGTGTTCAGCGGCGACGCGCACTGGGCGGAACTGGCCTCCGGCTCGGAACGACTCTACGGCTGGGGCGACTCCACCTACGTCAACAACCCGCCCTATTTCGATGGGATGACCCTTAATCCGGCACCCGTGTCAGACATCCGCGGCGCAAGGGTCCTCGCACTGCTCGGCGACTCGGTCACCACGGACCATATCTCACCGGCCGGCGCGATCAAGGCCGACAGCCCGGCTGGGATCTATCTGCAGGAGCGGGGGGTCGCCCCGAAAGACTTCAATTCGTACGGGTCCCGGCGCGGCAACCATGAGGTGATGATGCGAGGCACCTTTGCCAATATCCGGTTGCGGAACCTGATGGCACCGGGGACCGAGGGGGGCGTGACTAAACATCAACCCTCCGGTGAACTGATGTCCATCTACGACGCCGCCATGCGGTATCAGTCCGAAGGCTCGCCGACCCTACTCATCGCCGGCAAGGAGTACGGATCGGGCTCCTCGCGCGACTGGGCCG
>Ga0210096_1000145_pt1 | contig 28886 bp, 28 predicted proteins | sample China_Galinas_PW_4_FD_184864 | JGI IMG/M metagenome (GOLD analysis project Ga0210096, IMG submission 184864) | Wetland microbial communities from San Francisco Bay, California, USA, that impact long-term carbon sequestration - China_Galinas_PWA_D2... | ecosystem: Environmental > Aquatic > Marine...
CCGCCACTATCATTACTCAAGACATCAATACTGGTTTGTGTGTTATCGCATATTGATAAAAATTCATCAACCGTGCTTGGTGGAGTAAGTACAGTAATGGCTACTGTTGCTTGCGCCATAGCACTTGAGTCGTCACGTACTTTATAGGTAAAGGCATCCATACCAGGGCCATTGGATTGATAGGTAATATAGCCAGTGGTTGGATTGATGCTGATAATTGAACCGGTTGTTGGCCCATCAATGACGGTTACACTTGCTGGATCAACTGGTGCACCTCCTGCAACCACATGATCCAGAATATCAATTACACTTTGAGTGCTTGGACAGATTGATATGGAGGTATCGAGCGCACTGATCGTATCGATTACAATTACGGTTACCACAGCAGAATCAAGATTGCTACATGCGTCACGCACTTGATAGGTAAATTGATCAGTATTTGTTGTATTGCTTGCTTGGTAGGTAATATCACCAGTGGTTGGATTAACACTAACAATAGTACCGGTAATTGGGCCATCAATGACGCTTACACTTGAAGTATCGAGTATACCGCCACCATCATTACTCAAGACATCGATGGCAGTAATTTGTCCAGTTCCAGTGATAACTAAATCATCAACGGCAGATACACCTTCAAGTACTTTAATGCTTACAATGGCAGAATCGACACAACTAAATTCGTTTGAAACTTGATAGGTAAATGAATCAGAACTTCCTGGTGTGCTGCCTGCTTGGTAGGTAATGGCACCAGTGGTTGGATTGATGCTTATAATTGAACCTGAAGAAGGTCCATCAACAACGGTGACTGATGAAGGAATCAATGCACCTGAACCGCCCGTATCATTGGCAAGTACGTCTATAGTGGATTGCGTATTTGGACAGATTGATACACATTCGTCTACAGCAGTTGGGGGGGCAAGAACTTCAAAACTTACCACAGCAGAGTTGGTACATCCACCAGAATTGGCACCTTGATAAGTGAAAGAATCAGAGCCAGAACCACCTCCGGCCTTATAGGTAATGGCACCGGTTGTTGAATTAACACCAACAATTGAACCTGAAGTTGGGCCATCAATTACCGTAACCGTTGATGGCAACACTGAACTTGGGTTATTAGCAAGTACATTAATAGCGCTTTGTGTGCTTGCACAAATCGATATAAATTGATCAAAAAGAGAAGGTATTGGAAATACATTAATACTTACGCTTGCATAATCTGAGAGACTATGCGTGTCAGCTACACGATAAATGAATGAATCTGATCCAGTGAAATTAGCTTGTGGAGTATACGTAATAGTACCATTTGCATTGATCATTGTAGATCCAAAACTTGGGCCACTCAAAATTGAAACACTTGAATCTACAAATGAGGCGCCATTACTTGGACAATCATTAGCAAGAACATCGATTGTTGAAGATTGATTTTCGCACATATTTACTAGATCATCGATAGCAATAGGCGCATCAAAACAATAAATATAGAGAACTGCAGGACCACCCGGCGTTTCACCGCCACCAGCAGCAAGAAATTGAATGCCATTGATAGTAGTCCAAGAAGTAGTATTCATAGAGGCGCTTCCTGGTGCAGTAGCAGAATTTATATTTCGTGAATTTTCAAAAAAAAGAGAAGAATTATCGAATGAATAAATGCGCAGAACGCCACGTCGTGTACTACCACTTGCTATGTCACCACTAACGGCAATAAATTCTTTGTCTTTTCCAGAATTTGTCCAAGAAACTGATGATATATTATCTGATCCTCCTGCACCAAAAGAAGCACTGTCGATTTGAGTTAGGGTATCGGTATCAGCATCAAACGTATAAATAATGAGGTCATCTGGGGAATTACGACCACCCGCGACAAGATAATTGATGCTGTTAATAGTTTTCCATGCTACTGAACTTACAAAACTTGAAAAAGTGTCCTCTGCGACTTGCGTAAGAGTTGGACCGCCTGGGGTAAATTCATAAATTCTTAAATCATCAGTTCCTACCGTATCATTACCACCTACAGCAAGATATGCCGTTCCATCAATAAGAATCCAATCAACACTGAGAACAAAATCTTCAAATACGTCATCAGTTAAGAAAGAAAGTGTGCCATCAAATCTATATACTTTAACATTTTGATCTCCCGACGTATCACTACCTCCAGCAGCAAGATAATAGGTGCCCCCAATATTAATCCAAGAAAGACTTCCTGCTATACCTTGGAAGCTTGCCGTATCAACTGAGCTTAAACTACCCCCACTAAATTCATAAATAACAATATCAGTTGATCCATTATTGCCAGCAACGGCAAGATAATCAGTACCGCTAATGGTAACCCATGCAACTGCATTGGCTTCAAGACCGAAACTTTTACTCGTTACTTGTGAAAGAGAAGAACCATCGAAGGAATATATGATAACTTGATTAGGAACTGACATATCTCCTGCAACAGCAAGGTAGTCAGTACCGCTAATGTTGGTCCAATCAGTTCCATTTACAAAGCTAACTGTTCCTGTACTGTATGAGATAGAATCTTTTTGATCGAGGGGATCGTTTCTTTCTACTTTTAGTTCAACAACAGCAGAATTGCACTGACAATTAGAATCAAATACTTGATAGGTAAATTCATCTTTTCCAGTAAATAGATGAGAAGGTGTATAGGTAATATTACCATTTGAAGTGTTAACCAAGGTGCTCCCATTTGAAGGGCCATCAACGACTGATACTGTTGATTCAAGAAGTGAAGCACTGCTTTCCCCGGGCATATCATTAGCCAAAACATCAATGGTAGTAAATGGAAGTTGAAGCATGGTGATGGCATCATTATTAACTACCGGAGGTGGAGTAAAGCTATATATTTTAACGATACCACTTGAACTGATCTCACCTGTTATCGCTAAATAATTGATTCCGCCAATAGAAGTCCATTCAAGACCCTGTGGTGTATCAAAGCTTATTGAAGATTCTTCTTTGAGTGTTGAACCATCAAATAAGTAAAGACGCGCGAAGGATCCTGTCCCTGCAGCAAGATATTTTTTGCCTTCAAAAGTTAACCAATCGGCACAGTTAGAGCCTACTGATGCACTTACTGAATCGATTGTGGTGAGAGTGCCACCAGTAGGATCAAATTCATATACTCTTATGAAACTTGAGTTTCCGATAGCAAGATAGTAGGAGCTTCCAATAGTAGTCCACTTAACAAAACGGGGGGTGCCAACGTTATCTGAAGCATTTAAAGTGAGAGTGCCACCAGTAGGATCAAATTCATATACTCTTAATCGAGGAGCATCAAAACCAACAGTAGCAACGTAGGGAATACCATCAATGGTAATCCACGAAACAGCGTTTATAGCAAGAGGAGTGTCAATTCCATCAATTTTTATCAGTTTGGTACCAGCAGTAGGATCAAATTCATATACCACAAGATCATCGCCGCTCGCTAAACCACTTACTGCCAGATATGGTGTACTATTAGTGGTAGTCCAGGAAACATCTGTTGCCGCTGAACCAAAATTTTGTGTATAGGTGGTAATAAGTGAAGAACCATCAAATTCAAATATAGTTACATCAGCAGATGAATTGTTTCCACCAACGGCAAGATAATCGGTTCCACTTACTGTAATCCAATCAACAGAAAAAGCACCTGAGCCAAAATTAGTAGAAGTTACGGTGGTGAGCATCGAACCATCAAATTCAAATATAGTTACATCAGCAGATGAATTGTTTCCACCAACGGCAAGATAATCGGTTCCACTAATATTTTTCCAAGAAACTGCAGAACCATAACTACCAAAACTAGCAGAATCTATTTCAGTTAAACTTTGTGTTTTATGTGCAATAAGGGTAACAATTGCAGAATCACATAAGCTGTTTACATCGCATACTTGATAGGTAAAATTATCGGTGCCGTTACTTAGAAAGTTTGGACTTGGCGTATACGTAATGATACCGTTTGAATCGACAATCACGCTTCCAAAACTTGGGCCATCTATAACCGAAACAGTTGATGGTACTAATGAACCACTACCCATCTGATCATTGGCAAGTACATCAATAGCAGAAGAAAGAACGGGACATATACTGAGTGTTTCGTCAACGGCAGATGGTCCCATTGCATGCAGAGGAACAGCGATAGATGCCAATATTATACACGTGAGAAATAATTTGATGCGCTTCATACTTCTCCTAAATAACTACTCAAAAATTTTTTTAAACGTAGCAAGCACCATCTATATATTCAAGTAAAAAAGTGTAGATTCCATAAATTTGTGCTCATTCTCGATTTCCTATTTTTTAGAAAATAACTTGGCTTTTGAGCCATACGCCAACTTGAGAAAGAGCTCCTTTGCCATGTGCATGTTCATATGAAAACCCAAAACCACAACGCATTGGAAAGTCACATTCATCAAAGGTGCATCCATTGAAGTTTGTTGAAAATGCTGCATATATTTTACTGCTTAATGCGCGGCGATGTTGAGCTGAAATAAGATTGAGATCAGTTGGTTCAAGCGTGGTGAATACTGAATCATGGGTAGTACCATTGGGTAACGTTGCAATGCCGCCATCACACTGAAATTCTCCTGCAACAATTTCTCCATTTGGAATGGCTTGAGAAAGTACGCCAGTACTCCATGAAGTAAGATCTACTCCCGTGCATAAAACGTTTGGAATATCAAAAATACCCAGACGACTATCAACGGGATGTGAGCCATTACGTGTTATTTCTTCTTCCTGGCGCCACCATAAATCATAGCCAACTTCAATATCCCAATTATCTGATGCATAATGCAGAGCAAGCCATAAATCAATCATACTTTTTGGTTTAACATTAACACATAAGGTAAGTTCATTGGGGCCGAGAATATGATTAGTTGGATCAATATTGCGAGCAAGAGTAAAGAATCGGGTCCAGCCGCCATTGCATAAATCAATGGCACGACGTTCAACACCTTTTAGAAAATATGCATAGCGAAATTCTATGAGTCCTGTTAAACTACCACATTCTTTATCCATGAAACGCTTATCAGCATTAAAGCCAAAACCGATACCGGTATGCCCACCACTTCCTAACGTAGGTTCAAAAATATAATCAGCTTTTGATTGATGGCCGGTTGGAATAAAGACAAGACCAAACAATGATCGATGCTGATCTACTTCATTGCAGAAATCCCAGCCAAATCTAACAAGTGCATCATCGAGGCCAGTTTTTGATTTGCCGTTACAAGCAACACGTTGGTAAAATAATTCTGAGCTCGTTAGATAAGAGAGAAACGACTTTCTTTTAGTGAATGCGGTAGCTCCCATTATATTGATGGGAATTTGTATATCGCCACCCTCATCCCCAATGAGTGTTTCACAATATCCTAAATCATGACGTGTATGCACAATTGGTAAGAAGCATTCGATCCAGGTGTTTTTAAGCCAATCATCGGTATTCATATGAAGTTTTAAAGTACCACCAACAATATTACGTGTTGGGCTAAATGAAACGATTGATTTAAATTCTTCACCTTGATTTAAATCAGCAACTAAAGCGATCCAAAGTGAGCTGAAATCAGACGTATTATTTTGTTCAACACGTATACAATTTTTACAACCAAGTGTGAGATATCTGCCAATTTCCGATTGATTAGTTGAATGTTTAAAAAATGCACTGCTTTGCAGTGTAAATAGAGGATACATCTCTTTATCAGATTCAGTTTTATAGCGCAGAGCATAAAGATCGAGCGCATTGTATAAAACCGAATCCATCGCACTTGAGCGTGGCCTAAAGAAAGTGCGTGAACAATCAGTAACACAATCTGGATTACAAAGATCATCTAAACAGGAAGAGATGCAAGAATTTATCGTAGTGTATGTCTGATTATGTATTAACAAAAATAGAATTGCTAAAAATAGCTTAATTATTTTCGTGCGCTTCATTTGGTTCCCTTTTTGGTCAGCAACGCATATGGTATTTCTCTAAGCACTAAAGTATTGGTGTAAATAAATCAACTATTTATGTGAAAAATTGCGTTGAAAGATTAATTTTGAGTATCCTATGTATAAATATTTTAAAGGGGAAACATGAAAAAAATTGCATTAAGTTTTTTATGTGTCACTGTTTGTTTTATACATGCACATAAGTTACCACAAGTGCCTCCAGGATTTGGTAAGAAGCATTTTGTAATTGGCATGCCGCGCGCTTATGCACAACGTACCCAAAAAACATCGACATTACCGCATAAGTTATTGCCGCGCCGGGTATTTTTTTCTCCGCAAGATAATTTAGAAAAAGAAATAATTTCTTTAATTGAACGAGAACGAAAAAGTGTTAAAGTGGCGGTATATTCATTTACGAATAAGAATTTAGTGGCCGCATTAGTGGATGCAAAAAAGCGGGGAGTAGAGGTAGCAGTTATTACTGATGAGAGTTGTGAGCGAGCACGATTCAATAAACTTGCTGATTTACATGAGCACGGAGTTCCCGTATATGTATATGGCCGCGAACAAAGAAGCGCAATTCCCCATCCGATGCATCATAAATTTATGCTACTCGAATGTAATGAATGCAATGATAATAAATCAATGATGGTTGTAGGATCAGCAAATTGGACTCATTCAGCGATGGGCAAAAATCAAGAAAATATTAATATTTTGCTTGAGCCAGAATTTATTGATGCGTATCGCAAGCAATGGGAACAGATGCAAAAAGAAAGCAAAAAATTTAACGGATAATCGAGAAAAAAGAGCAAGAAGAAGTAATGTTTGAAAGCGCTTCATTACTACAATTCCTTCTTAGCTCGCCCTCATGCTATTAAGCTTTTGAATAAAAAGCAAGAAATATTTTTATGATGTTTGCTGGCGCAATTGAGTAATAAGTTGTTTAAAATCTTCAGGATAGTCGTACGAAAAGGTATGTTCTATATTCTCAAAATCAAATGAAAGTTCTTTTGCGTGTAATGCTTGTCGTTTGATTAATTTTGATTTTTTACCATATAACACGTCGCCTAATAATGGATGGCCAATCGAGGCAAAATGTACCCGAATTTGATGGGTGCGGCCAGTAATTGGTTTAACTTCAACTAATGATGCATTTTCAAAATATTCCAATACGCGATACGTGCTTTGAGCAGGGCGTACTTTACCGCTACCTGCAAGACCTGGATGATAGGCAGCCATACGTGCCCGATGTACCGGATGACGCACTATGGCACGATCAATTGTTCCCTCACGTGGGGGATGCCCTTCAACAACGGCGAGGTATGTTTTTTTGATGGCACGATTGCGAAATAGTTTGCCAAAGGTTAGATGACCGTAAGAAGTACGAGCTAGGGCGACAACCCCTGAAGTATCTTTATCAAGGCGATGAACAATACCTGGACGATCAGCATAGCCAACATGAGCCATATTCTCATTGGCTTGAATTACCCAATCAACCACCGTTGGATGGGTTGAAGTATGGGTAGGCTGATGCATCAAAAGACCGGCCGGTTTGAAAATGATCATAAAGTGCTCAGTTTGAGCAATGAGCTCAATGCCCAAGCCTTCAATATCAATATTTCTGGGTTCAACCTCTTTTTTAGGGGGGAATGTGATAGCTATCTGATGGCCTTCTTTTACCTTAACACTCGGTTTATTAATGATTTTTCCATCAACCAAGACCCCAGTATCCTCAATGAGTTGCTGAAAAAAGGTACGTGAGTACAGTGGGAATTTGCTCGCAAGACAGCTGTCTATGCGGCTATTGGCATAATCTGTACACACCGTAAAGGTGAAATTATGAGTTGTTGACTGCTGTCCCTGATTTTTCATACTATTTAGCTCCCTCTCAATCAATGATATGATGATATGCATATCTCGTCAAATGAGCTGATCTGGTATTGGGGTAGTCAAATAGAGGCACCTGTAGTACCATCAAAGAGAGGTCTATAGGAGTTTTATTGTGAATTCAAAAGATATTTTGCGTCAAATGTACGCTCATATGGATGAAATTCTGCAGGAAAAAACGGTGCTGGCAGAATCTATTTGGCAGCAATTTGCGGCTTTGCATCCAGCTGATATAGCTCGTTTTTTTGAAGATATCAATAAAGATGAGTTTCAAAATCTCTATATGCGTTTGCCCAAAAACCAACAGCTTGCCGTATTTAAGAAACTCTCAGATAAAATGAAAGCTACCATTTTGGCGCATATGGATGATCAGCAACGTGCTGAGGCATTACACTCATTGCATGCTGATGAACTTGCTGATTTATTTGATTTACTTTCAGATAAAGAGCTTGAGCATTATCTTTTGTTGATTACCCAAAAAGTGCGTGAAAAAGTACTTTCATTGTTAAAATTTCCTCCTGAATCAGCTGGCGGTATTATGGACGTGCGGGTTATGACCTTGACCCAAGATTTTACCGTTGCCCAAAGTGTAAAACTGTTACAACGCTTGAGTGATTCAATTGATATTTATCAACAAATTTATGTAACTGATGCTGATCATAAGTTGGTTGGCTACATTAATCTAGAAGATTTAGTTTTACAAAAACCAGATCGGCGCATTAGTGAGTTTATGCATAAGAATGAATTTATTGCGAATGTAAATGTAGATCGAGAACGGGTAGCTCATCGCATGGTGCATTATGGATTAATGTCAGCGCCAGTAGTTACTGATGATAAATACTTTCTCGGGGTGATTCCGAGCGAATCATTAGTTGATGTAATTGTCGAAGAAGCCAGCGAGGATATTCAGAAAATATCAGCGTTAAGCCCGATGAAGCATACCTATTTTGAAACTTCATTTGGTAAGCTTTTGTTTCAACGAAGTGGTATTTTAATTGTATTGCTTATCGCTGAATCGGCTGCAACAAATATCATGGAATCATATGAACAGATTTTAACGTTTGGCTCCTTATTGTATTTTACTACGATGCTTATTAGTGCGGGAGGTAATACCAGTAATCAAACTTCAGCTATAGTGATTCAGGGGCTTGCAAGTGGTGAGATTCGTGAATCAAATATATTTAGGTTTTTACGTCGTGAATTTGCTATGGCAGGGGTATTAGCTCTTATATTAGGAGGCGTATCATTTGCCCGAGCCTTTATCAGTACGCATCATTTATTACAAAGTGTGGCCATCAGTTTATCGCTGGCAAGTATCGTATTAGTATCGGTAGTTTTAGGAAGCTGTATTCCCCTTATTTTACGCAGATTAAAGATAGATCCGGCATTCTCAGCCGGGCCATTTTTAGCAACACTTATGGATATTTTAGGGGTGTTAATGTATTGCATTATTTGTAAATTGGTGCTTTCTTCTCTAATGTAAGGGAAAATGCTCTCTTTTTCTTGACAAACAGCGCATAGATTTATACCTTACTACTAGTAAATGCCTCTCTATGGGGCGTTTTTCTCACTCCTTTTGAAATTATAATATCTAAAGATTGTGAGCCGTTAGCTCAGTTGGTAGAGCAACAGCCTTTTAAGCTGTGGGTCGTTGGTTCGAGCCCAACACGGCTCACCAACCTTCGCTTATCCAGGCCTTCCGGCTTGGCAAGCTACGGTTGGCACGGCCAGTATTTCTTATCTGGTTACAATTTTTTTGCGTCCCCATCGTCTAGCCCGGTCCAGGACGTTGCCCTTTCACGGCAAAAACAGGGGTTCGAATCCCCTTGGGGACGCCAGTCTTCGCTGCTACGCAGCTTCGTCTGGCTGACGCCAATAATTGATGAAATTAGCAAGTATAGCTTTGATATTTTTGTAAGCGAAGACTGTCCGAAAAAGCCGGAGGTGGCGACGGACAAGTCCCCAAGATAAGTTATCCAAATTTTTATGCCGTATTATGTTTATCTCATCAGATCTATTAAATTCCCTCAAACTGTGTATGTTGGTTATACTACCAATATGAAAGAACGACTTTCTACGCATAATTCCGGAGGCTCTATTCATACTAAAAAGGACAGGCCGTGGGAATTGGTAATTTGTATGGCGTTTAAAGATATGGAATGTGCAAAGCAGTTTGAGAAGTATCTTAAATCTCAGTCTGGCCGAGCTTTTATAAAGAAACGTTTTTGGTAATGATATTTGAAAAATTGGTTGTCCAGTCTTCGCTCAAATTAGCTATGCCTAGTTTGAGCTATTTTTATTTGATTTAATTTTTATCATTTTTTATTTAGTTAGGGGTTTTATGTTTTTGATTTTCAAAAATAAGGGATTGTTTTTTTCAATTTTGTTTTCATTTTTTGTTACTACGCATGCGATGGAGGATCCGTCTGTTAATGAGGCAACTAAGGATCTTAGTGAGTTAACCATAAAAACGACGGAAAAGGTAGAAGAAGAGCATCGGTTAGTTCCGTTTGTAAGAACATATTTTTCTCCTGATATAAATAATGCGTTTATAAAAATTATTCATGATGAACAGAATGGTATTGATGGTGCATTTTATCGGCTTACGCATTATCATGTTGCTCAGCATCTTGTAGCGCAAAAAGAAAAGAAAGGTTTAGCGCTAGAGTTTGTTGTGGATAAAGATTATGAAAAAGATTATTGTCAGGGATTAAAGTTGCTTGTGCAAAATGATGTTCCTGTTTCATATCCTAAGAGGCGTCATAGTTATAGTGCTGGATATGAAGTTATGCATCACAAATTTGCAATATTTAAGCGAAATCAGAACAATCAAAAGTTATTATGGACCGGTTCTTTTAATGTGACTGGTGCTGCCAATAGAAATAACTGGGAAAATGTTACCGTTATTTCTGATCCAGGAACAATTGATAGATTTGAAGAGGAATTTGGTCGGTTGAAAAAATCATGTACAAAAATTAAAGAACGTGATTGTGTATCAACAAAACGTGCTTCTTCTTTTTCTAAGAAGATGAATGGTATACCGCCTCACCATCTCAAAGATTTATAATTTAGACTCATTGTTATTGACTCTCTTTCAATTGGATTCATAGAATAATCTTATTCTTATATTTATTTGGGAGAGGATCAATAATGGTAGGAAAAATTAGAGCATATACTTTTTTCGTTTTGTTATTTTTAATACAAAACAACATTAGTGCAGACAATAGGGTAATTGCAACGCTCGGTGTGGGCGAGGATCCCGCCGGTATAGCAATTACGCCGGATGGCCGTTTTGCGTATGTTGCAAATAATAATGATAACAGTATTCCCGGCGAGCATACGGTAAGCGTAATAAAACTCGATACAAATACGGTGATTGGCACCATCACTGATGCCAGCTTTAATCAACCGTATACGATAACTATTAATGCGGATGGCACACTGGCATATGTTACCAACAGTAATGGTACCACCATCTCAATTATTGATATCGCAACAAATACGGTGATCGGGACAATCACAGGATTTGATGGGCCATCAGGGATGGTTATAACGCCAGATGGTACTACTGCGTATGTTAACAATTATGGAAGTCCTGCGGGTGTTGGCAGTGGGAATGCAACAACGGTTCGTGTTGTTGATTTAACTACTAATATGATTGTAGGTGCGGCAATTACGGTAGATCTTGCTCCTGCTTCATTGGCGATAACTCCTGATGGAAAATTTGTTTATACGATTAATTATGTTGATGGTAATCCAGGTACCGGTACGATGAGTATTATAGATACCAGTACTAATATGGTAGTTGGTACCATACCAGGTTTTTCTGGACCATTTTCTATTGCAATTACGCCTAATGGTAAATATGCCTATGTAACTAATTTTGGCAGCAATAACTTTACGCCGGTTGGAAAAAGTGTAAGTGTGGTTAACTTGACTACTAATAAAGTAGAAAAATATATTCCATTGGGCACCCAACCTTCAGGTCTTGCTCTTACGCCAGACGGTCGTTTTGCGTATGCAAGCAACTACAACACGCTGTATCTTGGACCAAACTTTACTGATTTAACTCCTTTCCAAGGAACAGTGAATATTATCGATACTTGCACCAATGAAGTGTTGTGTCCCGTAATAATAGTTGGTGCATCTCCTGCTAACATTGCCATATCGCCAGATGGGATCCATGCATATGTTTCTAATTATAGTGCTAATACGGTAAGCGTAATTAATATTGTTGATGAAATGTGGCTTAATATTTGTAGATAAAAAAGGCAGAGTATCGCATGAAAAAAATAATGTTTTTCCCTTATTTCCTCGTATTGTGTGCCGTATTGATAACATTTTCTAATACTGCTTCAGAAAATGCAAATTCATGTTGTTTTAATACCGCTTTTACCGCCGGCTATGTTTTTAAACATGATTGCAGATTTAAAGAGGTCTATGGGCACGGCGTAGTAAATGCAATAACGGGTGATATTTGTTATTATCCATGGGAAGTTTGGGGTGTTGGCGCTAAATTAAGTTATTGGCGTGCTAAAGGGCGAACAAATTTTTTAAAGCTACGTTCTATTATACAAGAGGTTCCGGTAACGCTGTATGCACGTAGAATTAAAGATTTTAATTGTTGTTTACAATTATATGCTTCGCTTGGTGGCGGTTTTGTCTGGGTAAAAGAAAAAAGTTATTTAGGAACTGCAAAAGCATATAAAGGTATAGGCGAAGTTGAAGTTGGCTTAAATTATCCCATTTGGTGTTGTATGAATCTTACTACCGCATTCAGGTATCTTTTCCCCTCTCAATGTTATTCAGGCAAAAAAGCGAACGTTGGTGGATTTGATTTAAGAGCTGGAATTGGATTCTCATTTTAATTTGCAACGTGTCTTTTTATTATTGGCCATTTTTTAAAATTATTTTTTTATCAAATGGATAACTTCTTGATGAACAAAAGCAAGAAGTACACAGGATTTATAAGGATATAGCTTTACTATAAACAAATTTGCTTCTAAAATAAAAGTAATAACGCAATAAAAAATTGGATTTAAGACGTGAAAAAAATATTACTTTTAATATTTATATTTATTAGCACACATTCTTTTGATATATCCTCTTCTTCAATTGAGAAAGAGACTAATCTAGCAAATCAATTATTTAATAATTTAATCTCTTTAGATCTTTCTTCTTATTTGATTTATTTAAATAATATGATTGATCGGCCTATAAAAGATATAAAGATGCATTGCATTCAATCATCTACTAATTGTCAAAATGTTTTACAAGAATGCTCTTCTAAGATTGATGAAGAGTTAAAAAGGCATAAAAGGAACTTGTTAATTGGCGTTCCTGTAGCAAGTGTGCTTGCCGCTGGTTCAATATATGCTATGTGGAAGATACTGAAACAAGGAGATTTGCGTGAGGCACATATAAAAGATCAGTTAGCTCGATTAGGTGCAACCGATATAGGATATGAGGTAACAAGAGAATATATTTCAAGGGGTATATTCTCTGATGGTTATACTATTACACGTAAATTTGCTTGGGCTAAATCGCCAACAGTTGAATTGAAGCCAAAAATTCAATCTCTTGTGAATCAATTAGTAAATTCTCATAATGCTACCTTATTAGAAAATATAGGATTTTTTTCCAGTTTTTTCTATCTGGTGGGCTCTCTCGGTGTTGTTTTACCAGCATCGTGTAATAAATGGTATAATTTGTGGGCCATTAAAAAAAGGCTTCAGTGGCATTTGGATAAGGGAAAATAAATAGAATGAATGTAATATCAATTTTTATTGTACTTCAAATTGCTCTTCTTTTTTTTATGACGTTTCATGATTGGATATATCTACCCCCTTTAACTAATATTCGTGAAATTGAAAAACATAGCACTCGAATGGGGCGTTTGATTAACTCTACGATTTTTTTCTTTCTAATTTTTATTCCGCTTGCGTTAACTTTTTATTATCAATACAATTTTCCACTCTGGGCTTTAATCATTATCGCTACTATGTATGGGATACTCTCAATAGGAACGATAGCATCTTGGTGGATACCATACTTTTTTGGTGGTTATTCAAAAAAATATAAAGAAAACTTTGTGGAATATAAAAAAACGCATCATTTTTTATCAGCACGCGGTGACAATATTATTCCCAATACTTTTCATATGATACTCCATATACAAATATGGAGTTGTTTTGCTCTAGCAATGTATTTATTGTTAAAAATTTCATAAATGGTACGCGAGAAGGTCAATGGAAGAAGGGTCTTCGGAATAGATTAAATTAGTTATATAATAAATATTTAAGCTCATACCGGAGCTTTTTAATTTTACTTAAGATGAGAAACATCCCAAAGTATAGCATTCGTTAGACTAGCTTTAACTTCACGAGTTATAATAAATATAGATTTTCCATTCGGGCTCCATTCTGCACTTTCTATGATTTTATCACCATCACTTTTGAAAACATCTAAAACTTGCCCATTGCGGGTGTTGGATATATAAAGAGTTCCTCGTAATGCTTGAGAACTTTTTGGGCCACCTTTTGTAAGGACTTTTGTGCCATCAGGACTAAATGGCGATTGGTGTCTTGCTATTGGAACACCACCAAGATCGTATTTTTTGGAGACTCCTGGAGGAACAACTCTACCTAATAATTGCATCGAGATGCTTCCGGTAAGTACTAAAGTAGTGATAAGCAAGAATTTGCTTTTCTTCATAAAGAATCCCTCCTTTATCGATATTTTACTTGCATGGGTTTTGAAATATCATCATAATCTTTTCGTGTTAAATGCCCCTTTTTCTTACGGAGCTCAACTAATTGATTTGCTTTTTCAATAATTTCGTCTATTAAATGTCTTGTGTCAGGTGATTGATTGAATGATAATTGCTTCCAATATTTTTGTAAAATTGGTGATTGCATCCATGCGATAAAATTATTAAGCCAAATATAGATTTTAGTAAAATCAGAAAAGGATGTTGATAAAAAATCTTCAATTGCTTCAAAAACGCGAAAAGAACCATAGACTTCCACTTGTTTTCTTTTTATTGGATCATAATTTTTTGGTTCATCTTTGGTTAAATCGGTATCTTGATTCATGCTTGCATATAAAAAATATCCTTCAGGATAGAAGGAAAGAAGTTCTTTTTGTGGATCAAGCCAATTATTTTTTACATTTCGTATTGTATTTTGTGCAATTCGATTTTTTTCTGTTTTTCTTTGGAATTGAAAATTGATATATAGATTATAAATTACGAGCAAAACAGAGATACTGCCGAGATAAGAAACAATCAATTTAAAGGTAGTAACTTTTGATGCATGAAATGCAAGTACAATTACCAAACCTACTATAATCAAAAAAATGCTTATTACTAATAAAATAATTTCTTTATTAAGCATATTCTATCCTTATTTTATTTCATACATACCGCTCATTCGTGCCTCATCTATAATATGTTGTTTGAGTGAGTCTTTAAATTGTTCTGCGGTAAATGGTGCGGTGGGGAAATTAGGGTCTTGTTGTAATTCATATGTTGATTGCGAAAGAGCAAAGAGGGTAAATCGATACGTATGAACGCCTGTTCCTTTTGGTGGGCATGGGCCACCGTAGTGCGTAGTCCCGAAATCATTTGGCAATTCTATGCCAGGAACATGAGATCTGGCGCTGCTTGAAGCTCCTTCAGCTAGTTCGGTTGCTTCATTTGAGAGCAATACAATCCAATGAACGAATGTTTTGCCTACAACGGGCTGCGCATCAGGATCATCTACAATGAGAGCATAGCTTTTAATTTTTTTATCTGGATGTGGCTGCCAATATAATTGCGGAGAAATATTTTCTCCTTTACAGGTGTATTTGCTTGGGATTTCAGAGCCATCTTTAAATGAAGAGCTTGCTAAAGTAAGCATATTTTTTCCTTTAGTATGAAGGACGGTATATATAGATATAACGCTGATCACGAGTATGATACGTTTCGATACCTTGTTCATCTTATTTTTTTCCAAATACTTTTCTCAATTCAACTTTTGCTTGTTCCAATCGTTTTTTATCCGATGCCGATAAATTTTTGCCGGCACGATTGATGTAATAATTCAGCATAGACATAGCCGATTGAAATTTGGTTCCCTTTGTGCGGTTACTTTCAAGTACCGCTTGTTTTAATCCTTGGGCAATCTTTTTGGGTGCCCAGGTAAAAATACCCTCAGGCAAATCCATTGCATTCGATGTTTCTTCTACCTGTTTGCCCCAGAATTTTTTTTTCTTTTTCATAGTTACATAAAGTTAATAATAATGGTGCCCCAGAGTGTTAAAATGAAATTACCGATTGCATAGGGCACCGTGTATCCTAATGCTGGTGCAGCACTCTTACATTCATCCTTGAGTACATTGAGCGACGGCGTTGCGGTACCAGAACCAGTTACGGCTCCTAAAAGAAGTACTGGATTCATGCGCAATACAAAGTGTCCAAAGAGTAAGCTGAGTATATGAGGAATGAGCGTGAGCAGTACGCCAGCCAAAAAGAGCCATATGCCATGCGATTTGAGTGCATCAATGGCTTTTGGTCCGGCGGTGAGGCCCACACAGGCAATGAATAAATTTAATCCTAAATCAATCAAAAGCCATTGTGCTGCAGCAGGAATACCACCAAACATAGGACGTACTGAGCGCAACCAGCCAAGAAGTAGGCCAGCTAATAATACGCTGGCGCCAACACCGATGCTCAAAGTAACAACGCCAAATTTAACAGCCACAATGCCAAGTAACGTACCTAAAAAACATCCGAGGCCAACCATGATAATGTTACTTTTGGTGGTAGCACGTTCTGCATAGCCAACCTTTTTTACAAATATATCAACATCTTGTTGCAGGCCAACGATTTGCAGGATATCTCCTTTATGGACTATAAGTTTTGGCTTGAGGGGTAACGTATGGCCTTGGCGTTCAATACTATGTATATAACAGTTTGTGCCATATTTTTTCATTAACTGCGCTATTGTTTTGCCTTCAGCCTGTTTTTTAGATACCCATACGTCTATGACTTCAGGAGCAATAGAACTTAATGCCTGATCATCAATTTCTGGGCCAAGTGAGCTTTCTAGTTCGATAATCGTATCGCGAGAGCCAACCACCAAAATATGGTCATTATGTTTAAGTTTAGTTTGTTTTGTTGGCGCAAGTAGCTTACCGTCGCGATTGATTTGCGCAATGGTAACCGGCAGACTGCTTACTGTTTTTCCTTCAATAGTTTTATTGGTTACTTGATATATGCGTACGGTGGGATACCTATTCCATGCAAATACATCTTTCGATGGTGGTTGGGTATCGCCATCAAATTGTGCTTCAAGTTGTTGTGCTTCTTTTACTAGATTCATTTTAAATAGGCGCGGTACGATTTTATAAAAGATAATTAATCCAGCAACACCAAAGATATAACTAATTGCATAGGCAACTGCAACATTAGCTTCAAGTGCTGTTTTTTCTGCTGCTGATACTGCTAATGAACTAATGGCATCGTCAGCAGCGCCAATTACGGTTGATTGCGTGAGCGCACCGCTTACCAATCCGACAGTTGTCCCTTTATCAAAACCAAACAGTTTGCCCAGAAGGATTGCAGTCACGAGGCCAACAATGGCAAAAAATAAACTGATGATAATGTATGAGATACCTTCTTTTTTTAACCCACCAAAAAATTGAGGGCCCACTTTATAGCCTATAGTGAAAATAAATAAGGCAAATGATATGGTTTTAATTAATGGGGTGATGTTGACTTCTATTTGGCCCAAAACAAGTGCTGCAAGCAATACACTTGCCGTTGATCCTAAACTAAACCCAAATAGTTTGATTTTGCCAACAAAGTAACCAATCGCAAGCGAAAGAAATACAAGTATTTGTGGATGATCACGGCATATTGCCGCAATATCAGTTCCTAACATGTGTTCCATTATCGCTTCCTTTGTGCTTTTTTAGCAGGAGCTTTTTTGGTACCTTTCTTATTTTTCCAATGTTTATAATATTGTTCTAACAACCAACTGATTGATTTCCCAATTTCAACATATGCTTCATCAGGCAAGTTTGCCAGCGATACACGGACCGACATATTTGGTGCATCAAAGCCGCCCCCATCAAGCAAGACCACTGAACGTTCTTCTGCCAAGCGGACGACAAAATCAATTGGCTGGAAGGTTTTAACTAAATAATCAGCAAATGGTTTGCCATATCGTTGTTTTGCAAGTTTTGGAATATCGATAATGGTATAATAATGGGTGCCATATGGATCTTTTGGAATTGGCATACCAATCGCTTTATAGAGCGATTTGAATCGTTTGAATATGATATCTTGTGCACGTTTTTTATATACATTTTTAGTATCGATCAGGCAATAAATTGAAAAGAGGGTCATAAGTACTTGTTGTGGTGTCGATACCCCAGAGGTATGATGCAGTGCAACCGCACGGCTATCGGCAACCATACGTTCAATAAATTTTAATTTTTCTGGATACAATGCCACGGTGCTATACCGTTTATTTAAAATAGCTTTATCTTTTGCCGGTAATTTGGCAATTTTTTGATCTAATACATTTTTTTCATGAACAGCAATTACGCCCAAGCGCCAGCCAGTTGCCCCAAAGTATTTTGAATAAGAATAAACTAAAATGGTATTATGTGGTGCCGCAGCAGCGAGCGATTTAAAACCATCAACAAAGGTGCCGTATACATCATCAGTGAGAATAATTAAATCTTTTCGTTTCTTTTTGATCAGATCAGCAATTTTTTTGAAACTTTTCGGTTGAATGCATACTGACGTTGGGTTTGATGGATGTACTAAGAAGAATGCTTTTATTTTTTTATCTTCTAATTTTTTAATTTGTGCATCAGGATATTGCCAGCCACCATTTTCATCTTGTTCAACATCAATCGTTACAAACTTATAATCATTCAAATGAGGAATTTCGATATAAGGGGTAAAGATCGGGGTACCGAGCGCAATAGTATCCCCTTTTTTTAGAATTTTGTTTTCCATCAAGCTGTTGAAGATATAGGCCATAGCTGCAGTGCCACCTTCAGTTGCAAAAAGATCGAATTTACCGCATTTGCGATCATTTAAAATATTTTCAATCAAATAGGGGTGTACTGCTTTTTCATTGAATGATAAAATGCGATCTGGGGTAGGGTAATGATCGCCCAAAATAGCATCAACAATTTGTTTCAGAAAGTCAGCAGGCTTTATTTTTAATTTTTTATCAGCATAGATGATCGCTTTTTTTAGGAATGAAACGCCTGGCTTTTTAGCATGTTTTTTAACAAATGCCTTAAAACGTTTTTCAATTCCTCGTGTTTGTGCAGGACTCCCAAATCCGGGGCGCAATAGATTACGTGCTGATTCATCCATGGCAAACAACCCAAGTTGAAAAAATGCTTCACGTGGTTCTACCGCGAGCCAATTGGGATTTCCGCGGCCGGCATTGAGCATCATGCGCTCTGCACTTGATGATGCCATCGAGATGAGTTTATTTTTTAATTCAAAGGGGCTTAATCGTTCATATCGTCTTTCTTCAGTTATCTTCATTTTTTAAAACTCCTTTTTTACTCATCAAAAATTATTTTTAGTATAAAATGTAATTATGCTTAATCTTGTCTCTCAAAAAAAGTTACTCTACCTGTTTTGAGATCATGCAATGCACCAACAAGTTTAACTTTGCCTTGTGCAATCAGTTCTCGAATAACGGGACTTCCTTTGCGTAGATTGATCATCATATTGTGCACATTTTGTATCGCGATCTTGGTAATTGTTTTCTCATCAGAGCAATCTAATTTTTTATCTGGAGATCGTTCTCTTACCATTTCTACTGCCGGATTAATTTGATTCATCAGAGATATAAGATTGCCGGTAGTGCCTCCTCTGCAAGCTGCTTGCACGGCGCCACATTGCGTATGCCCCATAACAACAATAACTTTCGAGCCGGCATGTTTCGTTGCATATTCTAAGCTCGCAAGCATATCTTTATTCACCACATTTCCTGCCACACGCAAGGTAAATATATCTGAAATGGTTTGATCGAACACAATTTCTGGGATAGAACGAGAATCCATACAAGCAAGAATAACTGCTTTAGGAAATTGACCTTCAATACTCGATCTTTTGGCTAACGTTAATAACGGGAGATGTTTTTTTGTTTTTCCAGAATAAAAACGTTTATTACCTTCTTTGAGTTTTTGCAGAATTTGACTTGGGGGCAACGATGTTTGTTGTGTATGAATCTGAGATTTTTTAGCCAGAGAATGCGCAGAAAATAAGATAATTGTACTAAAAAGTAGGCTGATATATTTTTTCTGTTTGAACATATTCGTATCCTTTTTTTAGATGATCGTATACGAGTTACAAGGTAAAGAATAATGTGCCTAAAAGACAACAGCTATGATTTTTATATAAAGTTTTTTATGGTAAGGCTTAGGTATATTTACACCTAAAGAATTAAAGTATGGGATAAAAATTTTTATGAAAAAATATTTGGTAGGTATGACACTATTAGTGAGTGCATCACTTATTGGCGATGATTCATATACACAGCTAGAGAGAGCATTTGCGCCAAAAGCTTTGTGAAACGCAAAGAGACTTGATGCCTCGAGATGAATACTTCTCTTTTATTTACCCATATCTTGATCAAGCCAAAAGAGAGTTGCATGTTCCCAAATATTTAGCAGGGCAAGCAAAAAGTTTAGATGACAGTGATAGGATTAACTTATTTCAGTTCATCACTGAATTGTAATGTTGCTTGTTTTTGCCATTATGTAGGTAATAATGAACGAACAAAATCAAAATTTGAGGATAATAAGGAACTATTACAAGGAACCATTCAAGTTCTTGTTGAAGCATGAGCTGAATTTGAGCTTGATGTTGAGGATGAGGTGCAATACCATAACGTTATTCAGCAGCAAATGAAGAGTTTTATAATCGATTAAGTGGGCTAAAGAGAGCTCTGTTATACGCAATCAGCTGGATTGGGTAAGATATTCAGTTACATACCAGGTATACATTCTTTTTAACCCTTCATCAAAGTCAATGGTGGGTTTATAGCCGAGCAATTGTTGAGCTTTGCTGATATTAGCTTTGGTTATTACTTGATCTTCTTTTTTACTGCGTAAATAATTAAAAATTGGTTCTTTGCCGATAGCTTTTGCAATGCGTTGTGCAAATTCTTTAATGGTGATCGATTTGCCGCCAGAAATATTGATGATCTCAAAATCAAATAGTTTTTTGACTGCTAACAATGTTCCTTCAATAACATCTTCCACATAGGTGAAATCACGTTGTACGCTACCATCGCCAAAAATCGGGATAGGGCGTTCATGGTGAATCGCATCCATAAACTTAAAAGCAGCAGTATCGGGGCGGCATCGCGGGCCATAGCCAGTAAAAGTGCGCAAGCAGGTTATTCGGGTACCGTACATATGATGGTAGGTGTAGGCAAGCATTTCCATAGAACGTTTGGTAAATCCATAAGGAGAATACGGGCGATCACATGGTTGATTCTCAGTGTATGGAACGGTACCACCACCGCCATATGCACAGCTACTAGAAGCTAATACCAAATGTGAAATAGGATATAATTGAGCAGCTTCTAAAAGGGATAACGTGCTCAATAGATTATTAAGAATATATTCTCGTGATTTTCCTACGCTATCACGCACGGCAGCATGCGCGGCAAAATGGCACACCACATCTGGCCGTTCAGTTTTAAAAATCTGATTAACCAATTCTTGATCGCATAAATCTATTTTGTAAATGACCAGATTTTTTTCCGTTGGATCATGTTTTCGTACTTGATTAAGATTATTTTCTTTCCAAGAGCGATCATAGGTGCCCGTTAAATTATCGATAACAATAACACGATAACCTTCATCTAACAGCCGCTCGCTTAATTGACTGCCAACATACCCAGCGCCACCAGTTACAATAACGGTTTGTTGTGCATAACAGAGAGGAAAAAACAATACGATAAGTGAAATAAAAATCTTGTTCAAAACTACATTCCTTCAATAAATTTTTGAAGGGAATATAGCAATGAAATTAGGTCATGTAAATCGATATAAAATTTAATTTTGGGGAAAATGTGATAAAATATTCAAGCAAAAATTATTGGTTTTATTTGATTATTTTAGGGTATACCTGTGAAAAGATATTTACTTATTCTTGTTTTATTTCTTGTTTCAATTAAAGCGATGGTCTCTAATTTGACTGCTCATATCAAAAAGCCGTTTGAAAAGTCTGGTACGCCAACAGAGGAAGTTATAAAGCTATTAAGGCTTGCCGCTATTGATTGTGAAGATACTATTTCAGCGAAAGATGTGGTTGCAAAAACGCAAGAAAAATGGCTTCGTAAAGCGGGAGCTGAGCGTTGGGATATTGATTCAACAGATCATTCTTATCATGATGAGCTTTATTCTTGGTTGAAAGAAAATCAATTTATAGAAGAACTAAAGCCTGAAAAGAAATTATATAATTATCTTATTTTATTAGGAGCGGCTGCATCTCGGGTAGAACAACGTATTGCCTACAGTGAGCGGCTTGCTGATTCGGAAATAACGTTTGATAAAATAATTGTTTTATCTGGAGAGAGACCTCTGGAAGAATTTGAATTAGATAGTATTGAATGCGCAGAAGCAAAAAAACCAAAAACCGAAATAGAGATGATGAAATATTTGATGAATAATAAATCCCTACAAAAAAATAGTACTATTGAATGGTATTCAGTTCCTATGATTACTGATTCAAATGGCAAGACGCGTCGGCCAAACACGGGTGATACGATAAAATTGTGGATGGAATCTGAACCTAAGCCTGGATCGTGTTTGGTTATTTCTACTCAACCGCATGCGCAGTATCAGTTGGCAGTAGCGCAAACATATCTGCCAACTGAATTTGAAATTGATATTGCAGCGCCAAAAAGCTCAGGAATAGTGAGCGATGGCAACTATCTTGATTGTCTTGCTCGTTGGATGTATCAAGAACTTAAGCTTATTTCTCTTTAGAAGCCCACCATAATAACGCAACGGTGACTATTCCGTTAAAGACAATAGCACCGATGTTCCATTGTTGAGTATAAAGAAAGTTGCCAAACATCATCGGCAATTGTACGAATCGTGGCAAAAGAATATGACTTAAGGTATGAAATGCCTCAGCACCGGCAAAGAAGATAATAACATTTTTCTTTGTCCACATACTTTTTTTTCTTTTTCTTGAGAAAAACATAGATATTACTCCCTTTTTTAGTTTCTAATATCTCAATTCTCTTACTCTCAGTAAAGCAGATTTAGGCTTCAAAAAGCAATGGTTTAGGGGGTTTTTGGCGTATAATATGAAGCTTTTTCTTTATTATTTAGCAAAATTGCTATAGAATAAATGCATTAGATCAGTCTTTTGACTGAAATTTAGGGGCCCATTCATATGAATAAAAAATATACTATTGCTGGCATTGATGATGCGACGAAATGCCCCTGTATAGGGAGTATCTTTATAGCCGGGGTGGTAGCTGATCAAAAAACTATCAATACCTGGAAGCGGGCTGGTGTTAAAGATAGCAAGCTGCTGACCAGGAAAAAGAGAGAGCAATTAGCTTTGATGATCAAAGACACTGCGCACACCTTTTCTATTCAAGAAATTAAACCAGCAATGATCGATGATAAAACGCTCAATCTCAATGAATGGGAAATGGCTATTGTATTGAGTATCATGGATGAACTTAAGCAAAAGAGTCAGCCAAAGTATGCTTATATTGATAATTGGGAAACGAGCCCTATTCTTTTCTGGGAACGCTGGCATTCAATGCTGTCTCGAGATCTTAAGCCATTTATTAATAAGCAGATACATAAAGAGCAGATGGCTGAGGTTACCTTAATTCCTGAACATCAGGCTGATGCAAAATATGTGGTGGTTGGTGCTGCTTCAATTCTTGCCAAGACGTCATCTGATTATCAGTATGATGAATACAAAAAAATCTATGGCAATTTTGGCAGTGGTAGTCCCGGTGACCCGGCAACGCGCTTATTTGTATGGAAACATCGCAAAAATCCGCCAGCAATTATTCGTAAAAGTTGGCAGACATACAAGGTGTTATCACAGCTTGAATCTATTGAAGATGATTATTGGTATGCGCGTAAAATAAAAATTCAATTAAAGAAACGAATTTATTCGCATAAGCTTTCTAGAGATGGCATACAACAAACGTTATTGTATGTTCCTGAATATTAACTTTATTTCTTTATCCATGTGTCTTCATCACTCTTTTTATATTTTTCTTTTTTCATGGCAGCCCATGCTACTTTAAAAGCTTGTTGTTCGTTGCCATATTGCTCATGAGCATTGTTAAATGCTTGGCGAAATATAGTTTGGCCGTGTTCTGGCAAATTATTTTTTATTGAATTGGGTAAATCACTATTTGAATCATATGGCATATAATACTCCTTGAAGATAATAATCTAATGAATATATACCACTGCCAGCAATTGCAAGACCAATAAAAATAATCATTTGTGAAAGGGGGAATGAGATATAGCCATAGCTATCGCCTTTTCTAATATGATGTATCACCGCAATCAACATGGTAAATGCCATGAAGGCAGCGGCAATACGTGTTGCAAAGCCGATAGTTAAACAGATACCGCCAATCAAGAGTGATAGTGCTGCACAAATGCCCCAAAAGAGTGGTGCAAAGGTAATGCCAATATTTTTCATTTGTTCGCCGGTCCATAATAATTCAGGAATTCCTTTTTTAAATTTTAAAGCACCGTGGATAATGAAAAGTAAGCCCATGCCGATACGAATAATGGTAAGGCCAAGCATGATAAATATAGGAGTTGAGTAAAAAATATAGTACATAAAATACACCTTACATCACATGAAGCACAAGGTGCTTAGTTAGCCATAAAATTAACAAAGAAATTATAATAACACTGAGATAACCATGTAATGGTTTATGGGGAAGAATAAATATATCAAGTATTTGCTCAATGGCCCAACTCATGCTGATAACACATAATGCCACTAATAAGGTAAATAAAATCTGATAATGATCAGCAAACGTACTTAGTTTGGTAAGAAATTTTGATACCATGCTTTTCCTCATGATTTTAGAGAGTAAATCTTGTCAGAGGTTACCTCTTCAGCTTAGTGTTATCTATGAATCTGAAACAACTGCTCAAAAAAGGAAATAGTCATGAGTAAAATGCTGCTTTTTTATATTACTACCAGTATCTTTGGCATTATCTATATTATTCTTGCCTTATTACCGCGCAAACAAATAAAAACTAAAACAGATTATTTCTTAGCTGGTAGAGGGTTAGATGTTTTTAAAGCTACCTGTACTTTAATTGCCACGCAGCTCGGTGCAGGGTTATTGCTTGGTACCTCACAAAAAGCATTTGAAATTGGGTTATATAGTTTGCTTTTTACCGGCGGTATTTGCATCGGGTTAATTATTTTAGGATTAGGTGTTGCGGGGCGCCTTCGTGAGCTTGATATTGTAACGACAACCGAGATATTTGAGACAAAATATCATTCGCCAGTTTTGCGTAAACTTGGTTCACTTATCGTTACGTTTACCTTGTGCGGTATCTTAGTGGGTAATATGGTTGCCTCAAGTTCATTATTGGCTAGCTTGGGGCTGCATAATACTTTATTTTATACATTCTTTTGGCTATTTATTATTCTTTACACAATGATTGGCGGGCTACATGCAGTGGTATTGACTGATATTGTGCAGGTATTATTTATTGTTATTACCTTTGTCGGTATTACCTTGTATAGCTTATATACCTTGCCGCATGACTTTTCGATTGAAGCGCTGAAATCAGTGCAGCATTTATTTACCGGGCACTTGCCTGATCTCAACACGTTGATTGTTATGTTATTGATGCCGGCGTTATTTGCCTTATTTGAACAGGATTTAGCACAGATATTTTTTGCATCAAAAACAAAGCGCGTGGCAACCTTAGCGGCTATTGCAACGACAATTTTTATATTAACCTTTGGGTTCATACCAATTTATTTTGGTATGAAAGCTCATTTGCTAGGCGTTACGGTGGCTGGTAATCAAAGTCCATTGCTTACCATGATTGAAAAGCTCACCAATTCATTTGTGGTTGTTATTATTGCCAGCGGTATTTTAGCGGCAATTGCTTCAACAGCTGATGCCTTATTATGCGCAATTGGTGCCAATCTTGATCAAGATTTTTCATTTAAATTTCTTCACCTTTCACCTTTAATTGAATCAAAAGTAATTATATTAGTTATGGGGCTTTTGATATTGGGTATTTCCTATTTTATGCCAACCGATATTATCTCTATTTTGGTAAAAAGCTATGAAGTGCCCGTCAGTTGTCTGCTTATTCCGGTATTAGCTGCTTATATGTTTGATTCAGTTAAAAGGTATGCAGGTCTGGGAGGATTTTTTGGTGGCGCCTTTGGCTTATTAATCTTTAAAGCATTTATACCGGTGGAGTTTAATGTATTATATATACTCGGTCTTTCTTTCATTGGTTATATGGTAGGCTTTTTTATGGAAGGGAAATCTTCCCCAGTAAAAGCCTAGAATGATTGATCTGGTCAGGTTATTGGACTATATCTTGAACTTATATTGATTTTACATAAATATATTATTTACAATTATGAATAATGTCATTTAATTAAAAGGAAGATTGATGAGTAAAGATGGATGCGATAAAAAAAATGGCTGTGGATGTGGTAAAGGTAGTTGTGGTGGTTGTGGTACCGATAACAGAGAGCAGAAAAATAAATCGGGCTGTAACTGTAACCGACATGATTGTTCGGTATGCCAGAGCAAAAAATCAAATGATGGCTGTAAATAAATAATTATCTGAGAAAGCTATCGTTTTCGTCTGCCCTTGGCATAGGCTGCTGGTTTAATATTTTCTAAACTGGTGCGCAATGATTCAACAAGGGTTGATTTTTTCTTGCGTGGAGTAACAACCTTAACTTTTGTTTTTCTACCTTTTTTAGCTTTTTGCTTAAGAAGTTTTTTGATTTCTTGGGCAAATGTGTCTTTGAAATCAGTGATGTCAAATTTTTTAACTGATAATTTTTTAATAAAATCTTGCGCTAATTTAAGTTCAGTAGCATTTAATTTAGCTTTTGGTTTAACCATCAAATGTTCAAGATCACGTACTTCATAGGCGTAATAGAGCGTTGTGAGCAGAAGATACCCTTCATTAGGTTGAATGGCACAGGTATATTCTTTATCACGCATAACAAAGCGGCCAATAGCGGCTTTATCGAGTTTCTCGAGTGCTTTAATAAATAAGGTGTAGGCGTTGTCATTTTTTTTGAGGGGAGCAACATAATAATGGTGGTTAAGATAGATAATAGGAATTTGGTCCATAGCAACAAATTCGACAATTCTAATCTCTTCTGTTTTTTCAGGGCGCAGCTTTTTGATCATTTCTTTGGTAAGCACGAGATAGGAACCATCAGATTTTTTAATGCCTTTAACCGTTTGATCCCAGGTAACCTCTTTTTTACATTTTGGACACCAGCGGCGATATTTGAGTGGCGTTTTACATTTTTCATGAAGCAAATTAAAACCAAGTGCTTCAGATTCATGAGCGGTAAATAATTGTATTGGAATATTAACCAGCCCGAATGCTATCGAACCTTTCCAAACACTTTTCATTACTAATTCCTTTTTTTAAAGATTATTTCTTCTGGTGAGTAGGTATTATATTTTTAGGAGTTTCCTTGACTACTTTTTTGGGATCTTTATCAGTTCTTATTCCTAAAAGACGTGGTTGGCGCAGTTTATTGTCTTTTGTCCATTCTTCAAAACCAATTTCAACCACCAGCTTAGGGCGTACAAAATGAACCTGTTTTTCTTGCACATCTTTGGCATTTGAAAATGGATTTTTCTTCGTTTCAATTTTTTTTAATTTTGCACTGAATTTTTTGAGAAATTCATCGCTAAAACCGGTACCAACTTTCCCAACATATATCAGTTTATTTTTATCGTAATAGCCAAGTAACAGAGAGCCAAAGCCAATGCGTGATCCTTGCGGTTCAGTATAGCCGCCAACCACGAGTTCTTGCTCTACAATGCATTTAAATTTAAGCCAGTGCGGAGAACGGCGGTGAACGTAGCTACTGTTCCGTTCTTTAGCGATAATTCCTTCCCATCCTTTTTTACATGCTTGTTTGAAAAAGCCAAGGCCTTTCTCATTTTTATAAATTACATAGCGAAGTGGGCCTTTGAACGCAATCGCCTGTTTTAACAAATTTTTTCGGGTGATAAGAGGAAGTTTGGTCAGATCGTAACCATCGAGGTACAAAATATCAAAAACATATAAATAGATTTTAACTTTTTTAATCAGTTCTTTAGATGGATTTTTTACGCCAATGCGTGGTTGTAATTTCTCAAAGCTTGATACATTGCCCTTAAAAGTGATGATCTCGCCATCTAATATAATCTGATCAACTTTGAGTTTTTTGGTAGCTTCCACCAGTTCGGGATAGGTATCACTCAATGAATTATCATTTCTAGATTTTAAGAATGCTTTTGTTTTGTTTTTAAATAGCAAACATCTCACACCATCTAATTTACGCTCGAATATCCACTCTTTATCTGAGAAATAATCTTTAGTGAGTGTTGCCAACATAACTTGTTCAAAGGTAGGCATCTTCTTTCTTTTAAGTTTTTTCTGTAACTCTGGCGATAGCTTTTCAAGCAACTTATTCATTTTTGATCCTTGGGGCAATAATAGGTTGATCGGCCAGCAATTGTTACTTTTTTTAGTTTATGACTTGCATTTTTGGGACATTTCTTATCAGTGTGCCGATGTGCTTGCAAATAGGAAGATTTAAATTTTTCTCGATCGGGATTAGAGAAATAGAGGATTTCACCTATTTTTTTAAAATTCTTTGTGCGCAGATTAATGGCATATTTAAGAACTTCTTGCATTTTTTTGTATAGCTTAGTCAGTTGTGCTGGAGAAAGATCTTCAATCTTATGATGAGGATCAATACCAGCTTGGAATAATATTTCATCAGAATATTCGTTTCCAATACCAGAGATGATAGATTGATTCAT
>Ga0210096_1000146_pt1 | contig 28782 bp, 25 predicted proteins | sample China_Galinas_PW_4_FD_184864 | JGI IMG/M metagenome (GOLD analysis project Ga0210096, IMG submission 184864) | Wetland microbial communities from San Francisco Bay, California, USA, that impact long-term carbon sequestration - China_Galinas_PWA_D2... | ecosystem: Environmental > Aquatic > Marine...
TCGCCTCGGCCTCGGCGCGCTCCATGCAACCGCGGTTCGACGCGCATGCCGGTGACCCTGCGTTATGTCAACGACCCCGTTGCTCTTCTCGCGCTCGGTTGCGGGAGTCAGGGGACTGAACGGTTACTGTAAAGCACGGATTAGCAGGTATTTTGTGGGGCTTACCGATGCAAAATACAGCGGTCAAATGCCCGCCGGATATGTCGCAATATGCGGGGATTGACCTGGCTTTCTGCCACTTGAGGAATCCGAGTGGCAGAACGAAGCCAAGATCAGGTCGAGGCACACTGCAAGCCACAGTCAGGCGAGCCCGGCCGAGCGAGGCGGCCATTTCATGACCACGCGCCATTCGCCGGGTCCCACATGCGGCCTTTGGCATCTCCGCTGATGGCGGGATCGGCGAAGTCGATGATTGCCGCCACAGCCTCGTCGAAGCTCTCGGGGAGGCGGTCTTCGAGCCTCTGCCGCCTTCGCCACGCGGCCCATCGCTGCTGGCCGATCTCGCCGTAGCCGTCAAGGACCTGCGCGAGCGGCAGGATCTGGACCTGACGGTGCCGACCCACGTCGCGGATCGAGGAGACCAGCTCGGCCCCGTCGACGGCATGGCGTCGCGCGAGCAGGTACACGTCGGCGAAGTCCCTCCAACGCGTACTCGCGGTGCCCCTGGCGACGGCGGTCACGAGCTTCTCTCCGTGCACCATCGCCAGTGGGTAGCCGCGCACAGCGAGTACGCCGCCGAGGAGGCGAGGAACGCGCACACTGGTGGGCGCAGGCGTGATGGGGTCGCCGACGTTCACGTCGACGTGGAAGTGAGGACGCGCGGTGGCGAGCTGCGCGCCCATCGTCACTCGCACGCCCGCGTAAGGGTCCTGGTCGCGGATGACCTCTGCGGTCGCCGCCTCCACGTCGAATGTGACCCCGTCGTCCAGGGCGCTGGCGGCGATTTCGCAGACCGCCGCGCGGACGACCTCGGCGTCGTTGTCGAGGACCTGCGCTTGGAGGTCCACGTCGCGGGTCGGGCGACGCTCCTCGAAAGCGGCGAGCAGGACGCCGCCCTTGAGCACGAACTGGTCGGCACGGCCGGATGCCGCCAGGCGGGCCAGGAACCCCTCCAGAACGTAGAGCTGCAACAGCTCGTCCACCGGGCGATGGTCGTGGCGTGCCTTGTTGCGCAGATCGAGGTAGGCGCGTCCGGCCGGTGTGGCGCGCGATGGCACGCTCATAGCAGGACCTCGAGCGCCCGCCGCAGGGCCGGCTCTGCTCCGGAGAAGCGCCGGGCAAGCTCGATGAGCTGGGCCGGGCTTCGGCCGGGACCGCCCAGCCAGCGGCGCAGCGCCTCCCAAGCCATGTCGCTGCCCTCGAGGTGGCGCAGACGGATGACATCGATCAGCGAGCGCTCCGCCGAGTAGAGGCCAAGCGGGCGCCTGGCGCCGACATCGGTCGTCTGGCGCCCCAGGTCGAAGGTGTCGGGGTCGAACTGGTGCAGGCGGCAGGGCGCGCGCAGGCTCGGGCGCCGGCCACCGCGCGGGATGGCGATGTCGATCGCGGCCGGGATGGAGTCGATGAGGCCGTGACGGGCCAGGGCCGTCTCCAGACAGAGCGTGGCCCGCGGGACCCGTTCGGCGATCTCGATCAGGTCGATGTCGGCAGGAGGGGCGTCCGCCCATCGGTAGACGCCGCCGCCGAGAGCGATGATCCCCCCGCTGTCGCGCAGTCGATAGAGGCGCTTGTCTCCGATCCCGGCCCGCTTGGCCTCGCCATAGGTGAAGGTGTCGCCGAGCAGCGCACGCAGATCGCTGAGGGATATGGCCGTCATGAGAGGAAATGATACTCATCTATGACGTAGGTGGAGACTATTTCCGCACCCATTGGCCAGGTCGGCGCCGGCCCCGAGTTGCGAAGCCGTGGTCGCCGTCCTGTGGCGGGCCCGCTTGGCTCACTCGGGCGGGGCGCCCATCGCGTCCAGGTCACGCGACCATTCGGCAGTGAGCTCTCGGTCGTGCTCCCGGCGCTCCTCGCAGGCGAGCACCGAAGACAGCGGGATCTTCCAGTAACTCGACCCAGGAAGCTGCTGCGCCTCGAGCTCGCCGTAATCGATCAGGCGCCTGACATGCTGGCGGGAGATGCCGAGCCGCTGAGCGGCCTGCTGGGGCGAGAGCAGCTCCTGCTCCTCGGCCACGGTCACCGCGACCTGCTTGCCTTCGCGCAGCAACCTGTCGACCTCCTCGGCAACCGAGGCGGCCCGATCGCCGACTGTTGGGTCCAGATGCAGCGTCTTCATCGTCGGTTCACGATAGCCAACAACCTGTCCCACCTGCACGTCGCAACATGGTCCAATATGCGGCGCCTCGGCAGACGTTGAATCCCACTCGCGCAGGAGTTCTCCCGCGAATCGAGAGCGTCGCTGCTTCCGCCGAGATAAACGCTCCGGTCTCCAAGGGCCGGAGCGATGGAAGCAATGCAGATCGACCAAGCCCGAGAGCGGTACAGACGCTGGCTGCTCGCCACCCGAGACCTCTCGTCGCACACCATCCGGGCCTACGACGCGGACCTCGTCAGCTTCGAGCGACATCTCGGAACCGACTTCGTCGTCGCAGAGCTCGACCAGGACGATGTGATCGCCTTCATCGAGCAGCAGAAGGCGGCCGGACTCTCGCCCGCCTCACTGAAGAGGCGCGCATCGGCCCTGCGCGGCTTCTGTCGCTGGATGCTCTCGCAGGGGCTTCTCGCCGACGACCCTTGGATCGGTGCGAGCCTTGCGCTGGGCCGGCCCCGCAGGCTCCCCCGCACCCTGCCGGCCCACGAACTCGACCGCCTGATGGGATTCCTCGCCCTGGCGGCAGGGGTCGATGCGAGCACGCCGCCGGATAGCCGGGCCGTTGAAGAAAGACCCCATGAGTCGACGACTCTCCTGGCGGTCACGTTGATGGTCGCCACCGGGATCCGGGTCAACGAGAGCGTGACGATCAGGTGCGCCGACGTTGATCTTCCCGGTAGGGCCTTACGGCTTGTTGGCAAGGGACGACGCGAGCGGCAGGTCTTCCTCACGAACGATTGGCTCGCAAGCCTCGCGAAGGCCTATATCGAGGCGCGCTCCTCGCTCAACCTCGACCACCCCCACCTGCTCTTCAACCTGCACCACGCTCCGCTCACCCCGCCTGCCATGCGATCCCGCCTCGCCAAGGCAGCCCGCGCCGCCGGTCTCGGTATGCACGTAACCCCCCACATGCTGCGCCACACCGCGGCAACTCAGCTGATCGAGGCCGGCGTCGACATCCGCTACATCCAGCGCCTCCTTGGCCACGCCAGCCTCAGCACGACCGAGATCTACACCCACGTCTCCGACCGCGCGCTGCGCCGCGTTGTCTCGGACGCCGATGTCCTCGGGAGGTTCGTCCAGGCGCGATAACTAGGAATTATCCCCTTGACCGCGGTCCAATATGGACCCAATGCGGGTGTAGGCGTTCACGGGGTGTCGCTGGCCTGAGCAGGATTCCTTCCGTGTGAACGGAATCGTTCGGTGTGCGGCGCGAGGAGGCAGCTGCCATCTGCGAGCAAGGGCCGGATGCGGTGCTGGCTGTGGTCCGCAGGTTGGAAGAGCGCATCGAGGAGTTGGAGCGCCGGGTCAACCGCAACTCGGGCAACAGCTCGATGCCGCCATCCTCCGATCCGCCGATGACCCGCCAAGAGCGCCGAGCCGAGGCGCGACGGCGGGCGAAGGAGTCGCTGCGAAAGCAAGGCGGCCAGCCCGGCCATGAGGGCAAGGGCCGCGAGATGGCCCCGCCCGAGCGGGTGGATGAGATCTTCGAGCACCTGCCCGTCTCCTGCGATTGTGGGCACGCCTTCGACGGCTCGGAGGAGCAGCTCGGTAAGCCGCTCGCCCACCAGGTCTGGGAGCTGCCGCCGATCGCCCCGCTGATCGCAGAGCACCGCCGCCACCGTCTGTCGTGCCCTGCCTGCGGCGCCGGTCGGCTGGCCGAGCTGCCGGCGGGTGTCGCCGCTTCTGCCTTCGGCCCCCGCCTGCAGGCCCACATCGCCACCCTCGCCGGCATCCACCGCCTCTCGCGCCGCCAGGTCTGCGACGTCGTCACCCAGATGTTCGGCATCCCGATCTCCCTCGGCGCGGTAGACCGGACGATCATGCGGATCAGCGCCGCCCTCGCCGACCCCTGGCGGGAGCTGGCCGAGGCGGTGCGCGAGGCCGAGGCCGTGCACGCCGATGAGACCGGCTGGCGCCTGGGATCGGCGCAGCAGTGGCTGTGGCTCGCGGCCACATCGCTTTACGCCTGCTACCGGATCGACCCCTCGCGCGGGCAGGCCGCGGCGAAGGAGCTGCTCGGCGAGGACTTCGGCGGCATCGCGGTCACCGACCGCTATGCCGCCTACCACTTCCTCGATGTGCTCCAGCAGCAACTGTGCTGGTGTCACCTGGCTCGCCAGTTCACAGAGCTCTCCGAGCGAGGCGGGGCGACGGGCAGGCGCGGGGCCGAGCTTCTGGAGACCTCGCGCCAGGTCTTCACCACCCACCGCACCTACCTGGAGGGCGGGCACGACCTGGACTGGCTCGCCGCCGAGCTTCGGCCGCTGCGGGGTCGCCTCCATGCCCTGCTCGAGCAGGGCACCCGCGGCCACAGCCGCCGCGAGCGTCGCCTCTGCGCCGGGCTCCTGTCCGAAGAGCAGGCGCTGTGGACCTTCTGCGAGGTGCCCGGCATCGACCCGACGAACAACGCCGCCGAGCGCGCGGTTCGCCACGCGGTGATCATGCGCAAGGTGCAGCTCGGCACACAGTCCGAGCGCGGCAGCCGCTGGGTCGAGCGGATCTGCTCGGTGCGCGAGACCTGCCGGTTGCAGGGTCGCTCGGCGCTCGACTACCTGATCGAGGCGGCGGTCGCCGCCCACAACCGTGTGCCGGCCCCTTCGCTGGTTCCGCCGTAAGTCACGCAGGAATCCGGTTCACGAGGGCGACACCCCGTGAACGCTTACATGCGGGTGACATATGGCGCCTGCCCGCGGATTCCGGGCTGCTCTGGCGTATCCGTGGAACTCACCGCCCGATAACCCTTCCCTGCGCGATGAGATCATAGCCGCAGGGCTCGGGGCTGTGGCGCCGGAGACCGCCGATCTGAGGCTAATCAAGAGTGGCCGAGCCGAGCTCCCGCTTGATTGAGTCGAAAGGAAGGTTTCCGAGAGCCTCTCGTCCCTCAGCACCCCTCGGGGCGACCGCGCGCCAGAGTCCGAGACTCGAACGATGAAGGACACACCCTGCTGTGGCATTGCGACCGCAAGGCCGCGGTGACCAGCACTCCCATCGAACACCGTTGACTGGGCCTCACCTTGATCCGACCGATCATTGTCACTACGCCAAGCGCGCGCGCCTGGCAATAGACGCCGTCGCGGACCCGCGATCCTCGCGCAAGTCGCTTGCAAGAGGCCGTAGCACCGTCTTTCGAACCCGGGCCGATCAACCTCGGATGTCGCATAATCGAGCGGATACCCTGCCTGCTCTGCCGAGCGTGAAGCGAGTACCGACTGAGCGTAAATCCCACAGAACTGCCACTGTGCTTACCCTCGCATTTCACCGCGAACTCAATAGCTGAGCGCTCGGCGCCGAGACTTACCCGCGCTCCGGTACACACTGCGTTTCTTGCTTCCCGGTGCGACTGTCCTGCTGCCCGATTGGAAAGGGGATGACGTGAACTCGTGCCACCGTCGTCACGGTTGGTAGCGCCCGACTGGTCCCCCGGGGCAGTCCCGTTACCGCAACTACACATGAGTCCCACCACCAGCACAAATAGCCAGATGGCCGCCATCGACGATCTCTTCCTAGCCATATTCGTCACTGACCTCGAAGAGTTTCCACACCAAGCGCCGCTTGAATTCCCACCGGATACTGCCTCCTGCGAAATGGCAGCAATGGGGTAAAGCCGCCTCTCGGACACCAGAGGGAATGTTCCCTGATGTAATGGCAAGGACGGCTGGCCGGTCCGGAGAACTTGATCGAAATCATTCCCACCGCCTTTTGCGTATACGGATTCCATACCGGTCCGCCACTATCGCCATCTGCGTTCGCGCCGCCAAGCAGACCATAGGCCTGCCATCTTCCGCCAACCTTGAACCACTTCCGTCGATACAGCGGTCCACACGTCGTCCCTCCAAGGATACCCGACCAACAATACGTGTTGTTGATCTTCGGTCGTTCGACGCCGAGCATCGGCAGCGTGCCCCTGGGGTCTCCAAAAAAGACGTTCCCAGACCGCTCCGATGGATCGATGTGGATCGCCTCAGCGTCCGTGACGTGTTTGTCTCCGGGCGCGCCGTATGCATACCGGGTCACGGTTCCGATTTTCCAGCTATATGGCCCGGGCAGTGCAAGGGCGCGCTTCACGCCCTCACCTTTGCTAAAGCAATGCCCGGCGGTCAAGGTGAAGAATCGATAAACCGGTTTACCTCGATTCCAGCCGACTTGATCACGTGCACCAAACCCAGCGGTGCATCTGCTTCCAGGTGGGATATCCAGGTTGCCGACCGCGTCCCCCGCATTGACCGGTCCGCTTGCCTTGAATCGGCCAACAGAAGGCGTAGGAGTGGTCGAATCGCTTAAGACGCGAATTGGTGTATTTGCTCCGAATTTTTCGCTTAGGAAATTGCTGACAAGAGACGTGTTCGTAGCGCCCACTTCGATTTGATTCGTTTCCGGATTCAGCTCGACTCCGGTCGTCGCGTTCGACGCTTCGTCGTTTTCGGCTATGGCTTCTGCGACCGATTCTTCGCTGGCTTCTAGTGCGATGAACGGCTGATCGGGCGGCGTCGGGAATTCCTCAATGCTTGCGGGCGAGATCAAGCCAGCGCCGTTCTTCAGAGATTCCACCATGCTCTGCTGGTTTTCGGTAAAGCCAACGTAGATTATGCCGCCCGCACGATTATCGACGTAGAATCCGCCATACGTCGAGAGGGCATGTTCTTCCCCCCATTCGGGGATGACCTGCGCAGCCTGATTGATATATCTTTCGCGAAATTCCATTTCTTCGATTTCCGGGGTCCGCATCGGCACACCCCACTTTTCAACTGCCTTGACCGGCGACGGATCTTGACGTTCCCACTCGTAGAGCAGTTCGAGGATCAGCCGATTCAGCTGTTCTTCACTGAGGTTTTTGGTGCGGTCCAATCCGTATTCTTCGCGGAACAGCTTTATTGAGTCAAAGCTTGGCCGCGGCACCGCTTCGGGATCGGCCGGTGGTTGCGCCGGGATGGTCACGAAAAAGCGTTCGGCGCTCGAATGGCCAAGGAAGTCGGTTACTACGGCTTCCAGATTGAGTTGCCCCGGCGCATGCTCGGCCGCGTTGGTGATCCATTCGAGGGTGACGTGTTCGCAGTTGTGTTCTGGGGGTTCGCCCGGATCTTCGCACGTCTTTTCAGCCAAAACTGAATTGCCGTTGACGAGGATCTGCACGGATGCGATCTCGTGCGGAGATGAACCCGTCACGACAAGCGTGTGGTCTTTGTTTTCGATCGGCGCCGTGCTGTTTCGATTTGCCCAGAGACTGCCGCTTATGGAGTCGATCGCCGGGGGGACTTCCGTGTACGACCATTTGAAGACCGAGCCGTCTTCGCCGATGCTGTACGTGATTTCCGGATTGCCGCCTCCCCAGACCTTCGTTTCTCGAGGTTCGCTGCCATACCAGAAGTGGGTCGTTTTCGCTTCTTCTTCCCCGGCGGGATCGACGGTAACAGCCGTGGCGCGCGATAGCGAGTCGTAGGTGATTTCCGCCCACGTACCATTTGCAAGTTCTATTCGCTTGAGACGGCCGCTCCCATCGTTCGTGAAGGTGGCTTCTTCTTCAGCGGTCTGCTTGGCTACGAGGTTGCCGGCTTCGTATTCGTAGGAGACAGCTGGAGCGAGCCCTTCTTCTTCTTCGGCATCGCTCACCAGACCGCCGGTGACGTCGAGGGAGAGTCTGGGGGTCGAGGGCGCCGTCGGATCGGTCAGTTCCATCCCGGTCAGCTCGGTCCCTGAGTAGCTGTAGTCCAAGACCGGCGCCGGGTTGTAGGGCGCCGGCCCACCACCGACCAGAAAGGCCGTCGAAAAGGTCCACCTCTGCACCCGGTTGTTGCCGGTATCGGACACCCAGATGTTGCCTTTGGCGTCGGTGGTCAGGCCCATCGGCCAACCGAAGTTGAACTGTTCTTCGCCGCTTCCGGTGGTCCCGAACTGTTCGACGTAGTCGCCTTCTTCGTTGAACCTTTGGATCCGATCGTTGTTCTGGTCGCCGACCCAGACGTTGCCCTGGGTGTCGACGTCGATCACGTCGGGGCGCTGGAACTGGCCATCGCCGGTGCCCGCGGAGCCGAACTGCCGGACGAATTCGCCGGATTCGCTGAACTCGGCCACCCGCTGGTTGCCCCAGTCCGCAACCCAGACGTTGCCGTCGGGTCCGATGGCGACCCCGGTCGGTTCGATCATCTGGCCCTGGCCGGAGCCTCTGGAGCCGACGACTTTGATGAATTCACCGCTGCCGGTAAATTTCTCCAAGCGTCCGTTGTAAGTGTCGCCGACCCAGATCGAGCCGCCGGCGTCGATCGCCAGCGTTTCCGCGCTGTGAAATTGGCCGTTCCCGGTTCCGTAGCTGCCGAACTTGGAGAGGTATTCGCCGTTCGCGCTGAACTCCTCGACCCGACTGTTGCCGGCGTCGGTCACCCACAGATGCCCTTCCGCGTCTATCGCGATGTCCGTCGGCCGGCCGAACTGGCCGTTGCCGCTTCCCGAGGAGCCGAAGGAGGTCAGGTATTCGCCTTCTCCATCGAACTCCTGGACCCGATCGTTGTTCTCGTCAACCACCCAGATGTCGCCTTCGGCGTCGACGGCACTCCCCGCGGGATGGCTGAATTGGCCATTACCGGTGCCCGAGGAGCCGAAGGAGCTGTTGTAGGTGGGCGCGTAGCCGGGGAGCAGTTCTTCCGTTTCTTCAAGGACCAGCGGTGAATTGTCGCCGTAGCGCGTTTCCTCGATACGGCCGTCCGCGGCGAAAGTCGACACTTCCGCCCCGCCCTTGTAGGAGACTTCATAGCCTTCGGAACCCTTGTCGATTTCCGCGTGGAGCCGCGAACTGAACGTCGATTCGCCTTCGCTCGACGGAATGTTCACCCCGCTGGTTATCGCGCTGGTCTTGGTCATCGTCGCCTTCTGCGGCGGCGATTCTGCTTCCTCGGGCCTAAGTTCTGGGCTCTGCGTGATAGACCATCCATGCCCCCACTGGGTGTCCTTTTCGTCGGGCTGCTGGGAGTTGTAGAAGCGCTCGAGTTCGAGACTTGCCCGTGGCGTCTGAACGTCTATATCTCGTTCGTGATAGACGACGTTGCCATTCATGACATTGACGGCGATTTCCGGCCCGTGCGGTTCGGCTTCTTCGGAATGGTCTTGACCATCGGGAAGCGGAATGTGCTGAAGGACGTACTCTTCTTTCATCCCCGTAGCTGGGATGTATTCGAACTTGATCTTGCGTTCGGGTTTGACTTCGTTGCCCGCCCAATCTACGGCGACGATCTTCAACGTATGTTCGCCCGGAGTCAGGTCAATCGTGTGCAGGGCGTAGTCCATAGTTAGCGGGCAGCTCCCCTGTGGGCACCCAGGAGAGACCTTTTTCTGGGCAGGCGTTTGGCTTTCGTCCAGATATACCGCTATTTCCTTGACACCGGAGCGCAGCTGACTTTCATTCCCGTCTTCTGCTTCGATCTTTAGGTTGTAAGTCGGGAGGCTGAGTTCGTCCTTCCCTTCGCCTTGCGGTTTTTCGGTTTTTCCTTCCTCTTCGGTGATACCCGCCAACTGCCCGCTGAGCTTGATCGTAGGAGAGGTTCCGTCTACGAAGAGCGTGTAGTTCTGCGGGTTGTAACCCTTGCCGGTGGGATCGATGCCTTGCACGCTGATCGGAACTTCGCCTTCGAAGGGGAACCCCCCGCTTTCGTAGGTGATCTGGCCGCTTCTCGTATTAGCGCACCGATTCCCATACAGGCCCGTGCACGATGGCTGATTCCAATTCCATTCTTTATCGCCGGGAGAAATCATCCGCACGCTCTGCACGCCAAGGCCTTCGTCAGATGCCGTGACGTTGATGGTCCGTTGGGTCGCGTCCTTCTTGATCCAGCCGCTCGGCATGCCGCTCACCGAGTTGATCACGGGGGCATCCCAATCTTCGAGCCACACCGCCGCTCCGCCCGAGTACAGAATCCTCTGGCAGGCTAACCAGACGCCGGGCGGGCCGCTGCCCTCGCCGATGATGAGCGCTTGGCCGTAGCCTTCTCCACCCAGATTGCCGTAGGTCTTGGCGTAGTCGATCCAGATCGGGCTCCAGATTTCGGTGTCGGGATTCCATAGGCCGGCGTAGTCGTGGGGCTGCTGGGACGTGCAACCCTCGTCGTCGCGGTTGAAGGGGATCAGCCAGATCTGCGGTATGTAGACGTGTTCGTTGGCGGTGCTGTAGGACCACTGGCCGTACTGTTCTGGGCCATAGAAAACGGGTTCGACGATCGTCAGCAGGCCGGCGTGGGAGCCTTCCCAGCAGCAGATGTCGTGGTGGATGCTCGAGTTGTTGGAGGTCCACTGCCAGGCGCCGTTGCTGAGCGCCCCCCAGTTGTTGCCGCCATACCAGTTCTGGCCCTGGTTGACCCAGTCCTCGACGATCGGGTCGACGAGGATCGGGTAGGCGTAGTCGTCTGCGTGATGGTGGACGTGCACGACCAGGGAGCCGCCTTCGACTTCGGTTTGCAGCGGGACGTCGGTTCCCTGGGCGTCTTTGGCCGAGGGCTTGGGGATCAGCGTGAGCCTTTCTCCTTCGCGCAACACTTCGGCGCCGCCATGGCCATCTGAGCGGAGTTCTGCTCCATGGGGCACGGCGACGTGGAAGCGCAGGTCTTCAGGACTGTCTTCTGAGCGCAGCTGGTCATAGAGCTCGGCGCCGAAGCTGGTCACCGACGCCATCAGGTCGGTGTCGGGCAGTACGGAGGGATAGAAGAGGTTCTTGTCGCCAAAACGCTGCGCCCCGCTGGCGGCGGCTCCCTGCTGGGAGATTTCGACCCCCTCTTCGCCGACTTCGATGCCCTTGTCGGCGGCACCGGGCAGACGGACGTTGGAGACGGCGTTCGCGGTTTCGAATCCGCCCGGGGCCCCTTCAAGAGACAGGTCGACCTTGGCGAGCTTTCCTTCTTCGTCTTCGGTGCGTAGGGGCACCGTCGTTTCCAACAGCGCGGATTCGCCTTCGCTCTTCACTACAGCGCCGGAGGAGCCCAGCGTCGCGACGAGATGAGCGTCGCTGAGGTAGCGGCTCGGATCGTTGTTCAAGGCTTCGAGTTCCCGCGGGAAGGCCCGTCGCAGGAGGCCCTGGGCTTCGGCAGCCGAGAGGTCGGAGTAGGCGCGGCGAGACTGTTCGCGCTGCAGGGTGGCTTCGGGGGTGGTGAGCCACGCTTCGTGTTCGCGTTCTTCGCGTTCGTATTCGCCGATCGCCTTCGAGATTTCTTCGGCGCCGGGAACCTGGGCGGCAGCGATTTCTTCTTCTTCTGGGGTCGGTGGAGTGAGGTCGGTCGATTCGGAAGAGCCAGCGTGGGCCGGTTCGGAGGCAAGAACGGGAACGGCAGAGAGAGCCAGCAGCAACAGCGCGAAGAGGGCGACCAACCGCAGCCGACCCGAAGTCGAATCCCTGCCCCACCCGCTTTGGCCCCCCATGCTCAAGCTCCCCTCCGGGCGCGACTCCCGTGCCCCATTGTTTGACCGGCGCTGACGCGAGGTCAAGCATATACAGACGCGCGACCTTCAGTCTATGATATTCGAGCGCGCACCTGAGCATCGAACAATGCGACACTCGCATATCGCCCCCAACGCCCGATAACCCCTACTTATGGAAACCGGCTGGGCACGCTCGCTGATCACATGCCGTAGACGCCGGCACCAACGACGCCCCCCCCCCGGCAGACTCGAGGGTCAGTCCGGATAGATCCCCAACCGGGTCACGGCCTGGACATAAGTGTGCCCGAGCATTGCCTCCACGTCGTCCTTTCCGGCGACGACGCCGAGCTTGTTGTAGGAGTGCGACTTGTCGACGCGGTCGCGGTAGGTCTCGGTCCGAAACGCGGAGTAGATCTCCGGCAGCTCGTCGGTCGGGTCATACATCCGCGCCGTCCCCTCCTTCCCCTTGATGATCGCGATCATCTCCCCGCTTTCCTCGTAGTCGTCGGTCGCCAGGAACTCGGCGATCGGGCGGAAGGCTCCGCCGCGGGTGACGTGCCCAGTGATGAAGTACTCGCGCTCCTCGCCGCGCACCATCGTGCGCTCGCAGGCGCCGATTGCGAGACGGATCGTCCCAGCCGGGCCGACTCCCTCGTAGGCCCGAAAGGGCTCGTAGACATCCGTCTCCGCCGGCCACGCATAGGTGACTCCGTGCCTTTCCTCGACCAGGCGCCACTCGCCGGGAACCCCCGCTGTAGAGCGGGCATTCTCGCTGCGGCGGCGTGACGGCTCGTCACGGACGTATTCGGCTATCCGCGAGAGTTGCTCGTCGGAGAGCTCGATGGTTGCGCTGAGGCGGAGGGGCATGATTCCTTCCTTGTCAGATCGCTAACTTACTTGCACAAGTGTATTGACTTGAGGATGGCGGTCCAAGTCCCTGATCAACGACGCCCCCTCGTCGAAACCCGAGGCTTCAGGTCCCCGGGTCCGTTCGAAAGATTGACCTCAGGCGTAGGGCACTGACCAGAGGATCCCGCCGCTCGCGCCCGGGCCTTCCAAGGAACGTCGGATCGTTGAGACAGAAGTCGACCTGGCAAGATCGCGTCAGCGATCGCTACCTTCGTGCGTTTCGATCAGGAAGGTCGTGATGGTGCCGGCGAGATTGACCGCCAGCGTCGAGTGCCGCGTGCCAAGCCGGTACAGAGAGCGCCCCTTCCCGTGTGCGTCGCCGTCACGATTGCGGAGACTCCCGAGACCTTCAACCGAGTTCGCACAACCGCCGAGGATCCTCTTCACCTGTTCGTCGCTTCGCTGCTCGGGGGTGAGCTCAAGAGCCTTCGCGGCGGCCCGATAGAGCTTCGGCAGGTCACTCCTCTCGTCGTAGTCGATCTCCAGATCCTCAAGGATCGTCTTGCAGACGGACTCGACCAGCGCCCGCGCCGCCGTAATCGCCCCCTCAGGATCCTCAGTCCGTCGCGCCAACGCCCGGGTCCAAGCCTGGGCTACAGAGTCCGAGTCCAACCCCTCCACGCACTCCGAGGTAATCTCGTCGAGAGGCGATACCGTGAAACGCTCGAGTGCGGAGAGCAGAGGCTCAAACTCGACACGGAAGTAGCTCCGCCTGGACTCGTAGGTGTCGAGTGGCGGATCGTGTGCCTTGACGTGGCTCCACACCTCGTCGGGGGAGCGACAAGTGCGAACTGATGCCGGCGCGTGCCTCTGACCAACCGGATCGGATAGGACCATCTTGCGGGACCTCGCGAAGGCGCGCCGGTCGATAACCGGGTCCCTGGTCGCCACCCGGGTCACCATCATCGCCTTCAATGCTTCGGCGGCTTGGAGCGTGTTCTCTCGAGTCATTTTCCCTGGCCTCCCCGTCGACGAATCGCCGAATTCAGACCAACGGCATTCCTCGGCGGTCGGGTCAGTCTTCGGATCCCGAAGACTCTTCGGTCACTACCTTTTCACGCAGCTCCGGCAGGAGCCGGAGAAGCCCCAAGGCGGCCCAAGCCATCACCTCGGCTACCGGTCGCTCTGCCGACTCGGCGACGGTGTCGATCGACTCCTGTTGGAGAAAGAGCGGCGCCAGTACGACCTTCTCGTTGTGTGGGATCGAGGGCAGCAGATCGATTAGGACGATCCCCCCGGCCGACCCGAGTTCATTGAGCTGCCCCGCAAGCGTCGGCAGGAGATCACGCAGAGAAGCAAGGAGCTCGTCCTCGCACACACCGGTCGACTCGGCAAGCTGATGGAGACCTGCCGGGAAACCCACGTCGGCGCTGGCGGACGCCAGCTGCTCCTCGAATTCGGCGGCGACCTGATCAAGATCGCGCTCCTTCCGGACCCGGGAAAGCATGCGGTACACCGTCGGTCGACTCAAACCGCTGAGCTCGGCGAACTCGGCTACTGAAACCCCCGCCGCCACAGCCCCCGGCAGGAGTTGTCCGATCTTCTGGCTCGCCTCCTCAGCGCGGGCCACGTGGCCGTCTCGAACACGGACGGCCTCTCGCAGCTCATTGCGATAGAGAGTTCGACTTGCTTCCTCACCCCTCCCCTGGCGCGCTCGGAATTCCTTGTGGAGAACGCTCATCTGTACTGACAATATCAGTATGACCCAAAAACGTCTCAGGCTGATAAGCACGGGTGCCCCGCGCTCAATGGCTCGGGGCCACCCACCAGATCAGGGCCTACATCATTTTGCCCGCGGCGGCCCCACGTAGGCTTTACCGATGGCATTCAAGGACGAACTCCTGGGTCATCTACGGCGTTTTGCGCCGGCACCGTTCCTCTTTGTCGGCGCCGGAATCTCGAGGAGGTACCTGGGCTCCGAGGGGTGGGAGGAACTGCTCAGGCGCTACGCGGCCGAGGCGGGTCAACCGTACGAGTACTACGCATCGAGCGCCGACCAGGATCTCCCGCGGATCGCCAGCCTGATCGCTGCAGACCTGCACGAGCCGTGGTGGAAGGACGATCGGTTCGAGGCCAGCCGCAAGTATTTCGAGGGGCAGTCAGGCGGATCACAGTGGGCTCTCAAAGCCGAGATTTCGAAGGACCTGGCCAATGCGCTGGATCAGCTCCCGAAACGAGACACCTTGGTCGAAGAGCTGAACAGGCTCCGCTCGGCGGTCGTCGACGGCGTCATCACCACCAATTACGACGCTCTGCTGGAGCACGTATTCCCCGACTTCGAGGTCTTTGTCGGACAGGACCAGATGCTCTTTGCTCAGCCACAAGGCATCGGCGAGATCTACAAGATCCACGGGAGCATCGAGGCCCCAAACAGCCTAGTGCTGACCGCAGAGGACTACTCCCATTTCAATGAGCGAAACGCCTACCTTGCGGCAAAGCTGCTGACCGTCTTCGTGGAGCATCCGGTCATCTTTATCGGCTACTCGATCTCCGATGAGAACGTCTTCGCGGTCCTCCGCTCGATTGCCTCCATCCTGACCAAAGAGAAGATTCAAGAGCTGCAGGATCGCCTGATTTTCATCCAGTGGGACGAGGCCGCCGAAGAACCAAAGTTGTCTCCGATCCCCTTCGTCGCCGATGGCTACACGATCCCGATGCTGGGGGCGACCGTCTCTGATTATGACGAGTTGTTCGAGGTTCTCGGTTCGCTCGAGCGCAGGTTCCCCGCCCGCGTCCTCAGGCAACTGAAGGAGCGGGTATACGAACTTGTGCAGACCAACGACCCTAAGCAGAAGCTGTTCGTGCAGGACCTCGACGCAGACGTCGACGGGAGCAACGTCGACGTGGTCCTCGGGGTTGGCGCAATCGACAAGCAGTTGGAGCAGTCCTACAAGGGTCTCGGCCGGAGCGATCTCGCCGAGGATGTGCTGAAGGACGACCGAAATTTCGATGCGCTCAGGGTTGTCACTGAAGTCCTGCCGACGATCAGCCGCAACACCCACGTCCCGGTCTTCAAGTACCTGCGTGAGGCCGGATTACTGGAAGACGACGGCGAGCTGCGCAGTGAGATTGTGATCGATCCGCGGGTCTCGGCAAGGGTCGAGTCGTTCGGAGACCATTTCCGCATCCCCTCCGGCTACGAGAAACGCGCGGCGGCGGCGATCAACAAGGCCGGGGACTTCGCCGGCCTCGTCGCGAACTGCGATCCTCGCGACGTCCTCATTTACGCTGGCGCCTTGGACCGCGACAAGCAGGATCCGGCCGCCCTGCGGCGATTCCTCCTGGATCACCGCCGGCCCGAGAGCGGGGACGAGACCTTCTTCCGAACTCAGTGGTACCGCGGGGTGTGCCTCTATGACTGGCTCCAGTACTCGAAACGACCGAAACCTGCACGTCGTCGCAGGCCGCGAAGCAAGCGCCCGGGTTGACCTCTGAGTCGACTTTTGGGTACGGTCGCAGTCGATGGCCGAGCACAATCACTACGTACCGATCCTCAAGGGCAGGCAGGGCGAGTACACCGCGCTCGCCGCGCTGTCCGATTCCTCCCGCGCGGGGCTGACGCCGTTGATCGAGGTCCCGCCGATCCCGTGGGACTTCGAGAACGAGGCACCCGCGAAATCAATCGACGACCATCTCGATCCGGTGGCTGGGAACGTGACCCGGCACTGGGGTACCGACCGAGGCGTGTTCGTGGATCTCGGCTGGATTGCCGAGGACTCGACCTCCGACGGTGCTCATCCGCTCGCAAAGGTCTTCACCGGGCTGCGGGAGCTGGGTGCGGCCGCGATCCCCGCCATGGGCCTGTCCCGCTCGGCCGACTATCTCTCCTCCGTCCGTGATGTCATCTCCGAGGACGGCCGCGGCGTCCTTCTGCGTCTCGAGGTCGAGGACCTGAGGAGCCTGCCGGCCCTGGGCCGCGAACTTGGCCAGATCAGGTCCTTCCTCGGCATCGACGCCGATCAGATAGACCTCCTGCTCGACTTCAAGGACTTCGACGCCGGTCAGGCACCCGCGATCGAGATGGCAGCGTCGATGTCGTTGGCCGCTCTTCCCGAACCGGACGCGTGGAGATCGTTGGCCCTCGCGGGGGGATCATTCCCCCTCAATCTCAGCGGCTTTCAGGGAGAAGCGCGGGTCACGCGCGCCGACTGGGACGTCTGGCGCTCGTTAGCGATCAACCGTGGGGACGAGCTGCCGCGCAAGCCAGCGTTCTCAGACTACGCGGTGCAACACCCTGAGCCCGAGGAAGTGGACCCTCGACTGATGAGGATGTCGGCGGCAGCCCGTTACGCAACGCCCACCGAGTGGCTCATCATCAAGAAGAAGAACGTCCGCGACCACGGTTTCGAGCAGTTTCATGAAATCGCAGCAGACCTGATCTCCCGCGCCGAGTATCGCGGGGCCGAATTCTCGGCTGCAGACAAAGCGATCGAGGGCTGCGCAACTAAGGCGACTGGACCGGGGAACGCGACGACCTGGCGGAGAATCGCGACCAATCACCACCTCGCGACGGTACTCGACCAGATCGCCAACCTTCCCTAGATTTCAGGCGCGTTCGCACCACGGCGCGGAGCTCGACAGGAGGAAGAGCTGCCACTAGCGCCGCCCATAGCTCACGACGCGGTTTGGCGCGAAGCCCACGGACCTCGCCCAACTCCTCCAGGATCGACAGAGCCTCGTCACGCCAGAGGAGGCGAGCCACTGCGAGCGGCTCGACCCTCTTGTTCTTTCGTGCTCGCCGGCGCCGTTTGAGACAGGGTCCGGCCTCGCCTTCACTGACGACGGCTATGCCCCAATGCCTTGGTATCCGTGAGCTGATGCCGACGGCGTGTTGCTTACCGACAACAAGCGTCACAAAGTCGAATACGCTGTCGTAGACTTCGATCTGTCGGGGCAATCGGGCCAGAGTGTCCCGGTCGCTCTTGATCTCGAAGCCAGCGAGCGACCCGTTGACTACTGCGATGTCAGCCCTGACGGCACCCTGGCACAGCCCGAGCTCGTCGACCACGAGAGTCCCGTCGTCACCATGCTCGTTCCTGAGCAACTCGTGCAGGGCAAGGCGAATGTCTCGGTCGCGCATCATCGCCCAGCATGACGACTTCGACGGCCAGCCGACATCCCCTGTGCAACCCGGTCGCGCTCGGCTCCGGAGAAGGACGCCATCAATGCCCGAGCTGGCCGGCTCTTCCAGACGCCGTGGCGCACGGCGTAGTGGCCGTGGCCGAGGAGCCAGAGGACCGCGCCGATCGCGGCGACCAGAATTCCGTTGGCGTTGCCTGAGAGCGCCAGGACGGTCGCCCCGGTGAAGACCAGCAAAAGCCCACCGGCGCGCAACAGGAAGCCGCCGAAGATCCAGGTGAAGAGAAGCGCCAGCGCGGCGATCCCGAGGGCGGTCATCAGGCAACCCCCAGCGGCTCGGATCGGGCGGAGCCGGCGCGGTTGGTTGAGGCCTCTCCTTGGCCCCCCAGTTGGAGGCCATCCGGCCCGCGGCTGCCCGCCCGCTCGGCGCCGGCCTTCGTCAGCTCCCAGATGCCTTCGCGCGCGCCGCGGCCGAGCAGGCCGCGTTCGAAGAGGCGGCGCCGGGCGATGTCTACTTCAGCCTGCCAGCGAGGCTTGCCGCGCGCGACGTCGAGGTCGCCGGGGCCGAAGCGCCCGGCCATCTCCGCCTCGACCGCGGCGAACACCTCCCGGCGTCTGGCGCTCCCGCCGCTCCTCGCGAGCACCCGCAGGATCGGCCCTTCGTAGGCAGACCAACCGAGGCGCCCCGGCGGAGCGGGTCCCCAGCGACGCTCGCCCTCGACCAGTGCCTTCAGCCGCTCGCGCTGCTCGGGCGAGCAGGCCATCATGTGGGCGTAGACGTCGAGCGTGAAGGCGGCGCTTCGGTGGCCGAGCTGGCGCATCAGCGAGGCCGGGTCCGTGCCGGTCGCGGTCAGGATCGAGGCGAAGGTGTGGCGCAGCTTGTGCGGTGAGAGTCCCTTGGGCAGCGGCAGCTCGCCGCGCTCGCGCAGAAGTCCGTCGGCGCGCTCGAAGACCTCGCGCAAGACCCGCTCGCGCAGGTTGCTGCGCTCGCGCCGCCCGCCGGTCCCGGTCGCAAACGCGAGCGCGTCGGGACCGCCGGCCTGCGGGCGCGCCTTGTGGGCGGAGAGGATGTCGTGGAGGATCGGCAGGATTCTGATCTCGCGCAGCCCGGCCGGGGTCTTCGAGCGGCCGACGAAGATGCGGACGTTGGCGAGGTCGATGTCGCGTTCGAGCATGTAGGCGAGCTCGTGGGCGCGGGGCCCGGCGAAGATCAGGGTGGCGACGATCGCTTCGCGTTCGCAACAGAGGCGACCGGGGTCGTGGTCGAGTTCGGCGGCGGCGTCGAGCAGAGCCTCGATCTGCTCGGCGGTGTCGAGGTGGATCGGCGGCTTGGGCTTCACGATCAAGAGGCGCTCCCTGCCGGCCGCCGCGTTCTCGGTGACCCGCTTGTACTGGACTGCGAGGCCGAGAAACCAGGAGAGGACCTTGATCGTCTTGTTGATCGAGCTTGCCGAAAGCGGCTTGCGTACCCGGCCGCGCTCGTCGCGGTAGGGCTCGTCGCGGTCGATCGCCGCCTGCAGCCTCGTCCCCTCTTCGACCTTGGCGGTGCTGTAGGAGTCGATCGCTTCGGCGTCGATCGCGGCCAGAGGCCACTCGGCGAAGAACGGCATCAGGTGGCGGAGGCCCCAGCAGAGATTTCGGTGATGGGCCTCGCTGTGCCGCGCGCGGCGCACCTCGAGCGCCCAGGGAGCAAACTCGGCGAAGGGCATCTCGCCGCCGGGCGATGGGACCTGAGCTTGGCCGATCGTGTTGCCGCCGCCCACGTGGTCCCGGGGGCGCCCGGAAGAAGGCGCCGGCCCGCCGTCCACGCTCTCACCGCTTCGACGGGGAGGGGTCCATAGTCCGCGTCGCACGTCGGCGAGGACGTTCTGGAGCTCCTCCTCCGCGCGCTCAAAGGTCCAGCCGTCGCTTTCGAGGCCGAGCGTCAGGTAGCGGCGCCGACCGTAGGCGGGGAAGCGAAGTGCAAAGCCACGGCCCGCCTTCCAGTCGCGGACCAGCACTTCACCTTTTGCTCGCTTGGCCACCTACGGACCACCCCCTCGGTTTCGGCCGATGGGGTGGGCGGCGGCGCGGGCGGCCCGGCCGATCGCGGCTAGGCTGCTCTGCGCGCCGAAGCTTGACCCTTCGGCGCCCGACCGGGGGGCGTTCGTGCGCCTCCCGGTCACCTCTTTTTCTTGCCCGTCGAACATAGCTCTGGTGGGCGCCGAAAGCGAGTCCGAATGCCGCTTTGCGCCGATCGCGGTCAATCGCCGCCCATCCGCTCGCACAGGCCCGCGCCGTGGAGCGCCGAGCCGCTCGGCGACCTCGGCCGGGTCGAAGCGCAGCCGCGGCCGCGAGCCGGAACCGAGGCGGCAGGCGCCGAGCTCGGAGGCGTGGTCGTAAACCCAGCGGCGGGCGACGCCCCAGCGGGCTGAGACCTCGGCAGCGGTGATCATCTGCCGCGGCCCCTCGGGCTCGGGCTGTCCCTCGACGCCGAGCAGCTCGGCCAGGCGGCCGGCCAGCGCCTCGATCGACTCCGGCGCCAGCCGCAGCTCGCCGGCGTCCCCGGCCCTGCCGCTCACCGCCGCCTCCCTAAAGGGGCGCGGCTCACCTTCGGCCTGCCCGCGGCTTTCTTGGAGTGGTGGGCGATGCGCGCCTTGGCAATCTCGATGTAGGCGGGCTCCAGCTCGATGCCGCAGAAGCGCCGATCCTCGACCGCGGCTGCGGCTCCGGTGGTGCCCGAGCCGCAGAAGGGGTCAAGAACGAGGCCGCCCGGGGGACAAGCCAGGCGCACCAGCCATCGCATCAACTCCAACGGCTTCACGGCCGGATGTGGGTTGCGCACAAGATCGCCACCTGGCCTCTTATTGGGGGTGTTGGGGAGGAGGTCGAACGCCCGGCGGGGCAACCGCTCGCAACCCGCATCGCGCTCGCGCCGCGACGTCTTCGGGCAGTAGAGGAAGCGCGAGGGCGGCGTGCGCGGCCCCGAGGCGGCGCGCACGCGGTCGGCCTCGGCGTCGACCAATGCCGCCGCACAGCCGGGCGCGCAGCGGCCCTCCTCGCAGTCCGGCTCGTGCGAGGCGATCACGTTGGCGGGATGGCGCTCGTTGACGCGGCAGGCGTCGGCGTTCAGAGCCCCGGTCCCGTGGCGGGCGATCGTCTCGGCGGTCGTCCCGTCGAGCGGCGCCCGCGCCAAGACAATCGGCTCGAAGGCCGGCTTCAGTGTCGTCGCGCCCCCGCCGGGGTAGCGGCGGGACTTCGACATCCCCGTCCCATACAGCCAGACCAGCGTGTCGCGAATCTCAAGGCCGCCGTCCTCCAGACCGCAAGCGAGGCGGTGGAAGGTGCGCGTGGCGCCGAAGGCGAGCAGATGCGCGCCCGGCTTCATCACCCGCGCACACTGCGCCGCCCACAGAGCGCACCAGGCCTCGAAGGCCTCATTGGGGCGAAGGCGCTCATGTCCGGCGCGGGCAGCCGCCTCGCGTATCGCGCCGGCGTCCCAGCGCTCGTTCTGCCAACCGATCCCGTAGGGCGGGTCGGTGACGATCGCATCGACGCTTTCGGGCTCCAGGGTGCCCAGCACCTCCAGACAGTCGCCTTCGAGCAGCCGCACGGCGCTCCGCGAGACCGCCCGGGAACGACTCCGCTGCGGCGCCCCCCGGCTCGCCTTCGCCGCCCGGCTCATCCAGACTTCCTCTCAGCTGGATTCCCGAGCCAGTCAACCGGCCGCCCGGGATCGCGCACTTCGCGGAAGACCGGCGCAAAGGGACCCTCGCGCCGCAGATCCTCCAGCAGGCAGATCGAGATCGCCACCTCGGGCGTGCGCGAGAGCAGCGGGTCGGCGGCCAAGAGCACACTCGCGGTCGCGCGGCGACGGACCAGAGCTCGCCGGGGAGCGCCCGCGAGCACGCAGTGGACCGGCGGGAAGACCGGGTAGCGCCCCCGCCACAGCGGCTCTCTCGCCTTGGCCTCCTTCGCCCGATACAGCTCCGCGTAGCGGGCGAGCTCGGCGGCGAGCCGGTCGACCGAGAGCGTCGCGCGGTCGAGCTCGAGGAAGCGCTGCTCGATCGCGGTCCCGCCCTCCTCGATGCGCAGGTAGGTGAAGACGGCGTCGGCGATCAGCGCCCGGCGACGCCGTCCCCGCCCGCGCGAGAGCGGGTGAAAGACCTCGTGGCGCCAGGCGAGCGGCCCGAAATCATCGCCCCGCTCACGGGCGCAGCGCAGAAAGCAGATCGCCGCGTCGTTGACCGCGAGCGTGTGGGCCTGAAGCGGCCCGGCGGCAAGTTCGGCCGCCAGCGCCTTCGGCTCGGCCTCCAGCGCGCCCGCCCGGTGTGCCAGCCGGGCGCCGCGCTCGGTCACGTACCAGAGGCGGCGCGGCGCGCGCGCCGATTCGACGTAGTCGGCGAGACCCGCCCGCTTCAGGCGCATCAAGAGCTTCTGCGTCCAGCGGCGAGCGGAGTCGGGGAGATGGACGGCGCGGACCTGGCGGGCGTCGAGCACGCGGTGCTGGGCGAGCGAGGCGAGGATCTCGAGCTCCTTCTCCGAGAGAGCGGGTAGCTCGCGCTCACCCATCGCGTTCCTCCCCCTCGTCGGGCGCCAGGGGTGGGCCCGAGGACTCGGTGGCCGCCCCCGGCTTCCCACCGCCGCCGCGCTTGCGGAGCTCGACCAGGATGCGATCGTCGAGCCCCTCCAGATCCTCGATCGCCTCCGCGACCTCGGTGCGGGCGACCGCTCCGGCGAGCGGCTCCTCGCCCGGGGCCGGCGGCTCCCCGACCACGTCCTCGACCCTGATCCCCTCCAGGGCGAAGGGCTCGCTCAGCTCGCCGCGGTCGGTCACCTGGGCGACGAAGCGAAAGCGCTCCATCCTGGTCAGCACCGCGGGGTCGGGCTTGCCCGCCCACTCCTTGGTCAAGAGCGCCGCGGCGTGGGCGTTCATCGTCGTCGCAAGCAGGTGCGAGCGGTTGGTGGTGAGCGCGGTCAGCGTCTTCGGGTTGAGCCGCTCGGGGTTCTGGTTCATCACCACCGCCCGCAGGCCGAACTTGGCGCTCTGCTCGAGCAGCGCCGCGAGCTGGCCCGAGGCCGTCCCGTCATAGCTCTGCACCTCGTCGAGGAAGACCCAGAAGGGCCGGCGCTCCTCGCTCGCCACCTGCTGGCGCGCTTTCGCCGCGTGCAGGAGGTCGAAGAGCAGCAGGTTGGCGACAAGGCGCTGGTGGATCTCCCCGACGCCGGGGTGGGCGAGGACGATCAGGCCCTGGTCCATCGCCTCACGCACCCGGTAGGTGCTCTTGCTCTGCCCGAGCAGAGCGGTGATCGCGGGAGAGGTGCGCAGGCGGTCGACCAGGTTGGTGACCGGGGTGATCGCCTCCTCGGCCAGCCGCGGGAAGCGCTCCTTCCAGAAGCTCCGTGCCGAGGCCGGCAGGAGCGGAAGCGCGGCCTCGCGCCAGCGCTCGTCGGAGAGCACGGTGGGCAGCTGGAAGATCGTCGGCGCCAGCTCAGGGGGAAGCGCCCTGCCGACGTGGGCGAGGGCCGTGGCCGCCTGGGCGGTCAGGTTGATCGCCCGCGTGCTCTGATCGCCCCACTTCAGCGTCGAGGCGAAGGCGTCGACGATCGCCGCCACCCGCGCCTCCGTCGCGTCGTCTGCGGCGCCGCTCAGCTCGAAGAGGTTCCAGCCGGGCAGCCCCCGTCCGCCCGAGGAGCCGACGTCGATCTCGACCACGCGGCCGCCGACCCCGGGGTCGGCCAGGTAGGGCCTGATCCGCTCCAGGGCATCGCCGTGCGGGTCGAGGAAGAGGCCTCCGGCGCCGCTGCGCACCAGGTGGACGAACTGGGCGAATCGCCGTCTCGGTCTTGCCGTAGCGCGAGCGCCCGGCGATGTAGGTGAAGAAGGTGTCGGCGCTGCGAACCGCGGCGATCCGCTTCCCGCCCTCTCCCCTCACCCGCCCGAGCGGGATCAGCTCGGCCTCGCCTTCCTCGAAGGTGGGCAGCGCGGGCGGGGCGGGAAGCAGCGCCCCCGAGCGCACCACGTTGGTGGAGACGCAGCGGGCGGTGGGCGGCTTGAGGAAGCCGGCGACCTCGCGGGCGGTGAGGATCGTCCTGCGCGCGGGGCGATGCAGTCCGGTCTGGAAGCGACGGTCAAAGCCGCGCCGCCGGGTCGGGAAGTCGGAGCCGAAGAAGACCGTGTCGCCGAACCCCAGCCCCGAGGCCCGCAGCCAGTTCCCGGGCGCGTTCAACGGTGCGAAGGCGGCGAGCAACAACTTCATCACCGTCTTGGCCCGCGGCTTGCCCGCCGCCTCAGCGCGCAAGAGGATCTGCGCCTCGAACAGCTCGCCGGCGTCGCGCAGCTTTGCGTTCAGCGCCTCGCCGACCATGCGGCGCTCGTGCAGCTCGGTCGGGTCGACGGGACCGCGCCGGCGCCGTTCGTTGCTCAGCAGCTCCGCCAGGCTGCGCCGCTCGCGGTGGCGGCGCTTGGCCTGTCGCTTGAGGCGGCGCCGCAGACGCGAGGCGCGGCGGCCCGAGGCGGGCAGGAGGTCGATGCAGACCCAGGCCCGCTCGCCGCGCTCGGGCTCGAGCGAGGCCATCGCCGCGGCGAAGGGCTGCAGGGGATCGGGGGCGAGCTCGAGCCGGCGCAGCGGATCAACGCTCGGGTGGGCGAGGACGAGCTCGGTGCGCAGCTTCACCCGCTCTACCTGCGGCCAGCCGGGCAGCACGTCGGCGGTGTCGCGGAGTTCGACCCCCTCGTAGGAGCGCAGGGCGGTGCGTACCAGCTCCTCGGAGCGCTGCGGGAACTGCAGCAGGTAGACGAGTCGGCCCTGGTGGTCGTTGACGAGCCCGACGCGCAGGGCGCGGGCCGGGCGGTCGAACCAGCCGCGCAGGCCCAGGTCCGCGCGCGAGAGCTCGGCGCCGACGCGCAGCACGGTCTCGAGGTCGGCCTCGAACTCATCGGCGGGCACCACGGCCGCGACGGTTCGCCTGCGAAGCGCGCGCCGAGTCGCGAGGAAGCGTTGTGGAGCCAGCGCCGAGGCGATAGCGATTGCGCCGAGAGCGAAGGGCGCGAGCGAGAGCGCGGAGGACCGAGCGCCGTCGAGCAGAGCGGAGGGGTCGATGCTCGATATCGCGCGCCAGATCGCGAACAGCACGAGGAGGGCGAAGATGACGAGCATCAGAGTCGGGTCGTGAGGATCGCGCTTGGTCATGCACCGACCTCCGGGTGACGTGGATATGTCGGCAAAACGCGATCCGCGCAGACCGCGCCCGGATGCGGGATTGCGGCGTTTTCGCGAGTCGAGGAGGGGTCCTGACAGGGGTCCGCACAGGGGTCCTGACAGGGGTCCGCCCACAGGCCGGCGGGAGCGGCATGACGAGCGGGCAAGAAGAGCGCAGACAGAGCGTCGGCACACAAGCCTGGTGCTACCGCCGCGAAACCGCAGTTGGGCTCAGGCGTGAGCGGTACGATGGGGGTCATGACGACCCGTGAGAAGTTCGACCGCCTGGTCGACCAGCTTTCGGAGCCTTCGCTGAAGGCCGAGTATGCGCGGCTGCTGCGCGAGCGAGAGATCGACCGCCAGGTCGTCGAGTCATATGAGCGGACCCCCCAGTTCAAGCCCGACGGCTGGTCTGACCTGGAGGAGGTCCACAAGACCTCAAGGCGCGCGGTTCTGGGACGTCTGGACGAGGAAGAACGGGCCGCCGGGCACGGGCCCTGGTAGGACGACCGAGAACCACCGTGAAGCCCCGGCGGGGTGAGGTTTGGTGGGGCGACGAGCCCGAGCGCGAACGGCGTCCCTACCTGGTGCTGACGCGCAACAGCGCGATCGGCACGTTGAGCGAGGTCCTGGTCGCGGTGGTGACCCGCACGATCCGCCACATCCCGACCCAGGTCGAGATCGACCAGAGCGACGGCATGCGGGAGCCATGCGCGGTGAACCTCGACGACCTGCTGATGATGCCGCTGCGCCAGCTGACCGACCGGCAGTGCGAGCTCTCGCCGGAGCGGATGGCGGAGATCTGTGCGGCGCTCGACGCGGCGACTGAATGCTGAGATAGCCCAGGGGTCCGCACACGGGGGCACGGGGGCGAGCTTCCATAGCATTGGGTCATGGCTGTCACGCACAAGATCGCCGCATTCGATGTCATCGAGTTGACCGAGGCCGTAGACGACGCGCCGGCTGGCGCCCGCGGGGGCGTACTGGAGCTGCGCGGCGGGGACAAGGCGATGGTCGAGATCACCGAGCCTGCGCTCGACGCGGCCGCGCGGATCGTCTTCGCGCCGATTGCCAAGCTGCGCGTCGTGGACCCCGCGCCCCGCGGTTAGAGCAGCAGCTTCGAGCCGAGCGGCTCCCGCGTCGCCTCCGTCGCCGCGAAGGAGCCTCTGCTCGAGCGGCTTCCTTGCCGTCGGGGGCTCCTGGTCTCTTCGCCGCACCGGCCTCGGCCTAGCCATCGCTCCTCCCCTTCGAGCGTGGCCCACATCCCCGTCTGACCCGGCGCCGCGGCGGCGTGCCTCCTCGTGAAGCGGCGGCGCCATCGCTCGCCGCCGTGCAGTTGGCGCAGAGCAAGCCGGCTCCGGCGCCCGAGCCCGCCGCCTGGTTGCCGCTCAGGTCATAGCCGCCCCAGCGACACCAGCGGATGCCCCGGGTCTCGGCCTCGGCCTCCATGGCCTCGATCGTCTCCGCCCACCAGTGCGGCCAGAAGGTGCGCATCGTCTTGCGCTCCTCCTCGGCTCGGGCGAAGGCCCCGCAGTTGCACTCGCCCGAGCGATGCAGGAGGGCCGCGGCGTCGGAGACCGGCAGCTCGAAGCGGCGGCGGTACTCGGCGACCTCGGCGGCCGTCCAGTCGATCAGCGGATTGCAGAACTTTGCCGAGCCGCGCTCGGTGAACGGCTCCCGCTTGGCCCGGCGACGGCTCTCGGCCCGGCGGATACCCGAGAGGAAGAGGACCGCGGAGCGGCGCGGATGCCCCTGCTTGGTCTGGCGGAGCAGTTCTTCGATCCGCCGCTCCTTGAGCCGCGAGTAGGCCTTGCCGTGCTGGCCCTTGCCGGGGAAGCCGTAGGGCGCCTGGCCGTAGCGCTTGGCCGAGACCCGTCCGGCCCGCCTGTCCTCGGCGATCATCTGCTCGATCGAGAACGGCCGGCGCTCGCGGGCGACCCTGATCCGGTAGCGGCGCCACCAGAGCTCGTCTCCCAGCACCATCGTCCGGTAGGCATCGCCGGAGCGGCGGATCTCCAGCGGCTTGCCGAGCCACTCCGCGAAGGAGCGGACGTGGTCCTCGACGCCGACGATCTCGGGCTCGCTCGTGCTCGGAACGGCCGTGCCGGTGTCGATGTAGAAGAGGGCGTCGTAGTGCTCGCGGCAGCGGTGAGCGAGGATCGCCGAGTCGTTGCCGCCCGAGAAGAGGCAGTAGGTCTTGATCGGCTGCCAGCGTTCCTTGGCCTCTTCCATGAGGGCGACCGGGTCGCGAGCAGAGATGTCGGCTCGACGTTCAGCCATCACTCCCCCGCCTCCCCCGCCGCTTCCTCGTATTCGACGATCCGCCGCCCGATCCACTCCGCGATCTGCGGGAGGAGGGCGTTGCCGAGGGCGGCAAGGCGGTCCACCCGAGCGGGAACCCCATCAGCCACTCGACCCACGTCGGGTTCAGCGCCCCAGCTCTCCGAGGCGGGGAGCCGCCGTCGAGGTCGACCTTCCTCACCGCCTCGCGCAGGGTGCGCTGCGCCTTGGCACCCGACGGCCGCCGCCCGCTGAGGATCGTCTCGTCGGGGCTGATCCGGCCGCCCTTGCCGTCCGCGGCGTTGGGAGTCGGCCACAGCTCCTCGCGCGCCACTGCGGTCGGCAGGTCGTCGCCGCCGCTGCCCGGGCGCTTCGCGCGGGCGAAGTCCGGCCCGCTCGGGCACGCCTTCGGCGTCGGCCACAGGCGTGACTGCACCGCGCCCGAGAGCGTCTGCCGCCCGCGGCGGTTCCCCGGCCCCGGCGGCGACGCATAGCCCTTGCGCGCGTCGGTCTCGGTCGGCGTCGGGAAGCTCTCCCGCTCGGCTTCCAGCACGGCCCGGCCGAGCTCGTTTCCGCTCGGCCCCGGATTCCGCCGCTGCCCCCGCTTGGGCATCCCGTGCGGGGTAGGCCACGAGCCAGACGCGCTTTCGCAGGTGCGGTGCCCCGAACTCGCGAGCGGAAAGGCACGCCCACTCCGCGTCATACCCTGCCTCGGCCAGGTCTCCGAGAACTCGGCCGACCGGCGCCCGGTCCCACCTTTTGCCTTTGCCCGTGAGCAGGGCGGGGACGTTCTCCACGACGACGTAGCCGGGTCGTAACTCGCGAATGATCCGGGCGAACTCGGCCCAAAGACCCGAGCGGGCGCCGTCGAGTCCGGCTCCCTTGCCGGCGGGGCTGAGGTCTTGGCAGGGGAAGCCGCCGCAGATGAGGTCGACGGGGCAGAGGCTCTCCGCGCCGACCTCGCGGATGTCTTCGAAGCGCTCGGCTTCGGGGAAGTGCCGCGCGAGGACCGCCCGGCAGTAGGGGTCGAGCTCGACCTGCCAGGCGACGCGCATCCCTGCCCTTTCGAGCCCGAGGTCGAAGCCGCCGATGCCCGCGAAGAGCGACCCGACATTCACGCCCCGCCCCCTCGCGCGCTTCGGCGCGCATCGAAGACCGGCGCGTAGGAGCGGCCGCTGTCGCGGTAGCGACGCAGGAAGGCCCGCCAGCCACGCCTCGCGGCCGCAAGGGTCGGAGCGCTCACCCGCAGCAGCGCCTTGCCGCCGCGCGCCCCCGCGAGTTCGATCCTCAGCCGACCGCGCCGGTAGGGCACGTGCTGCAGGGCGCGGTGGGTGCGCAACTCCTTGCTCGCGCGCTCGGCGGCGCGGCCTCTGTGGTCCTGGGGATCCTGGCGCGGGAGCGAGCGCTCTCGCGACGGGTGCTCGGTCGCCGGCCTCCGGGCCGGGGACGGCTCGGGGGCCGGCTCGGGCGCTGTGCGGCCCGCCAGACGCGCCGGCGGGTCCGCACGGCGCCCTGAGCCGCTGCCGGCGAGGACGAAGAGGAACGCGAGGCCGAGCAGGATCGCCGCGGCGAGCGCCAGGATCGCCCGTCCGGCGCTCGGGGCGAGCGGCCGCTCGAGGA